>Ga0316187_10006548_pt1 | contig 10011 bp, 8 predicted proteins | sample CroRivburrow1_MG_FD_204927 | JGI IMG/M metagenome (GOLD analysis project Ga0316187, IMG submission 204927) | Coastal sediment microbial communities from Maine, United States - Cross River worm burrow 1 | ecosystem: Environmental > Aquatic > Marine > Coastal > Sediment | place: USA: Maine... | reverse complement strand
ATAATCACTTTTGCACCCGCCCCCACCGGCTCTGACGACGCAATGATGTCCGTCACGGCCCGTGTCGGCTGGATATTGTCGAGCCGGTCACCCAGCTCACGAATCGTCTCATTTTTACGGGCGATTGCCCGTTGCTGATTCGCCAGCTGCTGCTGTTGTTTGACCTTCAGCAGGGCAATCTCGGCTTCATAGGTACGGATATTGATTGTATTTTCCAAGCCCCATTCTTCCAGCTTGCCTTGAGCGCTGCGTATTTCCTGCTGTTGTATCTGTTGACTGCGGGCATTGTCGTTGAGTTCACCGCTGAGTTTTTCCCGATCATTTTCCAGGCCCAGGTAGAGCCGTTCTTCAAGACGGGCCAGGCGGTCACGGTTTTGCTGGATTTCATTATCGATCATGAGCATGGTCATGGCTCGGGACTCATCACCGATGCGGGTCTTTGCCTGCTGACGTTGCTGTAAAGCAGTCTGTACCTGATCATCGAGTTCCGTGATCTGTTTGACCAGCAGATCACGACTCTGATCAAGTCGGTTTAGCTGTGCCTTGATCGATATTTCCTGCTCCTGCAGACTGGATAATTCTTTCTTCTGTAGTGCTATATTCTTTTCCAGTTCATGCCGCGGTGATGCCGTCAGGCGCGGATCCTGTAAGGCTTCCAGTTTGGTTTGTGTCTCAACCAGATTCTTTTTAAACGTCAGATCGCGCACCGCCTGGTTCGTAGCATCCTCAAGCTCGCTGAGCTCGAGTTTGGCTAGCTTGTAATCTTTTTTCATCTGGTTTTTAGTGCTGGCGATCTTTTTTTCATGATCCTTAACCAGCCCCGCGACGACCTGCTTCATGAGCTGTTTATACACGACTGCCTCTTCCTCCGTACCCCTGGCTTTCAATTGCACGATACTACTGCCTTTCGGGATGCTGGCCTCGATCTTGTAACCATTCGTATCGTCAGGATTGTTTTGCCGATAGGCCTCCAGCACCACCGGGATATAACCATTCACTAGATTGGCATGCACATTCTGCGGTGTATCCAGGGGCTGTTTGCTAACGGCACTGGCGCTGGACACATCGATACTGCCGATATCGATATTAACGCTGTATTCGTACAGCTTTGGTTTAGATAAGGCATAGGCCGTGGCAATGGCGGTAATCACACAGGCGATCAGGATAATCAGTTTTTTGTTCGTCAGCAGCAGACGAAACAGATCGATCAGACTGATTTCGTCCTCATCTGACGGGGCCGCAAAAAAATCACTCCTTCTTCTCAAGGCTAGCGGTTGATCACCCATGACACACTCCTGTTGGTCTTTTATGTACGATTATAGTCATCTTCAAACCTGACAATATCATCTTCACCGAGGTAACTGCCGGACTGCACCTCGATAAGCTCTAATGGCAAGGTGCCGGGATTGACCAGCCGGTGAATCACCCCAATGGGAATATAGGTTGATTCATTCTCACTGAGCAGGAAAACTTCATCACCTCTCGTGACCTCGGCCGTTCCCTTGACCACGATCCAGTGCTCAGCACGATGATGGTGCTTCTGTAATGACAGGGAACTGCCCGGACTGACCGTAATCCGTTTGACCTGGAAACGTTCACCGACATCGACACCTTCATAACAACCCCAGGGACGATGCACTCGCCGATGGACCTGATGTTCGCTACGTTCGTCGCGCTTGATCTGTTCGACTATCTTTTTAACCTGCTGGGCCTGATCCTTATGCGCAACAAGCACGGCATCGGCTGTCTCCACCACCACCATGTCCGTTATGCCCACTGTCGCCAGCAGCCGGTGTTCAGCCAGCAACAGACTGTTGCTGGTATCGACACAATAGGTATCACCCAGCGTAACATTACCCTGGGCATCTACATCACTGGCCTCCCACAGGGACGACCACGAACCAATATCAGACCAGCCGGCATCGAGCGGAATGACAGAGGATTTAAAGAGTGCTGAGTGAGAGGAATCAGTCGTATTGTCACTCGACAGTTTTTCCATCACAGCATAATCGATGGAATCACTCGGACAGGCAGCGAAATTTTCCTTGTCGACCCGGAAAAAATCATGGTCGCGACCACCCTTTGCCATCGCCTGCTGGCAGGCCGACAGTATGTCGGGACGAAACTGGCCAATGGCCTGTAACCAGACCGAGGCCTTCATCATGAACATGCCGCTGTTCCATAAATAGTCACCACTATCGAGATAACCCTGAGCGGTTGTGGCATCGGGTTTTTCGACGAATGCTGCAATCTGATATGGGCTGGCTGCTGCAGTCGCATAAGCACTGAGCTGCTCCCCCTTTTTGATATAACCATAACCCGTTTCGGCATGATCCGGCACAATGCCGAAGGTCACCAGATGATCATCCGCGGCCAGTTGACTGCCCAGCCGAACAGCCTGATGAAAACTGGCAGTGTCCTTGATCAGATGATCGGCCGGCATGACCAGCATAATCACGTCATCGCCTTCGGCTGCTGCAGCAATGGCCTGGGCCGCCAGTGTCAGTGCCGGCGCGGTATTACGGCCACAGGGTTCCAGCATGATGTCCTGCAGGCCAAGATCCGCCTGCCGGGCCTGCTCGGCTACCAGAAAACGATGTTCTTCATTGCAGATAATCAGGGCCGGGGCCAGACTGACGGGGCTGTCAGCATCATGATCCAGCCCTTCGAGACGTTTGACGGTTTCCTGTAACAGGCTGAGCTCACCGTTCAAGGCCAGTAATTGCTTGGGATAATATTCGCGGGATAGCGGCCATAACCGTGTGCCGGAGCCACCTGATAATATAACTGGTTGTATCTTCATAAGTTTATCAAATATCGGCCAACCAGATTTTTTTCTCAACAAGAGCCGATATCATAACAAATTACAGGGCTATGATGTAGATCCCTCAAGAACGGCTGCCCCGCCATGCGGGGCAGCCTGTCTCCGGATTAGTCTGTATCCGGGGCCATCGCCTCAGCGGATTTTGCCGATGACTCCTTATCTTTTCCAGATTGACCCGTAAGCTCGGAATCATCATCACGCAAACGGATACTCTCGCGGTTAGCCTCCATGGTTTTCCAGCCTATGCCCTTCACCAGAACGATATCTTCGATCTCGGCAAACGGGCCATTTTTTTCACGGTACTCGACAATGGCTGCCGCCCTGGACGGACCAATACCCTTTAACTGCTTGGTCAGGGTTTCTGCATCAGCGTTATTGATATTGACCGTTATTGGCATGGCCATTAATGGCGACACCATAAAAGACAGCGCGAACAATAGCGACAAAATCCATGAATTTTTATTCATAATACATCCTCCTTGAAATATTTTGTAAGTAGTTTGTCTACAGGACTGATCTTTATGATCAATCGCTTAGCTAGATTAGCATAGACAGACAAACAGGCAAACCGGCTGTGATGATGATAGCCGATGGGTTTTCCACGTCCCCATACACCCTCAGCACACCGCTACACCCGCAGGAATGGCTGCGCCGCGATCAACCGCTGTCGGTGATCCCGGCCTGGATATCCTGCAAAGCCTTTAACGGATCAGCGGCCGCCGTGATCGGGCGCCCGATCACCAGGTAATCGGAGCCGGCCTTGAGGGCTTCATCGGGTGTCATGATCCGGCGTTGATCATCCTGCTGACTACCGGCCGGGCGAATACCGGGGGTAACCAGACAAAATCCCGGGGCCAGATTTTCACGCATGACTGTCACCTCCTGAGATGAGCAGACAATACCATCAAGCCCGCATTGCTGCGCCAGCTGCGCCAGTCGCAAGGCATTATCCGAGGCACTGCCCACAAAACCAATCTCTGCGAGCTCATCATCAGCGAGACTGGTTAATATGGTAACGGCAATCAATAGTGGAGGATTGTTGACCCGGGCAACGGCCTCACGCGCGGCATCCATCATCCGCCGTCCGCCAGCGGCATGGACGTTAACCATCCACACACCCAGTTCGGCAGCAGCCTGGCAGGCCCTGGCCACCGTATTCGGGATATCGTGGAATTTAAGATCCAGAAACACATCAAAACCTAGCGCCATCAGTCCCTCGACCAGCCCCGGCCCGCTACGTGTAAACAGCTCCTTGCCAACCTTGACCCGGCATTGAGAGGGATCCAGCTGTTTGGCCAGATCCAGTGCCTGTTCGGCACTGGCAAAATCCAGCGCCACAATAATTCGCTTTGTGTCAGTCATGTTTAATTCACCACTATGAGATCTACGTTATACCCGGGATAAAACCAGGATGGATGACGCTACCATAGAACCTCCCCGGTGCTTCATGGCGATCTTCCTGAACCTACGCCGTAGGTTCTGATCACGCTTATCCACTCTGTAGTTCTTCAGAGCCGCAGCCCATCTATGCCTTGACGATGCCGTTATTCGAGTTAATCTCACGTCCGGGCACATATCCTGTTACCGCTACAACTGTTTCCCAACTGCGGCAGCCGGGGCATTGCCAGTGTCGCTTGAGGCTCGAAAAACCACAGTTATTACAAATATATAAGGGTGTATTCTCAAGTAAATTTGAAACCACCGCCAGACTGGATGTGCGACAATCAATCGCATTTTCAGGCTGTGAATGTTCCGGTTTATCCAGCAGTAATAATAAACGCTGCAAGCCTTGCAACGAAGGGTGTATGTTCAAATATCGGTGCAGGAAAACAAGCGCCGCATCCGGCCTTGTTTCGATCAGGTAATCCGTATACAACAACACTGGATGTATGGCTGCCTGCTCACTGATAAGCGATTCGACCAGTGATTCCAGGTCCGGTGATCGCCCCAGTTGCTCATAGGCCCTGGACATTATTACAAACACATCACTCAGATATTCAGGGTTCAACTGCAATACCCGGCGACAGGATTTGATGACGCCGCGGTAACTGTCGTTGCGGTCATCCATCTCGGCCTGCAATATCAGGGCCCGACCACAGCCCGGGTGTTGGGTCAGACTGCGGCGCAATAATTTTCTGGCCTCAGCAAATTCAGCAGCGGCAATATTCTCAGCCGCCTGTTCACAATAATATTGCGCCACAATATGGCGCAAGCGCTGGGTACTATTGGCCTCTATCTTGCGCGCAACAGTGATGGCATTGTGCCACTCATTTTCCTGTTCATAGATAGTCAGCAACAGGCGTAAGGCCGGTAAATTTTTGCTATCCCGTTCTACCAGCTCTTCCAGCAGATTTTCAGCGCGATCAAATAAACCGGCCTGCATATAATCGTGCCCGAGCTCCAGCAAGGCCTGATTACGTTGCTCTTTATCCAGCGTTGGCCTGGCAACCAGGTTCTGATGAATACGGATAGCCCTGTCGACTTCGCCACGACGCCGGAACAGGTTACCCAGGGCCAGGTGTGGCTCAACCGTTTCACTATCCACTTCCAGCATGCGGATAAAAACATCAATCGCCTTGTCCGGTTGTTCATTGAGGAAATAGTTTATACCCTTGTAATAATCGCTGGGAACAAACCTTTGTTGCCGCCGTTTGCTGCGTCGTTGCTGACGTTGCGCTGTCCACCAGCCCGATGCTGCGGCTACCGGCAACAAAAACCAGAGCAATTCATAGGGCATATCAATGGTCGTCTTTTAGTGGAATGGCGCGCAGATTGGTGACCTCTTTTTCAGCGGTTTTGATCTCTTTACGCAATTTTGTAATCTGGTGACGTAAACGAATCATCAAGGTCAGGCTGGCCAGCACTCCCAGAATTGCACCCACTAACAGGCTCATTACCAGGGCGATCGACAATGGCATATTGGCCGTTCCCCAGTAATAATCCAGCGTTATGTTTGCGGCATTGATGTTGCCAAAGAATAATCCCAGTACAATAATGGCAAGGATCATTAGAAAACTTAAAATGCGCGTCATCTGCAAGCCTCTGCTTCATCCCACAACGAAATCAGAGAGCAATCAGCTAACACGAAGAAAAAAAGCGAACTCTGTGCGCCCGCCTTTTGTTGGTTCGTCTTATGACAGTTCCGGTGAACCACCACTGATATCATCCGCCTTGTAACTGTTAACACGTTCACGCAATTCTTTACCCGGTTTAAAATGCGGAACATGTTTTCCTTGTAGTGGAACCGGATCACCCGTCTTTGGATTACGGCCCATGCGCGGTGGACGATAATGCAAGGAAAAACTGCCAAAACCACGGATCTCGATACGTTCACCGCTAGACAAGGCTTGAGCCATCTGCTCAATCATTGTCTTGACTGCAAACTCAATATCCTTGTATGACAAATGCTTCTGTTTTTGCGCGATGATTTCAATTAATTCAGATTTAGTCATCAATCAACCCCAAACGACAATTCCCATTATTATTTCTTTGCATCCGGTTTTTTTTGTGCTGTTACCGGACTCAGCACACACCGATTTACTCTTTATTATCCCGTGTCTTTCAACATCGGTCTGGCTGGGCTCCGCCATAGCCCTCTTTCTACAGCGGAGCCTGCCACAACTGAATCAAGGATCAGTTATTGTCCATCTGTTCCTTGAGCAAATCACCCAGTGTTGTAGCGGATGAACCATCTGAAGATTTACTGTAATCTTTAACAGCCTGCTGCTCTTCATAGTGATCCTTGGCCTTAACCGACAGGGTCACCGTGTGACTCTTACGATCAACACCAACAATACGCGCCTCTACTTCATCACCTTCATTCAAAACAGAACGGGCATCCTCAACACGATCACGTGACAGATCCGATGCCTTCAGCGTACCTTCAACATCATCCTCAAGTTTAACGGTTGCGCCTTTGGCATCAACCGCAGTCACAGTACCGGTAACGATACTGCCTTTCGGATGTACTGACAGGAAACCATCAAATGGATCACGATCAATCTGCTTGATACCGAGAGAAATACGTTCGCGCTCCGGATCAATACCAAGAATCACGGTATCGATCTCATCACCCTTCTTGTAACCATGAACGGCTTCTTCACCTTCTTCAGTCCACGACAGGTCGGAGAGATGCAATAAACCATCGATACCACCGTCGAGACCAACAAAGATACCAAAGTCAGTAATCGACTTGATAACGCCACTGATACGATCACCCTTGCTGTGAGTACCGGCGAAACCTTCCCATGGATTGGTGTGACACTGTTTCATACCCAGTGATATACGGCGACGTTCCTCATCTATATCCAGGATCATCACCTCTACTTCATCACCCATGCTGACAACCTTGGACGGGTGTACATTCTTGTTGGTCCAGTCCATTTCTGATACATGCACCAGGCCTTCTACACCATCCTCGATCTCTACAAAACAACCGTAATCCGCGATATTGGTTACCTTACCAAAAACACGTGAGTTCATTGGGTAACGACGCATCAGGTTTTCCCATGGATCTTCACCCAACTGCTTCAGACCCAGTGATACGCGATTACGTTCCTTGTCAAACTTCAGAACCTTGACATCAATCTCGTCACCGATGTTAACAATATCGGAAGGCTGTTTGACACGCTTCCAGGCCATATCGGTAATATGCAACAGACCATCGATACCACCGAGGTCGATAAAGGCGCCGTAGTCAGTCAGGTTCTTAACGATACCCTTGATAACCTGACCTTCCTGCAGGGATTCCAGCAGGGCATCACGTTCGGCACTACCTTCCTGTTCAACAATCGCGCGGCGGGAAACAACAACATTATTACGGCGACGATCCAGCTTGACCACCTTGAATTCAAGCTTCTTACCTTCGAGGTGCGACAGGTCGCGTACCGGACGGATGTCAACCAGTGACCCCGGCAGAAAGGCGCGGATATCACCCACTTCAACCGTGAAACCACCCTTGACCTTACCAGTGATAATACCGTTGATTGATTCATCAGCTTCCATCGCCGTCTCAAGCTGATCCCACAGCTTGGCGCGTTTGGCCTTTTCGCGTGACAAACGTGTACCACCAAAACCATCTTCAACCGCATCGAGGGAGACTTCGATTATGTCACCGACATTGGCCTCAACCTCACCACCTTCATTATAAAACTCGGCAACCGGAATAACACCTTCCGATTTAAGACCGGCATTAACAACAACAAAGTCACGACCGACTTCGACAATTGTACCGGTGATAATGGAACCGGCCTTCATCTGTTGATTGGCCAGGCTCTCTTCAAATAATTCTGCAAAACTTTCGCTCATGGATCGATCCTTGGATTGTTTGTCGTAACAATCCTGGTTTGGCACCCGTGTCTCATCTGCGCGGGCGACTTGTGTAGTATTGAAAAATGTTTCTGTTTTAGTAACTATTCAGCCAGCCACTTTTATACAGAAACGCCATCTTTGCTCCGCTTGCCGGCCTTGGTCTCCTGCCAGTAGTTCAGAACGATATCGACAACCTCGTCGATGCCCTTATCGGTCGAATCAAGCAATACTGCATCGGCAGCCTGCATAAGCGGTGATACACTGCGGCTGCTATCTCGCGCATCGCGCTCTTCGATATCCGTCAAAAGGGAGCCCAGACTAACACTGATTCCCTTGTCTTTCAACTGTTTATAGCGTCTTTTTGCCCGTTCCTCGGCGCTGGCAAACAGAAAAACCTTGAGCTCTGCAGCCGGAAAAACGACGCTACCCATATCACGACCGTCGGCAACCAGACCCGGAGGGCGGCGACATTCACGTTGCAGGGTCAATAAGGCCTGGCGCACCTCAGCCATTACGGCGACGCGTGATGCCGCCGAGGCGCACTCCTCTGAGCGAATAGCGTCGCTGACATCCTCATTGGCCAGTAGAAAACGCGTATCTGCACCCCCGTCATGTTCTTCAAAACGGACATCCAGGCCCACGGCAAGGCGGCCCAGGGCCGCCTCATCCGTAAAACTCAGCTGCTGACGCAATGCCGCCAGCCCGGTAATCCGGTATAAGGCGCCGCTATCAAGGAAATGCCAACCCAGACGACTCGCCAGCAGGCGGCTGATAGTGCCCTTGCCGGACCCGCTCGGGCCATCGATGGTTATTACAGGTGCGGCATCGGTCATGTTTTTAAGCCTCGTTATCTTTCCATTTACCAGACGGCGCAATGCCCTACAGTTATTGCGCCCTACGCACTGATTTTAAGCCCTGCCTCAGCGGCTATTTCGATAAAACCCGGAAATGAGGTCGCGACATTGGCGCAATCGTTAATACGGATGCTCGCATCGGCGCGCAGGCCCGCCATGGCAAACGCCATCGCAATCCGGTGGTCACCATGGCTTTCGACTGTGCCACCGTCGAGCTGACCGGCCTGGATGATCATACCGTCAGCGGTAGGCTGGGCATCAATACCCAGTTGCTGCAAACCATCGGCCATCACCTGGATACGATCGCTCTCCTTGACCCGTAATTCCTCGGCGCCAGTCAGCCGGGTTTCCCCGCTGGCGCAGGCGGCAGCAATAAACAGGGCCGGAAACTCATCTATGGCCAGTGGTACCTGATCTTCAGGTATCACGATCCCGTGTAATGGCACGTAACGTATATGCAGATCCGCTACCGGCTCACCGCCAATCACAGATTCATTGTTTATCTCGATATCCGCCCCCATCAGCCGCAGGATGTTGATAACACCGATACGGGTGGGATTGATGCCCACATGGGTCAGGGTCACGTCCGACCCAGGTGAAATTGCCGCGCCCACAAGAAAAAAGGTCGCCGATGAGATATCGGCCGGCACATCTATATTACAGGCCGTTAACCGTCCACCACCCCGGACGCAGGCCGTTGCACCGCGGCGTGCAACCGTATACCCAAACCCACCCAGCATACGTTCGGTATGATCGCGGGTCGGCGCGGGTTCGGTGACACAGGTTTCACCTTTGGCATACAGGCCGGCCAGCAACAGGGCCGATTTTACCTGGGCACTGGCCATCGGCATATCATAATGCATTCCTTTGAGTGTCGAACTGGGACTGATCTGTAGCGGTGGCGTTCCGTCATCCTGCGTAGATATATTGGCGCCCATTTTATTAAGCGGTTCTGACACCCGGCGCATGGGTCTTTTTGACAATGAACTATCACCCGTCATCGTCACCGCAAAGGACTGACCG
>Ga0316187_10006543_pt1 | contig 10014 bp, 8 predicted proteins | sample CroRivburrow1_MG_FD_204927 | JGI IMG/M metagenome (GOLD analysis project Ga0316187, IMG submission 204927) | Coastal sediment microbial communities from Maine, United States - Cross River worm burrow 1 | ecosystem: Environmental > Aquatic > Marine > Coastal > Sediment | place: USA: Maine... | reverse complement strand
AGTACAGCCATAAATTCTTATGGCCTGAGGACAAATATAGAAGGTGCACTGCGCGATGCCACGTGGGACTGGATGTCACCAACCGATGTTCAACAACAGCGCAGCCTGATTCTTTTGACCGATGGCCTGGTCGATATTTCAGATGACGCACAACTTAACCAGGCTTCACGCACACGCATTCTTGACGAAATACTCCCCAAGATGGCAGAGGCCGGGGTCAATATCCACACTATCGCGCTGTCAGAGGATGCCGATGCAGAACTCTTGAGTCAGCTCAGCATGGCAACACAAGGTATACACACTAACGCGGCCTCTTCCAGGGACCTGGAGCATGTATTCCTGCAAATGTTTGAGGTCAGCACCCAGGCCGAAACATTACCAGTGCACGATAACAAGGTTAACGTCGACACCAGCATCAAAGAAATGACCATGCTGATTTTTCATCAACCGGATGACACGCCAACGCGTCTAGTTCTGCCTGATGGTCAATCTATTGATCACAAGCACAGGCCCGCAAACGTTAACTGGCACTACGAACAAAACTACGACCTCGTCACGATCCAACACCCTGCCAGTGGCACCTGGTCTATAGAGGCTAAATTGAACCCCGATAATCGTGTCGTTGTCGTCAGCGATCTCAAATTAGAAGTCGAATCATTACCTGCCCATATCGGCATTGATGACGTGCAGTCTATTGATATTCGTCTAAGCCAACAAGGCAAGCCCATCATCAACAAAGATTTCCTGCATTTTATAAAGCTCAATGCATTGCTATACAACAAGCGGGGGCAACAGCAACAACAGTGGTCATTACGCGATAATGGATTAAGAAGTGATCGTATAGAAAATGATGGCATTTATACGTTGGCGCTAAAAAATCATTCGGACACGGGGCAACATGAATTAATAATTGACGTCGATGGAACCACATTTAACCGTCAGCAGCGCATACACTACAAAGTTTTCAGCCAACCCGTAATCACCGCAATTGAAACATCACGCCATAGTGCAACGGTATACGCTTCACCAATTTCAGGATTGATTGATCGCGACTCAATAGAATTAACTGTAAAAATTGATCAGGAATCCTCAACAAAATCCATGGTTCGCCTCCACCAAAATGAATGGGGTTTAACACTCGACGATATTGACCTTGACTCCCCTCATTCAGCAACCATCCACGTCACTGGCACGCGCGGCAAACAATCAATAGACATGCAGTTACCGCCATTAACGTTTGGCAAGATCAATGAAATAGAAGCTAATAACAATAATGCCGCAGCTTTGTCACCTGCACCAACAAAAGGCACAACTACTGACACCCATTCATCAACAGACAATAACCAAAATGATGCCGAAACACAGGGTGCGATCAATAGTATTTCACCATTAACAATCACAATGGAAGTAATAATTCTCAACATCATTGGTGCCGGCCTGGCATTTTTGATCTATAGAAAATTCAAACCAACATTCAGCAACACGCATTCGCTGGAGGAACTCACAAATGAGTAATCTGCAATCTGCCCTCGTTATAATTATGGCTGAGGTCTGTATCATGCTAATGGCCACACTCGGATACATTGTCTATCGTTACATTCGCAAGCACCGCGGCGTGATGTCCGCACTCCATGCGCTCACAAGCAATATTAACAAAAATAGTGAGGCACGATCTTCGATGTTGCATGAGTTTTTAACAAAAACCTGTCAATACAGCGACGAAGCCGCCAGTGCAGCGGCCAACGAGCTAATTGAAAAAGAACAAAGCTTTTACAATAGCCTTATTGAGATTTACGCCACACAGAATCAAAACGCCCTGGCTAGCCTCGATAGTAAAACTGAAGAAGTGATTAGCGCATACCGCGAACTAGCTTCAAATACAGCTAAAATTATCACTCAAGATGCGCAATCAGACCTTGAAACACAAACACAACAATTCAACCATACGATTGAAGATTTAAAAGAAAAAAATAATCATCTTTCTGTCGAGGTCAATCAACTCAAGCATGAAATGGATCTCACTGTCCAGGAATATTCATCAGCCTTTCGAGATAAACCTGAATCGAAACTAACCAGCGGCAAAACAGAAAATGCAGCTCAAATAGAGGGCAAAGATGAAGCATCAACGGATACAGAAAATTCAGCCGCACTACCAAATGAGATAACTGTTGAAACGAGCGCCGATCAAACACAACAATTACCAACCGACAACACGACTGATTCCACAGCTGCAATTCCAGACACCACAGCCTCACAATCACCAGATGAAGTCACGCCGAGCGAGATTATCGAGGAAGATGATTCTGTTGAACCGGAATTCGAGACCCACAGTATTAATGAAGCTGCAGATGTGCCGTTGACTAACGAAACATCGGTAAACCAACAACTTGACGATGAGATAAAAGCCGATCTTGAAGCACTGACGGCAGAATTTGATTCCGAGCTAACACAGACAGATGAAGATATTGATCTGGATATTTCACTCGACGAACTGGATGATGACGCGAGTAATACGCCGGTACAAAATCAGGCCGCACAACGCTAACACCCTAGAGACAGCGTCATTTATAATGGATAGCGAGGGCGGAAGCATACTACTACCGCCCTCAGCATCTCTATTTATCTATAGATTTTTTGATTCGGCATCCAAATAAGACGCTACACCTTCAGCTGTTGGCACCATACCTTTATCACCTTCAGTCCAGCCTGCAGGACACACTTCTCCATGCTCTTCAGTAAACTGTAAAGCATCAATCATTCGCAACATCTCATCAATATTACGCCCCAGTGGTAAATCATTAACCACTTGATGACGCACAACACCCGCCTTGTCAATCAGGAAAGATCCACGTAATGCAACAGCATCACCGAATAACACATCATAGTCACGGGCAATATCTTTTGTAAGATCGGCTACTAGAGGGTATTTAACTGCACCAATACCACCTTTATTCACCGGCGTTGCACGCCATGCAGCATGAGAGAAATGAGAATCAACCGAGCAGCCAATAACTTGAACACCACGTTTTTCAAATTCAGCGATACGGTGATCAAAGGCAATTAATTCTGAAGGACATACAAATGTAAAATCCAGTGGATAAAAAAACAATACGACATACTTGCCCTGGTAATCAGACAACTTAAATTCTTCATTAAAACTGTTATCCGGCATGACAGCTGTCGCTGTAAAATCCGGTGCTTCTTTTGTAACCAGTACACTCATCACAATCTCCTTAATTGTTAGGCCAAGATTTAGAATAAGTCCAGTTTACCCCATACGGACCCAAGCATAAACTGAGCAATCACAGGGTTATTCAATGGCCACGCCAAAGTATTAGATTCGCCAGCCAAACCAAACCTGGGATAAACTGGGTGCGCTCACTTTTCTCGCAAACATAACATTAGGCTATACCATACAATTCATGCATAACTCGGCACTCATCAATCGGGATCTAGCCGTACTCTGGCACCCTTGCAGCCAGATGAAAGATCATGAAACCTTACCCTTGATCCCCATCAAGAGTGGAGATGGGGTTTGGCTTGAAGATTTCAATGGTAATCGCTATCTTGATGCAATCAGCTCCTGGTGGGTCAACCTCTTTGGACACGCCAATCCCAGGATCAACGCCGCCCTGCGTGACCAGCTAGAAAAGCTGGAACATGTATTATTGGCCGGCTTCAGCCATGAACCTGCCGTAGAATTAGCAGAACACCTGGTGGCACTATCGCCGCCGGGACTTAAACGGTGCTTCTTTGCTGATAATGGCTCATCGGCCGTCGAAGTCGCGTTGAAGATGAGTTTCCATTACTGGAAAAACCGTGGCCAGACGCAAAAACAACGATTCATTACCCTCGCCAACAGCTATCATGGTGAAACGCTGGGCGCACTCGCCGTTGGCGATGTCCCGCTCTATAAAGACACCTATGGACCCTTGTTAATGCCAGCGATCACGGTGCCTTCACCCGATTGTTATCACAGAGAACCCGACGAATCATGGGAGCATTATTCGGAACGCCAGTTTGAACATATGGAAGCAACGCTGTCAGAACATCACCATCATACCTGCGCGGTAATCATTGAACCACTGGTACAATGCGCCGGTGGTATGCGCATGTATGACCCCATTTATCTAAAGCGGCTGCGGCAACGTTGCGATCATTATGGTGTGCATTTGATAGCCGATGAAATTGCTGTTGGCTTTGGCCGTACAGGCACGATGTTCGCCTGCGAACAAGCACAGATCAGCCCGGATTTAATGTGTCTTTCCAAAGGACTCACGGGTGGTTATTTACCACTATCAGCCACACTGACCAGCGCTGATATATATGATGCCTTTTACGATGATTATCAAAACCAAACCGCCTTTCTACATTCACACAGCTACACCGGCAATCCACTGGGCTGCCGTGCCGCCCTGGCCACACTGGACATCTTTTCATCAGACAATGTCATAGCTACCAATCAGACGCTCATCCAGGCCATGAATCAATATACTGCCCACTTTATCGAACACCCCCATATTGGCGAGGTGCGCCAACAAGGCATGATACTGGCCATAGAAATGGTCAAGGACAAATCAGGCAAACAGCCTTTCCCCTGGCAGGAACGTCGAGGTCTAACGGTCTATCGGCATGCGCTCAAGCACGGCGTATTATTACGACCGCTCGGCAATGTTATCTACTTTATGCCACCCTATATAATAACGCCCGAACAAATCCAGGAAATCGTTGACGTTGCCTGGCAAGGCATCAACCTGGCAACACAGGATAGCTAACCCGTAAAAAGCCTCATGCATATTCCACGAATATTTCTCGATACCGATTTGCGAACAGCCCTGGTGAATGAGTTGATCATTTCACTTGACGAAAGATCTCGTCGCCATATTGCTCAGGTGCTACGACTCAAACCTGGGGCAGATGTTATTCTGTTTAATAACACCGGTGGTGAATACCAGGCCACATGCGATCAGGTGAATAAACACCAGGTTACGGTTCGCGTCACTGGTTTTATTGATCGCAGCGCAGAGTCGCCGCAAAACATCATACTATTGCAGGGTATATCCAGGGGCGAACGCATGGATTACACCTTGCAAAAGGCGACTGAACTGGGCATAACCTCCATTACCCCTGTCACTACTGAAAGATGCGGTGTACAACTTGATGAAGTCCGCAGTCAAAAACGCTGGTTACATTGGCGCGGCGTAATTATCTCTGCCTGCGAGCAATGCGGGCGTAACAAGCTGCCCACACTCGAGACCATCACTCCATTTGCACAGGGATTGGAACAAAAGACAGACGCTGTTGATATACGATTGGTATTAAATCCTGAAGCCAAACTAGGCCTCAAAACACAATTGACGAACAGCCTTTCTACTGCCGGTGCCAGCACCTGTGTCACTGTCCTCATTGGGCCGGAAGGTGGCCTTTCAGAACAGGAGATTCAGCTGGCCGAACGCAGTGGGTTTTTATCTGTTACCCTCGGTCCACGTATTCTGAGAACCGAAACAGCGGGGCTTGCAGCAATAGCAGCCATTCAAACAATTTGTGGCGACTATTAGACGCGCGAATCTTAATCAGAATTATTCTCAGGCGGTAACCAAGGGCACTTTACTCATCTGATGACGCCTGATTACTCTCAACTCCGACTGTAATCGCACCGCTAAACTCTCAGGTGTAGCTGAATATTTAATAGCACAGGCCTCACTGACACTACGTGGTAAGCTACCAAATAGACAACTGTCAACAGACTGGGTCCAAACCTCCCCACCGCCTTTGAGAATAGCACTACAACCCTTTCTGCCATCTTCACCCAGGCCACTGAAAATAATTGCACCGAGGTATTGCCGAAAATAACGGGATAGCGAAACCATCGTCTCATCAATTGGGTTACAGGCATCATCCATCCTGTTAACTAGCTGAATACTATTATCATCTATCGTAAATTTTCTATTCGATGGCACTACAACAATTTCACCATGACTAAAAACATGTCCAGAAAGTGCAGGTAACACCCGCATAGAGGTATTCCGAGCGATAAAATCACAAACTAGAGGAATAGCATCGGGGCTCACGGGCAATAAAACGATAAAGACAACAGGTGGCACAGCGTCAAACGATTGAAAGAATCGACGTAATGCAGCCGGCGCGCCCATAGAACCGGACAGGACACAAGCACGTTGCGCCATCTGACCATGCCCAGCCAATAAACTCGCAGTAATACCGTTAACCACAGATTCCCCTAACCCATAATTATGACCTGAGAATGAAAATACAGCCGAATGCGCGCTCATATCTCAGAAGGCAGACTTTAACATATAATAGACCAGCGCTGCCTACCTGCAATAATGCCCACGCCGCGAAAACCCACCGCAATATAAGCCTTGCTTGTGAATTCAATAAGTTAACTCTCCATAACTGCAATAGTGTTTTTTCTGGAGCAGGCTTTGCGTTAAGATGGGTAGAGCACATTACGGAAACCAATTTCCATGACTATTGAACAACTTCATTCTGTACCAAATTTGACCACAGCCCTGAGCGGCCCCTTACAGCAAATCGAAACTCATTTGCTGGAACGAGTAGTCGAGATTGAGACTTGGCTCAGACATCAGTGGCAAGATACGCCTGCACCTTTTTACTCTTCTGTCGATTTGCGCAATGCTGGCTTCAAATTAGCGCCGGTCGATACCAATCTGTTCCCGGCCGGTTTTAATAATTTAAACCCGGCTTTTATGCCCTTATGCATACAAGCCGTACAGTCTGCTATCGAACACATCTGCCCTTATGCCAATCAAGTGTTACTGATACCTGAAAGCCATACCCGGAATACTTTTTACCTGGAGAGTCTTGCCGCATTACAGGACATTATTCGTAAAGCCGGTTTTGATATCCGCATCGGCACATTGCTGGACCAGAGTCAGCAAATAGAGCTGCCTTCAGGTCGAAGCCTGGAGATGGAGACCTTGGTTCGGGATGGTAACAAGGTCGGCGTCAAGGGCTTTACCCCTTGTATGATATTGATCAATAACGATATGTCAGATGGCCGTCCCGCGATTCTGGAAGGGATTGAACAAGAGATTGTTCCACCAATGGCGCTGGGTTGGAATAGCCGCCTTAAATCCGGACATTTTGAACACTACAAACACGTGAGCCACGAGTTTGCCAAACTTATAGACATCGACCCCTGGCTCATCAATCCATTGTTCTTAAGATGCGGCGAAATTGACTTCATGAAGCGCGATGGAGAAGATTGCCTCTCTGAAAACGTAGACGCATTACTAACGAGCATCCGTCAAAAATATACTGAGCATGGTATCGATCGCGAACCCTTTGTGGTCATCAAGGCCGATAACGGTACCTATGGCATGGGCATAATGACGGCCCATACCATTGATGATGTACGTAACCTCAATCGCAAACAGCGTACCCGTATGGCAGCCACAAAAGGTGGACAACAAAACTCACAGGTGATTATCCAGGAAGGCGTATACACATTTGAAACCTGGGGGCACGAACAGGCCGTGAGTGAACCCGTCGTCTATATGATCGATCATTTTGTTGTCGGCGGCTTTTATCGGGTGCATACGCGTCGTGGCGCCAATGAAAACCTCAATGCCCCAGGCATGCACTTTGAACCGCTGGCCTTTGTGGAACCGGGTATCGCCCCTGAACAAGATCTGGCACCACATGCAGATATCAATCGCTTTTATGCCTATGGTGTTATTGCGCGACTAGCCGCCTTGGCCGCTGCGCGGGAGTTAAAGCAACAATCGCTGCAAAACAGCTGAAGTTTTAATCTCCAGCAATGGCGCGATCATTCACCTATAATACTGGCCATTCAATTTTACGATTTCCGGGGAGACATTAATGACGATCAAGCTGGGCGTTGTGATGGATCCTGTCACGACAATCAACCCAAAAAAAGACAGCACCTTGGCCATGCTACTAGAAGCACAGCGACGTGGCTGGACCATACACTACCTCGAGCAACAGGATTTGTTTTTACGTGATGGAGTCGCCTATGGACGGATGCAAGCCCTCACCGTAAAGGACACTAATACAAACTGGAGCGAACTCAGTGACGAGTCAATTGCCCCATTGACGACATTGGATGTCATCCTGATGAGAAAAGACCCGCCATTTGATATGAATTACATCTACACTACATATCTATTGGAACAGGCTGAACGAGCGGGCGTCATGGTTGTAAACCGACCAGGCGCTTTACGCGATACCAATGAAAAACTGGCAACTGCCTGGTTTCCCCATTGCTGTGCCCCGGCCCTGGTCACCAGCTCATCCAGTCGAATAAAGCATTTTTTAGCCGAACATGGCGATATTATTGTCAAGCCCTTATCAGCAATGGGAGGCTCTTCAATATTTCGGGTCCATAAAACAGACCCTAATCTCAATGTCATCCTTGAAGTAATGACACAGCACGACACACAACTCATCATGGCACAGCGCTATATTGAAGCGATCAAAGCGGGTGATAAGCGAATTCTGCTTATAAATGGTGAACCCGTTCCCTATTGCCTCGCAAGACTGGCCGCGCCCGGTGAAACACGCGCAAATTTGGCTGTAGGCGGACGAGCCGAAGGTCGCCCATTAACTGAGCGTGATCGCTGGATTTGTCAGGAGGTGGGGCCTACCATGAGAGAGAAAGGTTTGTGGTTTGTCGGCCTGGACGTAATAGGCGATTACCTGACCGAAATCAATGTCACCAGCCCAACCTGTATACGCGAACTGGACGCACAGTTTGGTATCAATATTAGCGCCCAGCTACTCGACTTTATAGGATCCGCATTAAACTGATGCGTAAATTTGTACTCATGCATCTGCTAATAGCAATATTAGTTAATAGCGCTTGCAGTTATCAAGATCGAAAGAATACCACTCACAACAGCCAACTACTGGCGCTAGGTACCTTGATCAACATCAGCCTGTGGGATGTTGATGAGAACTTGGCAGACTCGGTCGTGCATGCTGTTGATAACCGATTACAAACCTTTCATCACGATTGGCAGGGATGGGCGCCTGGCCGTCTGGCTGATATCAATGCGGCGCTGGCATCGGGCATGTCAATTACCCTCAAAGATGATGAGCTTAAGCTGCTCCAGCAAGCCATTAGTCTTTCCCAATCCAGTCAAGGCTTGTTCAACCCTGCCATTGGACAACTGATAGGATTGTGGGGCTTTCATAGCGATAATCCCGCAGGCCCTCCACCAAATGACGCTGCAATAAAAACATTATTACATCTCAACCCGAGCATGTCTGATTTACGATTAGATGACCATGAGCTAAGCAGCCAGAACAAAGCTGTACAACTTGATCTTGGTGCATTCGCAAAGGGGTATGCTATCGACCAGGCTGTTATGATAATCAAACAAAACGGCATCAAAAATGCCATTATTAATGCCGGTGGAGATTTACGCGCCATCGGTGCTCATGGTAATCGGCCTTGGCATATCGGCGTCCGGCATCCGACGAAGGCTGGCACTATCGCTGCCATCGACACGCAGGGTGATGAGAGTATCTTCACCTCCGGCAACTACGAGCGCTTTTATGTGTATGAGGGCCAGCGTTATCAACACATCATTGATCCGCGCACCGGATATCCGAGTACCGGGACGCTCTCGGTGACAGTCATCCATCAAGATGCCGCTACCGCAGATGCCGCAGCAACAGCCATAATGATTGCCGGCACTGAAAACTGGCAGACTGTGGCGCATCAGATGAATATCGACAAGGTCATGTTAGTAGATGAACAGCTTACTGTCCATCTGACACCGGCCATGCTGAAAAGGATAAAATTTGAACACCAACCGACAATTGTTCTGAGCAATCACTCATCATGAACCCGGTGGCCCTCATGACTAAATCGGATATAGTCTTTGTCGGTATTGCCATCATGCTGTTACCGTGGCTATATATTGCCTTCTGGGGTGACGGCAATTCAGGTGAGCTGGCGCGCATACAAGTGGGCAAACAAACACCGGTTTTAATATCCTTACAGAC
>Ga0316187_10006542_pt1 | contig 10014 bp, 10 predicted proteins | sample CroRivburrow1_MG_FD_204927 | JGI IMG/M metagenome (GOLD analysis project Ga0316187, IMG submission 204927) | Coastal sediment microbial communities from Maine, United States - Cross River worm burrow 1 | ecosystem: Environmental > Aquatic > Marine > Coastal > Sediment | place: USA: Maine... | reverse complement strand
ATGGAAAAATGTACCTTCTGTGTCCAGCGTATACGTACCGGTAAGGATGCCGCGCGGCGTGAAGACCGTCAGGTACAGGATGGTGACATCCAGACCGCCTGTGCCCAGACCTGTCCGACCAGGGCCATTACATTTGGTGACCTGTTGAATCTGCATGATCCGGCGTCCGGCAATGCCGACAGTAAGGCCGCTCGGTTGTGGCGCAAACATCAGGTTGAACTTGGTAAGACCAAGCAAAACAAACAGACGGCTGATCTGCGTGGCTACCGCATTCTGGAAGCGCTAAATACAGATCCATGCGTCATGTTCCTGGAGCGGGTAAGGGACGTTTGATAACGGATTCCTGAGAAATAACCGGTCAAGATTGAAATAAATCGCTGATCGGAATTGCTAGATAACGAAATAATATGGAATAGGTGTTGAGATGCCAACCAGAGATATTAATGAAGACATAAAATGGGCGCAAATTAACAAGGATGTGCTCCGCTCGATGGAAAAACCGCGCATGGGCTATTGGGTCGCGGTTGTGGTCAGTATAACCCTGTTGATGTTTGCCGTTGGTGCTGAAATCTACCAGTACAATGTCGGTATGGGGCCTGCAAATCTGAACTGGCCGCATATGTGGGATCTCTACATTGCGACGTTCATTTTCTGGATCGGCATGAGCCACTCTGGGACATTATTGTCGGCGATTCTGCATATTATCCAGGCGGACTGGCGTAAACCGATTTATCGTTTTGCCGAAGCCATGACCACGTTTACCCTGATGACAGCCGGATTATTCCCTATTATCCATATAGGCCGACTGTGGAATATGTACTGGGTGCTACCGTATTTTTCTGATCGCGGTATCTGGCCAAATTTCCGTTCACCGCTGGTGTGGGATGCCTTTGCAATCAGTACCTACCTGACCTCATCGGCATTGTTCCTGTTTATCGGCATGATCCCGGATCTGTCGATCTGTCGTGATAATGCCCGTGGCTGGCGCAAGAAACTGTATACCGTGTTATCACTGGGCTGGCGCGGTGATGATCGTCAGTGGCGTAATTTCCGTAAGACGTATATGTTGATGGCGTGTTTCCTGATTCCGCTGGCGGTATCGGTGCACTCGATCGTATCGTCTGACTTCGCCATGTCTATCATGCCGGGCTGGCACGTAACGACATTCCCTCCCTATTTTGTGGCGGGCGCGCTGTATTCAGGCTGTGCGGCGATTATCACGCTGTTTATTTTGCTGCGTTATTTCTTCCGTTTCGAGCAGTACATGACTATGCCGATTCTGGATAAGACCATTAAGCTGACATTTGCCATTGCCATGGTCTGGACCTACCTGAATATAATCGAATTCAGCTCTATCTGGTATGGCCATGACATGGTTGCCAAGGAACTGTTGCTGAGCAAATTTAACGGTCCTTATGCCCCGTATTTCTGGGCCATGATCTTCCTGGGTTCGGTGCTGCCGTTTGCGCTGGCTTTTGAAAAGGTGCGTCATCATATCCCAACGATGTTTGTGATCTCGTTGTTATTGAACGTTGGCATGTGGCTGGAGCGGTGGATGATTGTAACCCCCACCCTGTCATTGTCTTACCATCCGTTTGCATTCGACGTTATGTGGCCGAGCTGGGTGCAGTGGTTTATCGTGCTGGGTAGTTTCGGCTGGTTTGGCCTGCTGTTTCTGGTGTTTGTCAAGATTGTGCCGTCGGTTTCTATGTATGAAGTGAAAGAGATGATCTTCCACCGTAGACATCTGGCCAATAAAGATATTGCAGAGGTTATGCACAGACGTGAATCTGATAGAAGTCCAGATTCCGCTGGGCGTGGTCTTGAGGGAGCGTGATCAATGAAAAAATATCATATGCTTGGTTTGTTCAGTAATTTTGACGAGGCTTTTTCCGTCATATCGGATATACGTCATTATAAAATACCCGGTGTGTCAGTAGATGACGTCACACTGATCTCGCCGATTGAACATCCGGAGATCGAAGAGATTCTTGGCGAGCGACCTTCGCACGTACCGAAGTTTACTCTGGCTGGTGCGCTCTTCGGCGCCTCGGCAGGTTTTTTGTTTCTGGCCTCGGCGCAGGCGAATTTTGCCGTACAGCCGCAGGGTGGTAAGCCGGTAATACCCATACCGTCAAATATAGTCCTGAGTTATGAGATGCTGATTCTGTTTGGTGTGTTGGCGACACTGTTTGGCTTCCTGATTGGCGCACGTTTATTGACCAAGAGAAAACCACTGTATAGTGAAAATGTTGCTATTGATCAGGTAGGCATCGAGATGGAGATCGAAGAAAAATACATAGAACCTCTTAAAGAGCTGTTCAGACAACATCAAGTGTTAGAGATTCGTGATGAGGTAGTCCAATGAGATTAAAGCTGATACTTCTGGCGGCATTATTCCCGTCGCTGGCCCTGGCCTGGCCCTGGAGTACTGATATGATGAACCAGCCAAGCATAAAACCTCAGGAAGGTGAGATGCGTATATTCCCGCAACGTTCAATTCCGGTGCAGGGTATTCCGACTCAGGTTGCCAATCGTGAAGAGGCCAAACCATTGCGTAATCCCTATAAGGCAACCGCGGCATCGTTAAAAAAGGGCAAAACCCTGTTCAAGATTTACTGCTCTGCCTGTCATGGTTTGACAGGTAAGGCCGACTCACCCGTGTCGGCGAAGATCGGTGCGATAAGCCTGGTCGACAGTTATGTGCAGGAAAATCTGACCGAAGGCTGGGTATGGGGCACTATCACCTTCGGCAGTTATGTCATGCCTGCTTATGGAGTACCTACAGGCAAACGTGGATCCAATGATTTGTCAGTAGAAGAACGCTGGCATGTTGTTAACTATGTCCGTAATGGTCTGGTTAATGACAGTATGAAATCAACTGTAGCAGGTATGTAACCCGGTCAGGTTGCTGACGGCAGAAAATTACAAGAGGCTAAGAGGCAGATGGAAGAGAATTTCGGTAGTTGGTCAGTCCTGACAACAAATTTCCTGTTTACCCTGTATCTTGCACTGGGTGGAGTGACCTTCGCGTCAGTATTACACCTGTGTAATGGTCAATGGCGTTTTCAGGTAAGGAACCTTGCCTGTGCATTATCGGTTTTGTTTCCTATTGCGGGTGTGCTGCTGCTGGTGCTGCTGGCCAATGGCGAAGCAACCTTTCAGTGGCTGGCCTCGGCACACGATGGTGAGCATCATATGTCCGGCTGGCACGATTACACATTCCTCGTGGTTCGCGAAATTGGTGGTTTTATAGCCGTATCGGTCCTGTGTTTTCTGTTTATCAAGTATCAGCATCAAAGCGACATCGATAGCTCCTACAAGGCGCAGCGTCGTTTTCGCAATATCGCCCTGTTGATACCGTTTGCCTATTTTTCCTATGGTTCGATGGTGGCCTGGGATTTCGAAATGACAATGACGCCGGGCTGGCATAGCGCCAGCTATGCGGCCTATTTTTTCCAGAGTAACTTCCACATGTTCCTGGCCTTCTTTACCGTGTTCCTGTTTTTCCTGAACAAGGCCGGCGTGTTGAGCAAGCCGTTTCAGGGATATATCTTTAACTATATGGCCCAGTTTATGCTGGCCATGACGATTCTGTGGACCTATCTGTATTTCACGCAATATCTGATTATGTGGTACGGGCGTTTCCCTGAAGAAATGGTACGTTATGATTCGATGATGCTCGAAGGTTTCGGGGTTATGTGGTGGACGTTCCTGGTGTTCAAGTTCATTATCCCGTTCTGCACCTTTGTGATCACGCCTAATCGCCATAATCCGGTAATTATTACTATCGTTGCCTGTTTTATCGTGCTCGGCACATGGATGGAAAGATACACCTGGATCGCAGGTTCAGTCGATAGCGAGTATTATCATCTGCCGATGACCTCGATGTTTGATATTGTCGTCACTATTGCAGTGATTGGTGTCTCATGGTGGGCCGTCAAGTGGTCACTGACGCGTTATGGACTGATACAGACACAGTCCAGTTGATCGCTCCGGCGCAGCGGCTGTTAAACTAAAACAAAAAAGAGGCCGCTGGCCTCTTTTTTGTTTTGGCATCTGCTGTGATCTAGCTGTTGCGTTTGTTTATCGACTGACCGCTGGCATGTTGTTTGAGCCAGCCTATAATCCTTTTTACCAATTGTGTTTCAGCGCCACTGAAACGATTATCGGCACCGGTAATCTTCAGGCGGCGGAAGGCGATGTAGCCCGTACGCCGGGTCTGAGCCGATTCTGCGATAGCTGTTCCCTGATATGCCCCGGTTTTGAATTTTCTGGCTTCATTCAGGCTCGCAAGGCGTGCTGCATCAGCGCGGGCATCAACGCTGTTGAGTACATGGGTGTTATCATGGCTGCCATATATATCCAGAATCGGGAGTCTGAGCTCGCGTATCGAATTGGCTGTATGGAGCCAGTCTCCGGCATCACGATAACCGCTCATGCTGATACCAATGAATGCGTAGGCTCCGATATCAGGATTGTTTGCCAGAAATGCCGCAGCACCGGCTGCCCCCAGTCCTTTGCCGATCAGGGCGATATTGCGAATGCCCTTGCTGTGTAAAAAGGCGATGGCGGCATTGATGCGCTGTGATATATCCGGTAGGGCCGCTTTATAGTCACTGATGAGCTGATTAGTATCGAGTGTTGGCATCTGTATCGTCAGTATCGACCAGCCATAACGTGGTAGTGTGGAGCGTAGTTGCCGGACCACGCCGGGCCAGTTTGGATGAGCGCCAAGTGGTGGTAAAAGTATGGCGCCACCTTGAGGTGAGCCAGTCATTTCCCTGTCGAACAGGGCCAGAAACTTGCCCTTGCTGCCATCAAGCCATTGTGCTGAGCTGTCAGGTGCGCTGCTAATTGCCGCTTCCGCAAGACGTTTTTCTGTGTCTGTGTTGGCAAGGCCGGCGGCACTGGCACAGAGGCAGATGCCACCGACCAGGCAGAGGTGTACTTGTGTCAGAAAATGTCTCATCTTGCTAACATTAGCGGCATAAGCCCGGTGGTTCTGAATTCAGCTGAGGTCTGGGGCATGTTATAGTCGTAAATGAGTGTAAAATGCCACCAAATCGGTTAGAGTTGACCGTTTTCGCATTCCGCCAATCGAATATACTAAAAGAGGCCAGTCATGAAAGATTTCGCCATTGCTCCATCAATCCTGTCGGCAGACTTCGCCCGCCTGGGTGAAGAGGTCGACAACGTCCTTGCGGCTGGTGCCGATATTGTCCATTTTGATGTTATGGATAACCACTATGTGCCGAACCTGACGATCGGGCCGCTGGTCTGTGATGCCTTACGTAAACATGGTGTTACAGCTGACATTGATGTTCATCTGATGATCAAGCCCGTAGACCGTATCGTGCCCGATTTTATCAAGGCCGGGGCCTCATATATCACTTTTCACCCGGAGGCCAGTGAGCATGTGGATCGTACCCTGCAAATGATACAGGAGGGTGGCTGCAAATCAGGTCTGGTATTCAATCCAGCGACACCACTGGATATTTTGAAATACGTCATTGATAAGGTAGATATGGTATTGCTGATGTCTGTGAACCCCGGTTTTGGTGGCCAAAGTTTTATCCCCGCAACACTGGGAAAATTGCGTGAAGCCCGTAAGATTATCGATGACAGTGGTCTCGATATTCGTCTGGAGATCGACGGCGGGGTCAAGGTTGATAATATTCGTGAAATCGCTGCGGCCGGTGCTGATACCTTTGTTGCCGGTTCGGCCATTTTTAATACGGATGATTATAAGGCGACCATAGACGCGATGCGTGCGGAACTGGCCCTGGCCAAAAAGTAGCAGAGTCGATTGATGCAAACATCTCTAACCAAGCCCAGCCTGGCACTGATTGATCTTGATGGAACGCTGGTTGATTCAGCCCCCGACCTGGCCCTGTGTGTCGACCAGATGATGACGCAGCTCGGGCGTGAAACGCGTGGTGAAGATGCGGTTCGGGCCTGGATAGGTAACGGGGTTCCGGTGCTGGTTCGACGGGCGCTGGTCGGCGCTGTGGATGGTGAAGCCGATGCCGAGGAATATGAGCGGGCGCTGGCCCTGTTCCTGGATCTGTATGAACGTAATGTCTGTGTCGCAAGCCGGCCGTTTGCAGGGGTTATGGAAGGGCTGGATCTATTAAAACAGGCCGGCTGCCGCCTGGGCTGTGTGACAAATAAGGCGGCCCGATTCACCGAGCCGTTGCTGGATAAGCTCGGCATGAGCCCATATTTTGAGGTTATTGTGAGTGGTGACACACTGGACAAAAAGAAACCCGATCCGGCGCCATTATTATATGCCGCTGAACAGCTGGGTATCAGACCGGAAGACTCCCTGATGGTGGGAGACTCGATGCATGATGTTGATGCCGGTCGGGCAGCCGGGTTTCAGGTGGCCTGTGTCAGTTATGGTTATAACCATGGTCACGATATTCGCAACAGCCACCCGGACGCGGTAGTGGATTCGCTGACAGAATTGCCGGGCCTGTTTGCCGGGTCGGCATAATGTTAAGATCCTGACTTAGGACTTAGGCGCGCGTGCACCGCTGTAGCAGGGTCGTTGCTACGGAATCTGGAATCAAATAGATAGTCGATGACAATCAGCGCAGAACAATTTGCCGATCTGGCGGCGCAGGGCTTTAATCGGATACCCGTGACGCGCGAGGTATTTGCCGACCTGGATACACCGCTGAGTACCTACCTGAAGCTGGCCCGAGGCCCTTATTCCTATTTGTTCGAATCGGTTCAGGGTGGTGAAAAATGGGGGCGTTATTCGATTATTGGTTTACCCAGCCATACCATTATCCGGGTACTGGGCCAGCAGGTTACATTAGAGCAGGATGGTCAGCAGCAGGTCATGGAGTGTCAGGACCCGCTGGCCTGGATTGGTGATTATCAGCAACAGTGCCGGGCCCCCGAAATACCGGGACTGCCGCGTTTCAGCGGCGGGCTGGTGGGTTATTTTTCCTATGATACCGTGCGTTACATTGAGCCGTGTTTGATGCCGTGTCCTAATCCGGATCAGTTAGGAACGCCGGATATATTGCTGATGGTCTCTGATGAAGTGCTGGTCTTCGATAATCTGGCCGGCAAGCTACACATGATCATTCATGTTGATCCTGCTGGAGAGGACAGCCTGTCCCGGGCCCGGCAACGCCTTGATGAGCTGGAGCAACAGTTATATCAGGGGCTGCCCGCTACGGAAGCTGCGGTTGCTGATGCCGCGGTGGCAGCGGTTGATGAGGGTTCCTTTGTCTCCGCCTTTGGGCGCAAGGAATTCGAGGCTGCCGTCGGGCGCATCAAGGACTACATCGTTGATGGTGACATCATGCAGGCGGTGTTGTCACAGCGCTTGAGTATCCCTTATCAGGCGCGACCACTGGATTTGTATCGGGCATTACGCAGTCTGAACCCGTCACCCTATATGTATTTTCTTGATCTGGCAGAATTCCAGATTGTTGGTTCCTCGCCGGAAATTTTGACCCATCTTGAAGCTGGCGCGGTTACGGTGCGCCCGATTGCCGGTACCCGGCCGCGCGGTCGGGATGAGGCCGAAGACCTGGCGCTGGAGCAGGAGTTGCTGGCAGACCCTAAAGAGCTGGCGGAACATTTGATGCTGATTGATCTGGGGCGTAATGACGTTGGCCGTATTGCCGAAACCGGCAGTGTTGAACTGACGGAGAAGATGGTGGTGGAACGTTATTCTCATGTCATGCATATCGTGTCGAATGTTCGCGGTCGCCTGAAGGCGGGTATGAGTGCGGTTGATGCCTTGCGTGCCACCTTTCCGGCCGGCACCGTCAGCGGTGCGCCGAAGATCAGGGCCATGGAAATCCTCGATGAGCTGGAGCCCGTTAAACGCGGCGTATATTCCGGGGCCGTGGGTTATATAGGCTGGAATGGCAATATGGATACCGCGATAGCCATTCGTACGGCCGTTATCAAGGATGGTCAGCTGCATATCCAGGTTGGCGCCGGTATTGTTGCCGATTCCATCCCGGCCAGTGAATGGGATGAAACCATGAACAAGGGCCGGGCCATGTTTCGGGCTGCCGAGATGGTGGGGCTCGGTTTAAATAAGGGGTTGAATAAGGCACGGCAGCGGGGGCAGAAATGACGTCCGGGGACCGAGCTTTCAGGAATATACTATGTTGTTGATGATCGACAATTACGATTCATTTACCTATAACCTGGTGCAATATTTTGCAGAGCTGGGTGTTGAGGTGGTGGTGTTTCGTAATGACCAGATTGATATCGCCGCGATTGAACAACTGGCGCCGCAGCAACTGGTGATCTCACCGGGGCCCTGTAATCCGGACAAGGCCGGTGTATCGCTGGCAGCGATCAGTCACTTTGCCGGTAAGCTGCCGATCCTGGGTGTATGTCTGGGGCATCAGAGTATAGGCCAGGCCTTTGGTGCCCGTGTTGTTCATGCCGGTGCCATCATGCACGGCAAAACTTCAAAGGTGCATCACAAAGACAAGGGTGTGTTCCAGGGTTTACCCAGTCCGTTTGAGGCGACTCGTTATCACTCTCTGGTGCTGGCGCAGGACAGCCTGCCGGATTGCCTGGAAGTGACGGCCTGGACCGAGAATAGCGATGGCAGTGTTGAAGAGATCATGGGTATCCGTCATCGTGAGCTGACGATTGAAGGTGTACAGTTTCACCCGGAATCCATCCTGACCGAACACGGCCATGATTTGCTGAAAAACTTTCTTTCATTGACGACTTGAAACGGAGCGCACCATGGATATGCAGGCAGCCATTCGAGCGGTCACAGAACGCCAGGATCTGACAGCGGAACAGATGCAGACCGTTATGCGCAGCATCATGACGGGGGAGGCGACAGCGGCACAGATAGGTGGTTTTCTGGTCGGCTTGCGCATGAAGGGTGAAACCGTTGACGAGATTGCTGCGGCCGCCAGTGTTATGCGTGAACTGGCGACACCGGTTGCAGTCACTGGCCCGCATCTGGTCGATACCTGTGGCACCGGTGGTGATGGCGCTAATACCTTTAATATCTCAACAACCGCGGCCTTTGTTGTGGCGGCCGCCGGCGGCAAGGTGGCCAAGCACGGTAATCGCTCTATTTCCAGCAAATCAGGCAGTGCCGATGTGCTGGAGGCGGCTGGCGTCAATCTGGCTATTTCGGCGCAGCAGGTGGCCCAGTGTGTTGAACAGATCGGGGTAGGTTTTATGTTTGCGCCACAACATCACGGGGCGATGAAACATGCTATTGGGCCGCGCCGCGAAATGGGTGTGCGGACATTGTTTAACCTGCTTGGACCGCTGACGAACCCGGCCGGGGCACCGCATCAGGTGATGGGTGTTTTCAGCAGTGACTGGCTTGAGCCATTGGCGCGGGTGCTGGGGCAATTGGGCAGTACCCATGTGCTGGTGGTTCATGCCGATGATGGCATGGATGAGATCAGTATTGCCGGCAGCAGCCAGATAGCCGAATGGCAGGGCAGTGAGTTGCGGAGTTATAGTGTGACGCCGGAACAGTTTGGCATGGCGCAGGGTGATGTGTCCATGCTGGCCGTGGATTCGGCTGAACAAAGTCTGGCCATGATGAATGCCGTGTTGCAGGGTGAGTCGGGGCCAGCGCAGGATATCGTGGCACTGAATGCCGGTGCTGCTATTTATGCCGCGGATCTGGCCGATTCACTGGAAGCGGGTGTTAGCAGGGCGCAGCAGGTTATCAACAGTGGTGCGGCTGCCGACAAGCTGGCGCAGTTGATAGAACTGACGCAGAGTTTTTGATTTAGGCGAGGAGGCAGGGGTGAGGAGTGAGGGGTGAGGAGTTTTGGCTTGTATGCTTACTCCTCACTCCTCACCCCTCACTAATAACCATGAATAACAAACCCGACATTCTCGAAAAAATCCTGCAGCGCAAGGCCGAAGAAGTGGCTGAGCGTAGTGCTCAGGTGTCGCTGGCAGAGCTGGAGCGACGTGCCAGAGCCGCATCCGCACCGCGCGGCTTTGCTGCGGCCATCGATCAGCGCGTCGCAAATAAGCAGC
>Ga0316187_10006541_pt1 | contig 10015 bp, 10 predicted proteins | sample CroRivburrow1_MG_FD_204927 | JGI IMG/M metagenome (GOLD analysis project Ga0316187, IMG submission 204927) | Coastal sediment microbial communities from Maine, United States - Cross River worm burrow 1 | ecosystem: Environmental > Aquatic > Marine > Coastal > Sediment | place: USA: Maine... | reverse complement strand
GTCCATCGGGGGACAGAAAAACATAACCGGTGGGATTAATTTAAACTCACAAGAAAAAGCGGCTTTAGAACATTTCACTGACAAGAAGCAAATGATGGCGCGAAAATTTCAATGGACAGAGTTGGGTGGATTAAAAAATGAGAATGGGGATACGGTGGCAAAGCCTGGTCTGTTCTCTGCACTTCAAAAATTAAAAGCACCAGAGGATAAGACGGGATCTGATTAAATCTTAGCCTTAGAATGGTGCCCGGAGCGAGAATCGAACTCGCACGGAGCTTAGCCCCCCGAGATTTTAAGTCTCGTATGTCTACCTATTCCATCATCCGGGCTTTTATATCAATTTCAATAACTTATATAGTCTCTCTCTTATTTCGCTCCCCTTTCTAATACCCTATCTAAAAAGTTTGATTAAGTCGATATTTTTCTGCCGGTGTAAGCTGATTAATTATTAAGAAAATGGTATATATACCAACTTTTATTTCTATTAATTTCAATTACATGTACATACATGGTACAGGTTTAGGGGTCTATAATCCGTCTACCTATTCCGCCACCCGGGCATTTACAATTGAATCTCTCTTCTGATACCTGAATTTAAGTCGGTTTTCAAGCAAAAAGGTGAGCGTCTTGAAGTAAAAAGCCCACCGCTCATCCGGGATACGATCCCTCCATTCTGGAGGCAAAGCTACCTGACTCAATTCTAAAATTGTTCAATTAGCTCGATAATTGAAACTCCTTATTGTTGAAGATTGTCAGGCAGGCATCAACAACCAGGGGGTCGTAGAGAATGCCTCTGTTTTGAGTAATTTCCGCAAGCGCTTTGTCAATCCCTTTGGAGGGTCGATAAGGACGATGGGATGCCATGGTTTCCACAACGTCGGTGACGCCGATGATACGAGCCGCCATGAGAATATCATCTCCGGCAAGACCCCGTGGATAGCCCGATCCGTTCTGTCTTTCGTGGTGCTGCAAAACAATTTCGGCAATGGGCCAAGGGAATTCAATGCCTTTCAAAATATCATAGCCGGTTTGGGAGTGGGATTGTATCAAACTAACTTCGATATCGGATAATTGTACTGGTTTGGATAGAATTTCGGCCGGTAAGGATATTTTGCCGATATCGTGGATAGCCGCTGCTATATAGATCCCCTCGATTTCATTCTCCGAAAGTCCGATTTCCTGCGCGATGACGCGGCTCAGGTCGGCCACTCTCTGCTGATGGCCGGATGTGTAAGGATCCCGCTTTTCAACAGTCGTTGTAATAGCCTGAACAGTTGAGTTCATTACCTTTTTTAAATTTTCAAGGCTGTCTTGAAGTTCCAATTGCATACGTTTGCGGTTGTCGACTTCAATCTTTAGCAACTTGTTGGATTGCACCAGTTCCGCCGTCCTCTTTTCAACCAGATCTTCCAAGTCTGAATGAAGCGCTAGAAGCTGTTTTTCCGCCTTCCATTTGGCGCTCAATGCCGTGGCGAATTGAATAATTTCCTGGGGATGAAAAGGCTTTTGCAAATAGAGCAGTTTGTCTGAAATATTGGCTCGGTTCACCATGCCACTCTCAGGGGGCGTGCAGTAACCGGTCACCACCACAATGTTAACGAGCGGATCCAATCGGTGAATTTGTTCAGCGGTCCATTGGCCATCCGGTCCCGGCGGCATGTTCAAATCCAGAAATGCAACCGCGTACAGCGCATTTTCTTCAGTCGAACGTTTGACGCTATTTACAGCGTCATCGCCTTGGCGACAGCAAGTTATATCAAACTTTGGCAGGAATCGTAAGGGATGGGTCGGGTCTAAGATATTTTGATACAAATCCAGTATGGCGGAGTCGTCATCAACAACGAGGATACGGAAGCAGTTATGTGCTGATTCACTCATTTTTCTCTTTGGTAAAAATCTGCGAGCCTGAATAGCTCCCAGGCAGAATGCAAAATTTGAGTCGGAAAGAACGGGTGTACATCATTTCAAAAAACTACTTTGGCCGGGTTTATTGCAGACCCTACTGGTCGGAATCACCGAGAAAAGATTAACTATATAAAAGTCTTAGGGATGTCGGCTATTATTTGATGATTATACAGCGGTTGTCGTGGTTATGCAACCTATTCCGATTTCTAAATCTTTAATTGGTCTTTCTAAACCTTGTCAAATGTCGTTTCTTTTGGTAATAAGCTTTCATGAAACTACCCGTTAGAAATTCCAGGTTAATACTGGCCTCAACATCGCCGCGTCGACGTGATCTCTTAGAACAAACGGGGCTTGAATTTACCGTCATTCCCAGCAATCTCGTTGAAAATTCGATACCCCTGTCCTCTCCTGAATCGTATGTCAAACGGTTGGCCGAAGCAAAGGCGAAGGAGATTTCACAACGACATCCGGACAGCTGGGTTATCGGTGCCGACACGATCGTGATCATCAACAATACCATGCTGGGCAAACCAGAATCGCGATCGGAGGCTCTCAAAATGCTTCGGAGTTTGAGCGGAAAGACACACCAGGTGCTGACGGGCTATTGCATTTGCTGTGCGGCCATCGGTCGCCTTTTTTCAGAAACCATCAAAACGGATGTCTGTTTTAAGACACTGACGGAATTGCAAATCGAGTGGTACCTCAATTCGGGAGAACCTTTTGACAAAGCCGGGGCTTATGGAATCCAGGGAATCGGTGCATTTCTCGTCAAGCATATCCATGGATCTTACACAAATGTTGTCGGACTTCCGGTTTGTGAAGTCTTCGAATTTTTAATCAACGAAGGGGTGGTGGAATTGGAGGTTGATGAATGACGGATTACGGTTTAGGAATGTCGAATGACAAATGACGAGTTACGGATTGCAAGCGATTTTATCATCGTTTGACTTAACATTTCACCTTTCATGCTTATCGATATAGAAGGGACTTTAATTGAAAAACCGTATAGAACAGGTCAAAAAGCGAATCAAAGACACCGCCGAGGCCTGCAAGAGACCGATGGCATCCATTCGCCTCCTGGCCGTCAGCAAAACCATGCCGGCAGAAGTGGTTCAAGATTCCATCGAGGCCGGCATATCAAATCTGGGTGAAAATTATATCCAGGAAGCCAGGGAAAAGATTAACGCCTTGGCGGCATATCCCGTAACCTGGCATTTTATCGGCCACTTGCAGTCCAACAAGGCCAAATACGCGGTCCGGTTGTTTGATCTTATCCACTCGGTAGATTCCTTGAAGTTGGCGCAAGAATTGAACAAATATGCCAAAAAAAATGATAAGATTCAAGCCATACTGATTCAGGTCAATGTCGCCAAAGAGGTTTCAAAGTCAGGTGTCTATGTTGAGGACACTTTACAGCTTTTAAAGGAAGTCAGCCGGCTTGAAAATATCGCCGTCAAAGGCCTCATGACCATGCCGCCTTTTTTCAATGCGCCGGAGAAAGCCCGGCCTTATTTTACGGCATTGCGGGAATTACGTGATCAAATCAAAATGGAAGCGATCCCCAACATTTCCATGGATGAATTGTCCATGGGAATGACAGGGGATTTTGAAGCCGCCATCGAAGAAGGCGCCACCATCGTACGTATCGGTACGGCTATTTTCGGAGACAGACGTTGAAAATTTTACTCCATACATGTTGCGCACCCTGTGCCGTTTATCCGGTTAAAACACTGAGGGCGGAAGGTCTGAAGGTCATGGGTTTTTTTTACCGCTACAACATCCACCCTTACAGCGAGTGTCTCAAACGCCAGGAGACCTTGCAGTCTTATGCCGATCAAATTGATCTGCGGGTAATCTTCCAGGAAGGTTACGATCTGGAAGGATTTATTCAGAATGTGGTATACCGCGAAAAGGATCGCTGCAATTATTGTTATCATGATCGGTTACGATCCACCGCACTTCTGGCCAAAAGGGGCAAGTTTGATTATTTTTCCTCAACCTTGCTGTACAGCAAATTTCAAAAACATGAGGTCATAAAATCCATGGGGGATGCCATCGGTAAATCCGTGGGGATACCGTTTCTTTATGAAGATTTTCGCACAGGATGGAAAGAGGGGATCGAAGTGTCAAAGAGCATGAGGTTGTATCGCCAGCAGTACTGCGGCTGTTTGTACAGCGAAAAGGAAAGATTCTACCGGGAAACCAAATCAAAAGATTGAATAGTATCCACTAATAGGAATTTGCAAAGCGGCTACCCATGTTCGGAAATTTCATATATTTTATCCTCGTCCTTCTCATTTATCTCACCTATCAACCTTCCGAGGAGACATTTTTCACTGCGTTTGACGCCATTATATTTTTTTTCTGTCTCATCATTCTCTTTTCCTTTTTGACCCGCTTTCAATTTCAAAGGATCGAAAGACGGATTGCAAAGGGCCAATATCTGCGGATCGACCATCAGTTTAACACAGCAGTTCTCCAGCAATCCATCATGGCCATTCTGCTTTTTGCCATTGACATCTACGCCCTGAATCTACCCTCCTTTCTGATGGACATAACGCTGTTTAAGACGATACCGACCCTTTCGGCCCTGCTCTTTCTGCTGTTGTTTGTTTTCTACCTGGGCATTGTCTGGACGTTTGCCTATCAACCATATCAATTGCTCTACAGGCCTGGAATTTCCAGACGGACCTATGTCATTTCCAATATTTCCTTCTCGGTTCCCGTGTTGCTACCCTGGCTGTTTTTATCCGGAATTTTAGATATAATCCATGCCTTGCCCTTTGAATCGCCCAAACGATTTCTAAACACCACCGAAGGTGAAGTCACTTACTTTCTCTTCTTCCTTTTTGGCGTGGCCATCATTGGACCGGCCCTGATACAAAAATTCTGGCGCTGCAAACCCCTTGAAGACGGATATCACCGAAGTCGGATCGAGGATTTGTGTCAACGCGCGGGAATGGCCTATGCCAATATTTTATACTGGCCCATTTTCGGCGGCAAAATGATCACCGCCGGCGTCATGGGGCTCATCAAAAATTTTCGCTATATTCTGGTCACCCCGTCCCTGCTGAATTTGCTGGAACCCGCAGAGGTCGATGCGGTGATTGCCCATGAAATCGGTCATATCAAAAAGAAGCATCTTGTATTTTATCTGGTGTTTTTTGTCGGTTACATGTTTCTCTCATATGTCACATTTGACATCATGATTTTTGCCATCATCTATACCAAACCAGTATTTTGGTTTATCAGCAAGACCGGATTGAGTCAGACAACCGTTGTTTCGGGGATCTCCAGTATTCTTATCATCAGTGTCTTTTTAATCTATTTCCGATTTATTTTCGGCTTTTTCATGCGTAACTTCGAGCGCCAGGCGGACACTTATGTATATGCATTGTTTGACAGCGCTAACCCCTTAATTACCACCCTGGAAAAAATCGCCGCCACCAGCGGCCAATCGGCGGACAAACCCAACTGGCATCACTTCAGCATCAGACAACGGATTGATTACCTCAGAAAGTGCGAAACCAATTCATCCTGGATAACCCGCCATGACGGTAAAGTGAAAAAGAGTATCGGGGTTTATCTGGCGTGCTTGATTCTTCTCGGAATCTTGGGATATCAGTTAAATGTCGGTGCTATGGGGGATCAGATCAGCAGGCATTTTCTGAAAAAGGTTATCCTGAGTGAAATTGAACAAACCCCTGATAATCCGAATTTATACAGCCTACTGGGTAATATCTATTACAACAATAAAGATTGGCTCGGTGTCCGGGATGCCTGGGAAAAATCACTGGCATTGGAGCCGGACAATGCCCAGGTTCTCAACAACCTCGCTTGGCATTACGCCACCTGTGAAGATGAAAAATTTCAAGATCCCGCACGGGCCCTGGCGATGGCCAAATTGGCTATTCAGCTTGAGAGACTGCCACATGTTTGGGATACCCTGGCGGAAAGCTATTATGTCAACGGAATGCACCGGGAGGCGGTTGAAGCCGGCAGGCAGGCCCTGGCACTGGCTGGAAAGAAGCGCACTTATTACGAAGATCAGTTAAAAAAATTCAACGGGGCTGCCCTAAATTAGCTACCGTATGCAGACCTTGCGCACCTGCTGCAGTTCCAGAGGTCCGGCAAAAATTTTCTCTATCCCATCCTGTTTTAAGGTTGTCATGCCGTCCTTTACGGCCTGGGCCCTGATGACATCAACTTTGGCCCGGTTTTGCACCAGTAATTTTATCTCTTCGGTTCCCATCAGTAACTCGTGCAGGGCCATTCGACCGCGATAGCCTTTGTTGTTGCAATTTCTGCACCCCACCGGCCGGTTTAGCATTAACGAATCTGAATACTGAATGTTTACGTACTCTTGGAAACGATCAGGCCCATATTCCCGGACCAGGGAAGTATGCTCTTCCGCAGAGGGATGGTAGGATTGCTTGCATTCTTTGCAAAGGGTTCTTGCGAGCCGCTGGGCCAGAACACAAAGAATCGCATCTGAAAAATTGAAAGGATCCATCCCCATATCCAAAAGGCGAGTAATGCTTTCGGGTGCGCTGTTGGTATGCAGTGTGGATAACACCAGATGTCCCGTGAGGGAAGCCTGAATGCCGATGGATGCGGTTTCTCTATCCCGCATTTCACCGACCATGATCACATCCGGGTCAGCCCTGAGAAACGAGCGCATGGCGGCGGCAAAATCAAAACCGATTTTGGGCTTAACTTGAACTTGCCGCAATCCTTTTTGGGTGATCTCCACCGGATCTTCAGCCGTCCATATTTTGGTTTCAGGTTTATTGAGATATTTTAAAGCGGAATGAAGCGTCGTGGTTTTACCGGATCCAGTCGGTCCGCAGACAAATACGATACCGTATGGGGCGGATATCGCGCGGGTAAAATTCTCGTAATTCCTTTTGGCAAACCCAATTTTATCGAGCGGCAGCGGTTCGCCGGCATCCAGCAGGCGCATGACAACGTCCTCCAACCCGCCCTGGGTGGGAAGCGTGGCAACCCGCAATTCGATGTCTCCACCATCGCCAGTTTTAAATTTAATTTTACCGTCCTGGGGTTTGCGACGTTCGGCAATATCAAGATCGGACATAATTTTAATCCGGGATACAACGGCATTGCGATAACTGAAAGGAATGGTTTGATAGACCACACAATCGCCGTCAATGCGGGTTCGAACCTGAGTATTCTCCTTTCCGGGGAAAGGCTCTATGTGGATGTCGGAAGCACCTCGGGTATGGGCATCTGAGATCATTTTGTTGACCAATTTTACAACCATACTGTCTTCTTCGCCGATTTCAGTCTCGTCTTCTTCAATTTCTTCCGTTTCTTCCTGCATTGCAGACAAGATTTCTTCAATCCCACCCGGCTGCTGAGCATCTCTAAAGAAAAAATCTATCATTCCAAGAATATCGCGCTTCAAAGCGACGCAGAACCTGAGATTCTTGGTCGGAAAAAGGGATTTAATTTCACTGGTCTTCTGCTGGTCGTGAGGATTGTCGATGGCAATGACGAGGCCTGCTTCTTCTTCACGCAAAGGGACCCAACAATTGGTACGCATAAAGGGTATCTTCAAACCGGCCAGCAGCGTTTCGGGTATCATCAGGTCGTGGGTGAATTCGACGGCTTCCGTATCATAATACTTCGCGAGGGAGGACAATAGATCTTTTTTAGAAATCTTGATATCCGACATCAATACCGTTTCGATCGGCAATTGACTTTGCCGGGCAAGCGCGATTCCCTTGTCCAGTTCCTGATGGGTCAGCAAATGATTTTCCAACAGAAAATCAAATTTGCCCATGGTATATCTTTCAGTCAGCTTTTTCTGCGTATGCAAAGCAATCCCGAGGATACCGGCGACTTCTTCAAGGGATATTTCGTCAACCTTGACAAAGGACTTTCCCGTCTTGCGGTTCATCAATTGAATGACACCGAGCAGGCGATTTCGAAAGCCGATCGGACGGGCCAGGATTTGGCGTGTCTTAAATCCGGTTTTCAGATCCCAACGATCGTCGAATCTTAAGGCGGGATCGATCGAAGCCAATTCGCTAGCATTGTAGGCATCCTTAATATTGATGGTATTATTTTTCAGGGCACACCAGCCGGCAATGCTACCCGCTGAGATGGGGATCCGAATCTCCTCTATGTCGTTGCCGGATTTCAATCGTGAAACCAGCTGTCGCTTATTTTTATCTACAACATAGACCGTAATCCGCTCGGCCTCAAAAAGAGACGTGATATCATCTTTCAAGTTAATTAAAATCTCATCTAAATTCGCCGCCGCGTTTATCTTGTTGCAAATTTTCTGCAAACGGGTTCGGTAGGCCACCTCATATGTGAGTTCTCGGATGTGCCGGTCGTTTCTTTGGGATGTCGGCGATGCTGAATCCATTTTTTTCTGTTTTTGCCTGTTATTCATTATTGGTTTCTCGGGAGGTCAATTTCTTGTAATTGGCGAAAATTTTTCTGGCGCCGCCTAGTATCAATAAAAATCCAAGTAAATAAAAACAAAAATAAACGAACCCGATCGCGGAAGCAAAGTGTTCGATGGTTTTAATTTTCGGTATGACCTGGGGGATCCGAAAAAAGACACCCACACCCGCCAATACAAGTAAAATACCCCAGACGATTTGAATATGTATTTTGTTTTTATCCATTGATCTGATTAGACTTTTAGTTAGTAACCTGCTATCCGCCCCGACTACTACTTCAGGCTTCCCTTAAACCCCGCCTTGCGCTTTTCGAGGAAGGCGGCGGTACCCTCTTTGGCATCCGGGCTGGCATAGCAAAGAGCAAAGGCATCAATTTCAATACCACAGCCGGTTGACAGATCCACATTCATCCCCTTGTTGACCGCCTGTTTCGCTTCTCTCAATGAGACCTTGCCCTTGGTAGCAATGATACCGGCAGTTTTCATAACTTCTTCCATGAGTTTGTCCTGGGGGACGACCTTGTTGACCAATCCAATCCGAAGGGCTTCTTCGGCAGATATCATTTTGCCGGTAAGTATCAATTCTTTTGCCATGCCGGTACCAATTAATCGCGACAGCCGCTGGGTGCCGCCAAAACCCGGGATTACACCCAGATTTATTTCAGGTTGGCCGAATCTTGCGTTCGTCGAAGCGTAGATAAAATCACAGGCAATGGCGATTTCAGTGCCACCGCCCAAGGCAAATCCGTTTACCGCAGCGATGACGGTGATCGGCAGCAGCTGCAGTTTATTGATAATATCGTGTCCGCTTCTGGCAAAAGATTTCGCCTTGAGCGAATCAAAAGTGGCCAATTCGGCTATATCGGCACCGGCCACGAATGATTTATCGCCAGCCCCGGTAAGTATGAGAATACGGATGTCCTCGTCGGCCGCAATGGTGTCAAGCGCCAGAGATAATTCCGCCAGTAACGCTCCGTTGAGTGCATTTAGCGCCTTGGGGCGGTTAAAGGTGATAGTTGCGATCCCTTCTCTTACGTCATACATGATGTTTTCATATGTCATTTTAAACCTCCATTCCTCTGTTTCTCTCCGGATGGCGCAATATATATTGCTGATAAAACAAATATTCCACCGCTAAATTTCATCCAAGTCAGTCCTTCGTCGAATATAATGAAAGCCAGCAGGGTGCTGCCGATCGGTTCGCCCAGCAAAAACACTGCCACCAAACTGGTACTGTACAACTTAAGCGACCAGTTGTAGCTGGAGTGAGCGATTAATTGAGATATCAGCGCCATGCCCAAAAGGCCGCAACCGTTTGCATACTGTAACCCGTCATCGGCAGATTTAAGAATAGCACACCCAGCCATAAAATGACAGCCGCACTGCTATAGCAGATGGCAACATATGGTAATAGGGAAAGTTTGCGGCGTAAATTTCGCCCGTAGAGAAGGTAATCCGCAGCCGATATAGCGACGCGCAAAAATCAAACCCATGGAAACAGCGACGATGCCTAATATCAGCACCGTATAGGGATTCAGCGCGGGGGCGCTGTTTTTCTTATTTACAATCATACGCATTTAACTCATTGGATTTTATCAATAATTTACAGTAAGATTGAGTGAAATGAAACTACCTAAACCCAGGTTCCCATTTCTGAAAAGCATTAATATTCTGTAA
>Ga0316187_10006540_pt1 | contig 10015 bp, 8 predicted proteins | sample CroRivburrow1_MG_FD_204927 | JGI IMG/M metagenome (GOLD analysis project Ga0316187, IMG submission 204927) | Coastal sediment microbial communities from Maine, United States - Cross River worm burrow 1 | ecosystem: Environmental > Aquatic > Marine > Coastal > Sediment | place: USA: Maine... | reverse complement strand
ACTGGGCCATCGCCGGCTCCAAGAACGCCACCGAGCGCGCCACCGAACTATGGCCGAAAGTACTCAGGGAATTCGCGCCGCCAGCGGTTGATCCCGCGATCGAGGAAGAACTGCAAGCCTACATGGTAAAGCGGAAAGAGGAACTCAAGGGCGTCGAACCCCTGGTCGAACCCACGCGCTAGTCCGCACCACGTCATCTCGATATATAGTCATTCCCGCGCAAGCGGGAATCTAGTAACGGTGCCGCCATCCCAGGCGAAGATTAACCGGTCAATCCAGCAATCCACCTGCTGTCGAAATAATCGATAATAGGGTCTCGATGCGAGATTCCCGCTTGCGCGGGAATGACTTTAAGGGGCCGGCGCGCAAGTGATCCGATGCTACTTCATGAGCCTGGATTCGAAGGGATAGCTGATCAGGTTTTCGTAGCCGTCTTCGGTGATCAGCACCTGGTCTTCGAGCTTGACGCCTTCCCTGCCGCCCACCGCGCCCGCGTACACCTCTACACAGATTACCATGCCGGGTTCGAACACCCCGTCGTAGCCGTAGGAGTCGTAGTCTTCGCGGTAACGAATAGCCGGGTATTCGTCGCACAGCCCAACGCCGTGCATGACGACGCCGTAGCGGTTGGGGATGAAGTTATCCGGCAGTCGCTGAGCTTTTTTGGTTATGTCGCTGAAGCGCACGCCGGGCGCGAGCAATTCCATGTTGGTCATGATGTGGTCGTACGATATCTGGTAGATATTCTTTTGCTCGGCGGTCGCGGTGACGTCGCCACACAGCCAGGTGCGCGAGATATCGCAGCACATGCCGTAAGTGCCGACCATGTCAGTATCGAGCGCGAGCAGCTCGCCGTCGCTGACGATGCGTGGCCCGGATTCCTGGAACCAGGGGTTGGTGCGCGGGCCGGAAGAAAAAATACGTGTTTCCAGCCATTCGCCGCCACGCTTGATATTGCCGGCGTGTAACACAGACCAGATCTCGTTTTCGCTCTTACCGGCGACTACCGCGTTTTCCATTTCATGCATCGCGGCTTCACAGGCGGCAATCGCGCAGCGCATCGCCTTGATTTCGTCCGGACCTTTGATGACGCGCGCAAGTTCGGTGACTTCCTGCCCTTCGAAGACTTCCAGGCCCGCTTTTTCGAGCGCGCGTAAACCTGCTATTTCAATCTTGTCGATCGCGATGCGTCGATTATCTCCGGCATGCTCGCGCATCAACTCATTGATGGTCGCGGCAAATTTAGCGGCGTGTTCTTCGCCCCGGTGCCCTGACTCGAAGTAAAAGAACGAGGCACCGCTGCGCAGTTCTCTGACCAGTGGCAAGTGTGCGGACAGATGCTCGCAACTGTGAAAATCAAATAATACGATATAACCATCGGCCGATACGAAACAGGCGCGCGCCGGATTGTGGGTGATCCATAGCTGCATGTTGGTGCTATCGGTTGCATAGCGGATATTGAGCGGGTCGAACAACAGGATGCCACCGTAATCACGTTGCTGGAGTTGTTGTACCAGTCGTTGCAGGCGAAATTCGCGCATGCGATCGAGCTGTGGAACTTCCAGTCCAAGCACTTGCCACTCGGCAAAGGCGAGCGCGGTCGGGCCGATTTCGACGCGATCGTTGTCGTCGGGCGAGCCATCGGCCTTGAGGGCGAATTCGGGCTTGCGACTGGGATCGATCTTGCGCTCGGAACTATCGATGGAATAGGGCGTGGCAGCCATGAGTGAATCTCGCTCAGAATAGTAAAAGCCGTGCAAATATAAGGTATAAGCAGTGTTAAGATAAATCTTTATTTTGATGACTTTTGTCATCACTTCCGTGGGGCAAATGCAATGCACGACGATAGTAACGTCTCTCCCGAATCCCGACTGGCCCAGGCCTGTCATTACATCGACGAGGTGACGGGTGGTATTAGCCCTCCCATCCAGCTTTCGACGACCTACGCGAGAGCCCCGGACTACTCGTACATCGGGAATTACAGCTACGGTCGCGCGGATAATCCGTCCTGGGAGGTGCTCGAGAAAGTCTGTGCCGATCTCGACGGTGGCGCCGATGCCAAATGCTTTGCATCCGGCATGGCGGCGGTTTGTGCGTTTTTCGAGACGGTAAATACTGGAGAGCACGTGGTTGCGCCACGCATCATGTACCACGGCTCGCAGGACTGGTTGCGGCGCATTTCAGCCAGGCGCGCGATCGGATTGAGCCTGTTCGATGCCTGCGACCTCGAGGACCTGGCGCGACAGGTCCGGCCCGGCGAAACCAGCGTGGTGTGGATCGAGACGCCGGTCAATCCCACCTGGGACGTGATCGATATTACGCGGGCTGCAAAAATTGCGCATGACGCCGGCGCGATACTCGCAGTGGACGCAACGGTCTCCTCCCCGGTGACGACACAGGCGCTGGCGCACGGGGCCGATATTGTGTTTCACTCGGCGACGAAATACCTGAATGGCCACAGCGATGTCGTCGCAGGCATGCTGGTAACTGCTCGTGAGGATGATCGCTGGGAAGAAATCAAGCTGGTACGCACGCTGACTGGTGGTATCCTCGGGCCTTTCGAGGCCTGGCTGCTGCTGCGCGGCATGCGAACCCTGTTCCTGCGTTTCGAGCAGGCCTCACGATCCGCGTTGCAACTGGCACAGCATTTCGAGAACCACCCGCGCCTGCGGCGCGTTTTGTACCCGGGTCTCGAAAGCCATCCCGGTCACGATGTTGCCTGCCGACAGATGACACGCGGCTTTGGTGGCATGTTATCCTTGCTCGTCGATGGCGACGCCGAGGTCGCAAAACGCATTGCCGGTAATACCCGGTTGTTCGTACGCGCGACATCCCTTGGCGGGGTCGAGAGCCTGATCGAACATCGTGCCTCGGTGGAAGGACCGCATAGTGCGGTGCCGGAAAACCTGCTGCGCCTGTCGGTCGGTATCGAAAATTGTCAGGATTTGATCGAGGACCTCGAGCAAAGCCTGCAGAATCCAGAGTAATATGGAGGAGTTGTATGTCTGTTCAAAGTTCTATCGATCAAACCACCGCAGAGATTGTGGCGGCCCTGGGGCGACACAACCTGTCAGAGGAGGAAAAAGAGCGACTCGGCAGTATCGTCAGCCAGTTACTGGTCGAAACAGTTGAAAAAACAACCGAGAACCATATCGAGACGACCACCAATTGCTGTGGTCCCGAGCTCGATCTGGCGCATCAAATACGCCTGGAAATGAACCGCAAGAAGGAACTGCTGATCTCAAACCTGAAGGCGCTGCGCTAACCCGCGACTTCAGGTCATGCCCGCTTGCCCGGGAATGACGGCGAATTGCGGGAATGGCAATACTCGGGCCTGGCTAGCCCGCCGCTGTTTCCTCGGCGAACTCATGACAGGCATGCTCGATGGCGTGCGCGAACGAGCGCGCCAGGCTACGGATCACGAACAGATCGTAAGTCGGGGTATCGTCGACCTGAACTATGGTCGCATTCATGTGTGCAATCGAAGTCAGCGCACACTGACCCGCGCCAAACGCACGCGGATGCAGGTCGACCGCGGTATTCTTCGCCATCACCTCGCGGGCACGCGCACCGCTCAGGCGCAACACGCAGCGGCCGTGGCTTTGATCGACGACTGCGCCGAGATTACTCACGGCATCCTGCAGAGTCGCAAATAATTCACCCGCGGCCCGGCCACATTCGACATCGCTGGCGACAACCATCCAGCTGTTCGGGCCGTTCCAGAATATCTGCGTTTTGCCGTCGCTACGGCAATGACCCGGTTCAATCGGACAGTCGATACCCAGCGCTTTGCCGATCGCTTTCGCCGCCTTGTCGTGTTTTCCTGTAAAGCTCAGCACCTGAATCGCGCTCAGTGCTTTGCGCTCAACCAAATGGACCCTGGCATAGTCAATGATATGATCGCCTTCGTTCGGCAATAGCGGTGATACTCGCACCAGGTCTTGCTTATCCGGTTGTTTCTTAGCCACGGACCAGTTCTCCCTCGGGATCGATGAAAACGGGATGACAGATTTCGACACGCAATTTTTCGTCGTCGAGGGGGAATACCGCCTCGATCTGCTCACCATATCGCGAGCGGCCATCGCGCAGTAAACCGAGCGCAATACCGTAACCCAGTTGCGGGCTGTAGGTTGTCGTGGTGACGTGCCCCTGCGACGGGCTGACACTGCCGATCTGCACATTCGGGTCGACCAGGTGGGCGCCGATGCGCAGATTGCGTCCCGGCTCGAGTGATTTGAGCCCGACCACCTGCAGGCGACCTTCGTCGAGCAGGGCCGGCAGCAGCGAATTTTGCTTACCAATAAAATGTTTTTCCCGGTTGGCCATGCCTTCAAGGCCCAGATCCTGAGCCGTGGTGCGGCCATCGAGTTCGGAACCGGCAACGTGACCCTTTTCGATGCGCATGGTGCCAAGCGCTTCAGTGCCGTATACCGCCACACCCAGCTCCTTGCCGGCTTCGAGCAGCTCCGTCCAGGCCTGTTCGCCGTAGTCGGCCGGCACGTTGAGTTCGTAGGCGAGTTCACCCGAGAAGGAAATACGGAACAGGCGTCCTGGAATGTTGTTCATCTGACAGTCGCCGACCGCCATAAACGGGAAGGCTTCGTTGCTGATATCGATGTCGATGACTTTTTCCAGCAATATGCGGCTGTTGGGCCCGGCGACGGCAATGCCGGTCCACTGTTCGGTGACCGAGCAGAAGACGACGTCGAGCTCGGGCCACTCGACCTGGTGATAGCGTTCCATGTGGGCCAGCACCGGCGCCGCGTTTGCGGTAGTGGTAGTCATGAAATAATGATTTTCACCAAGGCGCGAGGTGGTGCCATCGTCGAACACCATACCGTCTTCGCGCAGCATGATGCCATAACGTGCCTTGCCGATCGGCAGCTTGAGCCAGTTGTTGATGTACAACCGATTGAGAAATTCTGCCGCGTCCGGCCCCTGCAGATCAATCTTGCCGAGCGTGGAGACGTCGACCAGGGCGACATTGTTGCGCGTGGCTTCGGCTTCACGGAGATAGCAGTCGTTCATCGTGTCACCAGGCTTTTGCGGGTAGTAACGCGCACGCAGCCAGAGCCCGGCTTCGATAAACACGGCGCCCTGTTTAGCGTTCCAGTCGTGGATTGCAGTGCGCCGCACCGGCATGAATTCAGCACCGACGGTATGGCCCGCAAACACGCCCATGGCAACCGGCACGTAAGGCGGACGGAAGGTAGTGATGCCGACCTGTGGTACCGGCTCGCCGCGTTGACAGGCGAGAATCGCCAGTGCATTGACGTTACTGGTCTTGCCCTGGTCGGTTGCCATGCCCTGTGTGGTATAGCGTTTCAGTAATTCGACCGAGTCGTAACCTTCTTGCGAGGCCAGCGCGACATCGCTGGCTTTGACGTCGTTCTGTTGATCGACGAATTGTTTGTAGGGCTTGTTGTACGGGGTCGGCGAAATCCATAGCGCTTCAATCGCATAAGCGCCGTCGTCGTGGGCCTTGATGACGGGGGATGCCTTGTCAGCCTTGAAACCGGCTTGCCTGGCCGCATCGATGCCCGCAGCACGGCCCTGCTTCAAGCATTCGCGCAGTGCAAAACTGCCACCAGCGGCACCCGCCGACACTTCGGCCTGACGTGATTGACCCGGCACGAAGCTTAAGATGGCGTCGTCATAAACCGGTTTGGCGCCGGACTGACTGTGCAGGTGCACGTTGGGGTTCCAGCCACCCGAACAGGCTATCAGGTCGCAATCGATACGTTCCGGATCGATTGTTTCGCCCTGGGTGGAGACGATCAATGCACGGGTCACATGCTGCCGACCCTCGGCCGCACCGATGGTTCGCCCCGTGATCAGGCGTATCGAGTGCTTTGCCAGTTCGGCTGCGAGTGGCGCTTCGGGATGGGCGCGTGAATCAACTACCGCGGCGATGGTGACGCCGGCGCGATGCAAGTCGAGCGCAGTGCGATAGGCATCGTTATTGTTGGTGGCAACGATGGCGCGACGCCCGGGCTTGACGCCATAACGATTCACATAGGCACGAGCGGCGGAGGCCAGCATGATGCCCGGCTTGTCGTTATTGCCGAACACCAGCGGACGTTCGGTAGCGCCGGCGGCGATGACCACGCGCCGTGGATAGAAAGTCCACATGCGCTGGCGCGGATGACCTTTCGGCGGCACCGGCAGGTGGTCGCTGACTTTTTCGATGGCCGCCACGACGTTGTGGTCGTAATAGCCGAACAGGGTGGTGCGCAGCAGTAGATGAACATTTTCCATTGACTGCAGTTGCGCTGCGACTTGTGCCGCCCAGTCGTCGCCTGGCATGCCGGCGACCTCATGGTTTTCGCTATTCAACGACCCGCCCGCCAACGGGTTTTCGTCGACCAATACGACACGAGCACCCGTTTCTGCTGCCGCAAGCGCTGCAGCGAGACCAGTGGGCCCCGCGCCGACGATGAGCACGTCGCAATGCTCATGGCACTGTTCATAAAAATCAGGGTCGGCTGCGGTCGAAGCGGTGCCGAGGCCGGCTGCACGGCGGATCACGTGCTCATAGACATTGGTCCAGAAGGATACCGGCCACATGAATGTCTTGTAGTAGAAGCCTGCCGACAGCAACGGAGAAAACAGGTTATTGACGGCCATGACGTCGAAGGCCAATGACGGCCAGCGATTCTGGCTGTTGGCAACCAGTCCATCGAACAATTCGATGCAGGTGGCACGGGTATTGGGTTCCTTGCGCGCGCCTTCGCGTAACTCGACGATCGCGTTGGGCTCTTCCGAGCCGGCTGTCTGAATGCCGCGTGGGCGGTGGTACTTGAAGCTGCGGCCTAACAGGTGTACGCCATTGGCGAGCAGTGCCGAGGCAAGCGTGTCACCGGCATAGCCACTATAAGATTTGCCGTCAAAGGTAAAACGGATGGGTTTTTTGCGGTCGATCTGACCACCGCTACCGGTGCGATATTGCTGGCTCATAATGATCCGGTCTTGCGCTGGGGTTGCGGCAGGCTGGCCGAGGTGGGCTCAGTACTGAAGATCTCGTGAGTCATCGTATCGCGTTCGACCGTGAGCCAGGCTCGACAACCATTGATGTGGTGCCAGTACTCGCGGTGGCGACCGGCCGGGTTGGCGCGCGTGTAAACGTAATCGTACCAGTCGTCCTGTGAGGCGTCGTCGGCCGGTCGTTCAACCGTGGCATCTCCGCCGTAGGAGAATTCGTCTTCGTTGCGTACCCCGCACCAGGGGCATTCGATTCTCAACATGTCATTGTCTCTGCAATAGCTAATGCGCTTTGGGCAGCGCACCGGCGCCGTTTTCGTCGATCATGCGCCCTTCGCGAAAACGCTCCAGCGTGAACTCGGCGTTCAATCGATGCGGCTTGTCGTTGGCAATGGTGTGCGCAAACACCCAACCCGAGGCCGGCGTAGCCTTGAAACCGCCGTAGCACCAGCCACCGTTCATATACAGGTTGTCGATAGGGGTCTTGCCGATTATCGGGCTGCCGTCCATCGACATGTCCATGACACCGCCCCACTGGCGCAGCACGCGCAGGCGGGCGAGACAGGGCATCATGGTGACGCCGCCGGCGACAACGTGATTGAAGGTTGGCAGATTGCCACGTTGCGCATAGGTGTTCCAGCCGTCGATATCACCACCGAAAACCAGGCCACCCTTGTCCGACTGGCTGATGTAGAAATGACCGGCGCCGAAAGTACAGACCGTATCGACCAGCGGTTTGATACCCTCGGTGACGAAGGCTTGCAACACATGGGATTCGATCGGCAGTTTCATGCCAACCATGCCGAACACGCGGCTGGAGTTGCCGGCTACCGCGACACCGACCTGGCCGGCGCTGATAAATCCGCGCGAGGTCTCCACTCCGAGCACGCGATCACCATCGCGTTTTATACCCGTCACCTCGCATTTCTGGATGATATCGACCCCCAGGCGATCCGCAGCGCGGGCGTAACCCCAGGCGACCGCGTCATGGCGCGCGGTACCGCCACGCGGTTGCGCAAGTCCACCTTGCACCGGAAAGCGGGTATTTTTAGAGAAATCGAGATGTGGCATCAGCTTTTTGACGCCTTCGAGATCGTGCATCACCGCGTCGACGCCATTCAGGCGCATCGCGTTACCACGGCGTGCAAAGCCATCGCGTTGCGCATCGTTGTGAATCAGGTTCAATACGCCACGTTGACTGAACATGACGTTGTAATTCAGTTCCTGGCTCAGTCCTTCCCAAAGTTTCATTGAATGCTCGTAAAACTGGGAGTTCGGGTTGAGCAGGTAATTGGAGCGCACGATAGTGGTATTGCGCCCGGTATTACCACCACCGATATAACCTTTCTCCAGCACCGCGACATTGGTGATGCCGTGCATGCTTGCCAGGTAGTAGGCCGTGGCCAGGCCGTGGCCGCCACCACCGATGATGATGACATCGTATTGCTGCTTCGGTTCTGGATTACGCCAGGCCCTGGTCCAGCCGCGATTTCCACCGAGTGCCTGCTTCAGCAGGTTGAATCCTGAGTAATACATAAGCGCCAATTTGGTTGAGTCTGCCAGGCGAAAACCGATTACTGGTCGCCGGTTGCTGGTTACATGAGCTTACCGGAACCTGTTCCCCGCGACTAGCAAGTTTAAACAGAATGCGATTATTGCTGTCAACTGGTAAACGACTCTACAGGGCATCAGAACGACATGGCGCGATGGCCTACGGCAGGTATGAACGCGAAGACGGCCGGGTTGGTGATCGCGCTAGAACAATTCTCAGCACTCTATTGAATCGATCGGTGGGCGTTACGAAAAAGCGGAAGATGGGGGCGCCCAGGGATTCAACGTTTAAGCGCCCCTTTTTTATGTCCTGTCTACAAGATCGATGGTGTAATTGACGAAGCCGTCGGTGCCGCCGGTGACCTTGTCGTAGAGGCCGCGTGCCACTTTATTGGTTTGCTGTGTATGCCAGTAAACTTCGGACCAGCCCTGCAGCCTTGCTTCAGCCACGACTGCCTCGATCAGTGCGGCACCGATTCCGCCACCACGAATCTGTGGTCGTACGAACAGATCGTTGAGGTAGCACACCGGGTTCGCATACCAGGTGTGTGCGTGCGGGAAGAAATGTACCAGCCCCAGTAAATTACCATCACTCGCCGCGGCGACGCGGCACTGGATTTCATCTGCCGGGTCGTGAATGCGTTGCCACAACAGGTCGGTCACCTCCGCTGACAGGCTGGATTGATAAAAGCTGATGTAGCCCCGCCACAGTTCATCCCACTGTTCGCGGTCAGAGTCGAGGGCGCATCGGACCCGATGGTCATTGGAGGACATGTTGGTGATTACCAGGTGCACGGAATGTTCAATTATATCTTGCCCGGGCCAGTTTCGGCAGATAAAATCGCTGCCCGCTGGCAGCGATGGCGTCGCTGCGCTAAGCCGCATACCTCACCAGTTCCCAGCTGCGGACGACGCAAACCGGTGGGGCAGCCGGGCTTAGCCGGTATTTCGATCCTGTACGCCCGGATTGCTTACCGGGTGATATCGCCCGGATAACTTCGGAGTGAGTATCATGTCGCAAACCCAACGTCCCGAGTTCTTTGAACTGCAAAATGGTAGCAAGGCAAACCTGCCGTTTTCGGCTGCCGAATACGAAATCCGCCTGGGCAAATTGCGTGCCCTGATGGCAGGCAACAATGTCGAGGCCATGTTGCTGACCTCGATGCACAACATTGCCTACTATTCGGGCTTTCTTTATTGTTCCTTCGGGCGTCCCTACGCCTGTGTCGTGACCGCGGAGCGCTGCGTGACTGTTTCGGCGAATATCGACGGTGGCCAGCCCTGGCGTCGTTGCTGCGGTGAAAATATCATCTATACCGACTGGCAGCGCAACAACTACTGGCGAGCAGTCAAGACCGTGCTGGAGAATTCTCGCAGCATCGGTATCGAAGGCGATCACATGACATTGGCCTCCAACCAGCTGATGAAAGAGATGTTGGGTGGGGTTGAAATCCAGGACCTCAATCAGGCCATCATGGGACTG
>Ga0316187_10006538_pt1 | contig 10017 bp, 8 predicted proteins | sample CroRivburrow1_MG_FD_204927 | JGI IMG/M metagenome (GOLD analysis project Ga0316187, IMG submission 204927) | Coastal sediment microbial communities from Maine, United States - Cross River worm burrow 1 | ecosystem: Environmental > Aquatic > Marine > Coastal > Sediment | place: USA: Maine... | reverse complement strand
ATCGGCGTCTCCAAACTGACCATAGTTACGCTCCTCCAAAATGAAAGGCCACATAATACACCATTCCCAGCTTAGGGCAACAACTCAAGATTAATTCATCACATTGCGATTTGCGTTATAAATTAGTGGCTAAACAACGACCATAGAACAGCCCGCAAACACTTAATAACGAGCGCTGGACGTGTGCTCAAATAGTCAGACAGAGTGGATTATGAGCCATTTAAAAGAGATCTTTATATGATAAGATTAACAACTATTTTATATGCATATACTTATTTTTAATAATAAGTCTGGGCAAAGGAAATCCCACACTCTGATCCAGTAACGATTAATTTTTTTGCAGAGCTTAACATATCCACATTTATTCAATAAGATGGGTTAAACTAACCCACAACAATAATCCCACTAACCCACGGCTTTAATGAGGTATGGATAGATGCATAAGCAAAAACAAATTGTTGTAATATGCCTTTCTTTATTATTTGCATTGAATGCGAGTCTTTGCCTCGCCAAAGATGATGAACAACCTACCTTGGTCAACATTAAACGCATGTCTCTTGACGTGGCTTTAAAAATCGCTCAGGCGACCATAAAAGCCTGCCGCAAAGAAGGTGTGCAGATTGCGGTTACCGTGATCGACCGAGGTGGACATCCACAAGTAGTATTGCGAGATGTACTAGCAATGGATCTTACACTCACTATTAGCAAACAAAAGGCCTATACGGCCATGAGCTTTAACTCGGCAACATCCCAACTTAACGATCGTTTTAAAGCTCAAGGTCCATTTTCCATCGGTAAGATTAATGGCATTGTTATCTCTGCGGGAGGCGTACCCGTTAATGCAGGCGGCAACATTATTGGTGGCGTGGGCGTCAGCGGCGCACCTTCTGGCAAGACCGATGAAAAGTGCGCAAAAGCGGGATTGGAAGCAGTACAAGACGACCTTGAAATGGCGTCAATGTAAGCCTAAACCTATTTAATCTATTATTTATAAACCCAGCTATGGATGTTTCTTATATTATCGAAGGTTTGAACGACGCTCAGCGCGATGCCGTGTGCGCCCCACCAGGCAACCTATTGGTGTTAGCCGGAGCTGGTAGTGGTAAAACCCGCGTCCTGGTCCACCGCATCGCATGGCTGATCCAGACTGAAAATCTTTCACCACACAGTATTTTGGCGGTCACCTTCACCAATAAAGCCGCCGGCGAGATGCGCTCAAGAATTGAAGAGCTGTTAAAACTCAGCCTGCGAGGTATGTGGGTAGGCACGTTTCATTCGCTGGCACATCGATTTTTAAGGCTACATTGGCAGGAGGCCAATCTACCGCAAAATTTCCAAATCCTCGACAGTGATGACCAGTTTAGAGCCATTAAACGCAGTATGGCAAACCTCGATCTGGATACTGACAAGTGGCCACCCCGACAAGCCCAATGGTATATCAACTCGCACAAGGATGAAGGGCGTAGACCACAAAACATCGATCACTTTGACGACCCGGTTGAACGTCGTTGGTTAAGCGTATACGAAGATTACGATAAACAATGCAAGCGCGCAGGCCTGGTGGATTTTGCAGAGCTGCTATTTCGCGCGCACGAAGTGTGTCTTCAGAACCCCCAATTATTGAGCCACTATCAACAACGTTTTAGAACCATACTGGTCGACGAGTTCCAAGACACTAACACCATACAATACGCCTGGATTCGACTGTTAGCAGGTGATACCGGCAATGTATTTGCAGTGGGTGATGACGATCAGTCTATTTATGGCTGGCGCGGCGCCCGTATTGAAAATATTCACCAGTTTACCGACGATTACCCCAACACGAAGACTGTCCGATTAGAACAAAACTATCGCTCTACGGGTAACATACTAAAAGCCGCCAACGCACTCATCGCCAACAATTACAGTCGTCTGGGTAAAAACCTATGGACCGACGATACAGACGGTGAACCCATCCAGCTTTATCGTGCCTTTAATGAGCAGGACGAAGCACGTTATATAGTCGAGCAAATACAACAGTGGTTTGAGCAAGGCGGTAAACTGAGCGAAACCGCGATCTTATACCGGTCCAACGCACAATCTCGCGTTATAGAAGAGACCTTAATCCAGATGGGAATTGCCTATCGCGTTTATGGTGGCTTACGATTTTTTGAACGTGCTGAAATTAAAGATGCCCTCGCCTATGTCCGCTTAGTCAACAGCCCCAGTGACGACACGGCCTTCGAACGCATTGTAAACACACCCACCCGTGGCATTGGCAATAAAACCACTGAGGCTATTCGCGACTATGCGCGAATTAATGACACCTCATTAATGCAGGCAGCGTTTGCCATAATCGAAGAACTTCTTTTACCCTCACGCGCCGTAAGCGCCCTGGCCGCATTTGTAGACCTAATCCGCTCCATGAAAAAAGACACAATCGACATGGAACTGTATGAGGTCATCGAACACACCGTACACGAGAGCAAATTATTCGATCATTATGATAAAGATAAAAGTGAAAAAGGCCAGACGCGTATTGAAAACGTCAAAGAATTAATTAACGCCGCCAAGTATTTTGAATACGACGAAGCCGAAGAAGAGCTGGATAAAATGTCTATGTTTTTATCCCATGCCGCACTTGAGGCGGGCGAAACCCAAGGCGACAAATGGCAGGACTGTGTGCAGCTCATGACCCTGCACTCGGCAAAAGGTTTGGAGTTTTCTCATGTTTTCATGAGCGGTGTGGAAGAAGGCTTATTTCCCCACCAGCGTTCATCCGAAGATCCGGTTCGTCTGGAAGAAGAACGCAGACTATGCTACGTGGGAATCACCCGGGCTCAACAAAAACTGACCATCAGTCACGCGGAAACCCGCCGCATTTATGGCAATGAAAACTATGCTAAACCATCCCGTTTCATACGCGAAATTCCCAGTGAATTTATGAATGAAGTACGGCTGAGAGGTAGCGTAAGTTATTCCGCCTACTCACCCACTAGTGAAGAATCCCCTGACACGGGTTACGCCTTAGGCCAAAGAGTCACACACGCAAAGTTTGGTGAAGGCGTGGTGCTTAATTTTGAAGGTCAGGGTACTCATGCCAGAATTCAAATCAACTTTAACTCCGCCGGAACGAAATGGTTGGTGGTTGCCTACGCCAATTTACAAGTTGCATAATAAAACCTAAGCTTGCATTATCTGTTTACAAACAATAATAGGACCCGCAATGAAAAATAAACTCATATTCACCCTGCTCTTTGTTAGCACATTTCTACTCACCGCCTGCGACCGAGGCCAGGCACCTGCGCCTAGCGGCGAAGTTGCGACACCGGCTCCTGAACCGGAAAAAACCTATAATTGGAAAATGGTTACAACCTGGCCACCTAACTTTCCAATTTTCCAAGAGGGCGTGGAACGCTTCGCTAAAGATGTAAGTATAATGAGTAAAGGTCGTCTAGATATCAAAGTATACGCAGGTGGTGAATTGGTTCCCCCACTACAGAGCTTCGATGCCGTATCGCAAGGCACCGTAGAGCTTGGCCATGGCGCTGGTTATTATTGGGCGGGCAAAATTCCGGCCGCACAATTTTTCACGGCCGTCCCTTTTGGTATGAACGCACAAGGCATGAATTCCTGGCTTTATGCCGGTGGCGGCCTGGAAATGTGGCAAGACCTTTACAAACCGCACAACCTAATCCCTTTCCCAATGGGCAATACGGGTGTACAAATGGGCGGCTGGTTTAATAAAAAGATCAACTCGGTTAAAGACCTCAAGGGCCTGAAAATGCGCATACCCGGCCTAGGCGGAAAAGTATTGGCTAAAGCGGGAGGCACCCCCGTATTAATGGCCGGCGGAGAAATCTACACCGCATTAGAACGCAACACCATCGATGCAACAGAGTGGGTAGGCCCTTTCCACGACGAACGTCTGGGTCTCTACCGAGCAGCAAAATACTATTATTACCCCGGCTGGCACGAGCCTGGCCCTACATTGGAACTAATGGTAAATCTGCAAGCCTGGGGCTCACTACCCGAAGACCTGAAAAAAATGATCGAAGTAGCAGCTGCTTCGTCGAACATCTGGATGCTCGCTCAATTTGAAGCCAAAAACCTAGCCGCACTGCAAAAACTCAGAGATCAACATAAAGTTGAACTCCTCCCCTTCCCAGACGAAGTCATGCAGGAATTGCATAAACTCACCGTCGAAGTACTCGCTGAAGAAGCCCAAAAAGACGTACAGTTCAAAAAGGTCTTTGACGCCTACTCACAATTCAGCTCAGAAAACGACCGTTGGAACGTGTTGTCCGAAGCGGCCTACCAAGCGGCCAGGTCGAAATAAAATATTAATGAAAGCAAGTGCCCGGTAATATCCGAGCACTTGCTACTTCTTTTTTTATATTCTTGCCACATATCCCCAACAAACCACACTAGCCTCTTTAATGGTGACGCTGTGATTTTCTCAAGACTTGGCTACTGCTAAAGTAAATGCGGAAATTTGTAACACCAAGCGTAGCGTGTGCTGTGCGCACGTTTTATCTCTATATCTACCCTTTCTTGAAATTTAGATAACTGAACTAATCTTACAGTGAAAATACATTCCTCCTTGCAGCGTATAGAGTTTTCGTGCGCACAGCACACGCTACAACCAATGAGTCGTCACGTATATCACGTGGTGACTCGATGATATTTACTTTGTCTGCTTGACCTGCGATCACCTCCTTGACCTTTTGATTCTACAGAGCGACTCAACTTTTTTCCGATCCTAGCGCGCATATTGGCGTTTATTGGTTTTCATTTTCCAATTATCAGAGTTTTCGCGTTCGTGCGAGTCTTCGTGTTTGTATTTATCATTGTATTTGTGCTTGTGTTTGTCCTTAGATCGAGAACAGTCACCACATATCACTAATAGGTCGCTAATCAGATCAGTGACAGGGCCAAGAATAGGTGAGTTGTCAATGGTAACCCAGTCCTTACGGTGGTTGCGTGAGCCAAAACTAGACAGCTTGTCTTCCAGAGAAAGCAATTCGTCATAGGCTGATTGAAAATTGTCGGTGAACAGATGAACGGCGACCTTATCTATAGCTTTCAAAATTTTTCTTTTGTGATGCTTTTTCATTTTTTCCCTGTGACCATCATAGGCAAGGGAGGGTAAAGCAACTACGATTCTTCTAATGATTTTTAGTTTTCCGATTAAACTATCTACAGTATTATGATGTGTTTCAATCGTAGATTCTGGAATAGCAAGTAACATGGAATCCATGGAAATTCCACCGTTACCATCGTCAACGGTTAATGTCACCTGGTAGTCACCAGCCTGCAAATGGGAAACTAACACAATTTCACCCAGTCTAGCTTGTGCTTCACCTTCGATTAACCAGGCAAAGTTTAGTAGGTCATTATCGTTATCTGAGGATAATGAGGCATCAAGCTGTATGGCAAGGCTTGGATCTAATGAAGTGCCAGCAACCGCGACAGGAATAGCGTTAGTCTCTGCAATTGCGTTAAGGAATTCGTGTGGCTGTAATGCAACATCGCTTACCCGTAAGGAATCAACATAGCCAACATAATTATAATCCGTTCGACCGCTTAGCTGCCAACCAATCGAGTCAGGTAGATCTGGATTGATATCGGTTGCAACGCCGACTAAAGTGCCATCACGATAGATCGAGTATTCGTTGTTTATCCTAACTATGCCTAGGTGCACCCAGGTGTTACTCGGAATTGATGTCTGCAGCAAGCGGTGTAACTCGCCGGTAGGTGAACGATAGTCCATACCAAACGTGTTGTCAGAATTTATCCAGAAATTAAAACGATTAGCGTCATCATCATCAGCTCTCGTCCATAATGCTCCTGAATGATTTGTCAGCGGCGACTTGATCCAAAATTCCATTGTTGCGTCACCGGTTTCATGAAATATAAACTTAGAATTAAAATGAACTTCGGCGCCGTCGGAAAGCTCCAGGCTCAGCAAATTTACATTTTGGGTTTGTGGTATCGGATCTGTAGGAACGTCACTACGATATGCCGGATTGCCAATTGGAGTACCGTGATCCTTGCTTGCTGATGAATCAATAATAGAACCAGGCCCGATGGCGGCCACATCGGAAATCCCTGATTCAAATTTCCAGTAACCTACGGTGGCGGCAAAAGCGGAAGAAGACAGTGTGGCAGAGAGAAAAAGGTAACAAATGGGTAGTTTATTTTGATTTAATAAACGAATCGATTGATCTACATGAGATAGCCAATTAGGCATGTATTCACTCCATATACAAAAATATGTATAGCGTATCCTTTAGCGAATAAAACCTTTGCTCCTTCTCCAGTTTGTTTTCTCCAAATTTAATGGAGTATTATCCCTATGTCGTCCCCTTGACGAAAATAATTAGAGAAAAATCGATTAAATTTAATACAAATCGCAATTAGAAGTGCAGCTTTCCTGTTTTTTCTTTGGCAAAACAAGAAAGTAGCATTCATTTTATTCTAGATACCCTATGATCAAAATTTAACCACCCCTTGAGCGGAATTACCATATAAGTATTTTATTAAGTATAAAAATTACTTTATTTGATTTCTGGAAGAAAAATTTGGAAAATTATAGGGTCCCGGTTATGCACCGGTGCGATGATAAAACTGTTACTTACTTATTCGGACAAGGGGAAATGGAAAATGAAAATGAAAGTTTTGACATCAATTGCCGCTTTATTTTTGCTGATTATTTCAGCCTCTGCGAGTGCTTGGTGGGGTCCCTGGGGTGGCGGTCCCTGGAACAACGGCTGGGGCAATGGTAACGGTTGGGGCGATGGTTGGGGCGACTTAAGCTTCAGCATGCGGGGCAACGGTAACGGTTGGACCCGCGGCAATGGCTATGGATATGGCTACAGTAACCCATATTATGGTTACGGCTATGGTAATCCATACTACGGTAATGGTTATGGCAATCCGTATTATGGTTATGGCGCACCTTATTATAGTGCACCTCCTGCTTACTGGGGCGCGCCTTATCCGTACCCACCCGCCTCAGCGAAGAATGACGCCGAAAAGCGGTAATCGCAATTACGCCAGGACGTATCAAAAAGGGCAGTCTGCTGACTGTCCTTTTTTTTGCCTATATAAACTAGCAGCTTATAGATCACTTTTACTATATTCAATGATATACCAGATATTCGGGTCTACGCTGTTCTGTAGCGTGTGCTGAGCGCACGTTTTATCCCTACTAAGTGCACTTTTTTGAATTCTAAATAACTGAACTACACAAATAGTTGGAATACAATTCTCCTTGAAGCGCATAGGGTTTTCGTGCGCACGGCACACGCTACGACAAATGAATCGTTATGTATTTTTTCAACACATATGAGATAGCTTGCAGTATAGACCAGCCTTTCAAAACTGAGTGCCTAATATTTAAATCATATTTTATTGTTTACGGATCAACTGGTGTACATCGTGGCAATCGTGGCAAGACAATTTGTTGAAGTCAATACTCATCTTCTCAAAACGTCGGTGGTTGGTGATTTGCTTGCCGTGGCATTGCTTGCAGATTTCGAGCTCATTTTTGTGTTCCTGTAGGGGATTTTCAAGGACATGGACTTTATGGCAACCGACACAGCTCATACCCATAGTAGCGTGCACACTACCCGTCCATTGCATACCCTTGAGCTTACCCATATCTTTATTATGACAACTGACACAAATCTCCGCCTCCTGTTTCACTGAATTGCCTTGGCTGAAGCTGGCCAGGGCAGGAAAGCCTCGACCACCGCGAGCACGCGACACATGCAAGCTACCCGGTCCATGACAGGATTCGCAACCGTGTTTTGCATAGGGTGCGTTGGGGTTCTCTTGGTTACCATGCGCAGTTTTTGACATTAGGGTCATACGCTCACCGGCGTGACAATACAAACAACGTTTAGCGCCCTCGGCCGTATACTGAGCTTTAGACGTGACGCTCTTGTTTTTTTCTTGCGCCTCGACCGAGGCAGACATAAAACTACCAAACGTCAACACAAGGAGCACCGACACGCAGACAGGCCAGACCATTTTGTGTCTGCGCCGAGCCTTGACTTGTTCGATCAACTTCAACACCGCCTGCTCCTTTTTTTTACGCCATTATATTGTAACCGGATACTAACTTCTCCCCAGCCGTAAACAATTTGTTTTTTGGTAGCCTGGAAGCTGTCGCTCCTGCTCACGCCCCTCACCTACTTCCATGTAGGCGATGAAATACAGTGGAATCCAGGACGCCAGACCTCTGATTTAACTTAGTATTCCCGGAATCCGCAAAGCTTCATCGCCTACATGGATGTAGTCAACTATAGATAAGAAAAGGAACCCTCAAAAGCGAAGAATCTGCTGTAATTAGCAGTAGTACTATCCACCTCCCGACAGGCATTAGCAGCTTTACTGCCAAGCATCACCAAGTGCCCTCAAAACATCGCAACGACTGATCTGCCCGATTAGCCTATTTTTTTCCATCACAGGATAGCGGTGATAGCGCTTATCAAGAAAGCGCTCAGCCGCGTCCACGATGCTATCCTCGGGGCTCATAACTTCGACATCGATAGTCATGAATTCTGCGACAACACCACCATACTCCGAATGATAAGTGGCATTTAACACCACCTGCATGCAGTCTTTTTCAGTGAGGATACCAACCAAGCGTTTTTCCTTATCAATAACAGGAGCACCCGATATGTCATTTTCAATCAGCGTATGAACGGCATGCAGAATTTCCATATCAGGGCTAAGCGTAACTAAATGCCGAGCCATATAGTGCTTAACGAAAAATTTATGTAACATAATCAAATCCCCCGGTTTGTTGTCGGTACGCGTCTTTTCTCGCATCGCAAGCTACAGTTAGCGGTTTTTGCACAGCCCACCGATGAATCACCCGGCCGGCAGCCACCATGAATCGGTCCACGGCCAAACGCAAGGCCTATTGCCAAAGCTGCACAAGACGCCAAAAACACAAAAAAACTTATGGCAAATATTTCCATGTAAGCCTCCTAACTAACCGCCAAAATCATCTAAAAGAATATTTTCTTTCTCTACACCCAAACTTTCTAACATTTGAATTACTGATGCCGTCATCATTGGTGGACCACACAAGTAGTATTCACAATCTTCAGGGGCTGGGTGATTTTTTAAATAGTGTTCATCGAGAACATTGTGAATATAACCCGCGGCACCGCTCCAGTTGTCTTCCGGCTGCGCATTGGAAAGCGCCATATGCCAAACGAAATTGTTATATTCCTTAGCCAATTGATCAAAATCGCTAATATAGAATGCCTCGCGCAAGCTCCGCGCCCCATACCAAAAACTGATTTTTCGCTGACTGTGTAAGCGTTTAAGTTGATCGAAAATATGCGAGCGCATGGGTGCCATACCAGCACCGGCACCGATAAAAACCATTTCGGCATTGGTATCCTTGGCAAAAAATTCACCATAGGGTCCAGACACCATTACCTTGTCGCCTGGCTTTAGACCAAAGATATAGGAAGACATAATCCCCGGAGGTGTACCCGGCGGTGCATTCGGTGGTGGGGTTGCAATGCGTACATTAAGCATAATGATGTTGTTTTCTTCAGGGTAGTTAGCCATAGAATACGCTCGCAAGTCTGGTTTTTCCACAACCGACTCAAGATCAAACAAATGGTAGCGCTCCCATTCGCCTCGATATTGATCTGCAATATCTATATCCTTATAAGAGAGACGATAAGCGGGACACTCGATTTGTATATAACCACCCGCGCGAAAATCCATGACCTCACCTTGTGGCAACTCTAATACCAGCTCCTTAATATAAGTGGCCACATTGTTGTTGGAGCGCACTGTACACTGCCACTTGTTAACTCCGAACACATCCTCGGGGACTTCGATACGCATGGTCTGATCCACCGCCACCTGGCAAGCAAGATGTTTACCCATAGCGGCCTCACGTTTGCTGATATGTGAGGCTTCCGTGGGTAACAAGCCACCACCGCCCTCCAACACCCTCACCTTGCACTGACCACAGGTACCACCGCCGTTACAGGCGGACGG
>Ga0316187_10006536_pt1 | contig 10018 bp, 9 predicted proteins | sample CroRivburrow1_MG_FD_204927 | JGI IMG/M metagenome (GOLD analysis project Ga0316187, IMG submission 204927) | Coastal sediment microbial communities from Maine, United States - Cross River worm burrow 1 | ecosystem: Environmental > Aquatic > Marine > Coastal > Sediment | place: USA: Maine... | reverse complement strand
GCTGCAGGCAGTTGCCATTGTTATTGTTGTATTGCTGTTTTTCATGGGCTTGCGCAGCGGCATACTGATCGGTTTTGTGCTGATGGTGACCATCGCCGGTACCTTTATCTTTATGTCTCCGATGGAGATTGCGCTGGAACGTATATCACTGGGCGCGTTGATCATTGCGCTGGGCATGCTGGTCGATAACGCCATTGTGATTGTTGACGGTGTGCTGGTACGCCTTGAAAAAGGCATCGATGCAAAGAAGGGTGCTATCGAGATTGTCAAGCAAACGGCCGTGCCACTGCTGGGTGCTACCGTTATCGCGATACTTGCCTTTGCGGCCATCGGAACATCAGATGACAACACCGGAGAATTCTGCCGATCGCTGTTCCAGGTTGTCATGATTTCTTTACTGCTCAGCTGGGTCACCGCGGTCACGTTGACGCCGTTGCTGTGCGTGATGTTTCTTAAACAAACGAACGGCAACAAGGATGGAGCAGATAACGACCCCTATAGTGGCGCTGTATACACCAACTATAAAAAGCTTCTGCAGGCAGCTATTCGGATTAAGTTTGTCACGCTCGCGCTGGTGGTTGCCTTGTTTGTTACTTCTCTGTGGGGGTTTGGTTTCATCAAGCAGAGTTTCTTCCCGCCGTCTACGCGTCCACAATTTATGGTGGATATCTGGTTGCCTCAAGGCACGCACATCAATGAAACGGTTAAAATGGTGGAAGCAGTTGAGAAAGATATTCTGGGTATGGAAGGTATCACGCATGTGACCTCGCTGGTCGGCAAGGGCGGCCTTCGATTCTTGCTGACCTACAGTCCGGAGAAGGTCAACAGTGCCTATGCACAGTTGATGGTGGATGTTGAATCGACAGATGTCATGGATGAACTGGCAATCCAGGTTGAGGATTACCTGAATGAAAATTACGAGGATATGCTGGGTTATACCTCCAAGTTCCAGCTGGGTCCCGGCAGCACCGGCAAGATACAGGCACGTTTCAGCGGGCCGGACCGTAACATACTGCGCGGACTTGCTGAACAGACCGAAGCAATTTATCGGGCAGACCCTGATGCCAAGGGTATTCGCACAGACTGGCGCCAGCGCGTCAAAATGGTGCGGCCGGTGCTGGCTGAAGAACAGGCCAATCTGAATGGCATAACACGCCCGGACATCGCCAATACCCTGCTGGATGGTTTTGAGGGGCGTACTGTCGGTGTTTACCGTGAAGGCGATTTACTTCTGCCAATCATCCTGCGTGCCGAGGACCGGGAGCGTAACAATATTGACAGCATGGGCGACCTGCAGATCTGGAGCCCTGCAGCAGAGGCACGGATTCCACTGCGCCAGGTGGTGTCGGGATTCGAGACAGTGTTTGAGGACGAGATTATCCAGCGCCGTAACCGCAAGCCGACGATTACCGTATTTGCTGACCCGGATGAAGGTTATGCAACTGCCTTGTATGCCCGTGTGGCACCACAGGTTGAGGCGCTTGAGCTGCCACCCGGCTATGAACTGGAGTGGGGCGGAGAGTATGAAGACTCAGCCAATGCACAGGCAGGCTTGTCGGCCGGTTTGCCGGTATTCTTTCTGAGCATGGTATTGATCACTATTATGCTGTTCAACTCCCTCAAGCAGCCGTTGATTATCTGGTTGACGGTGCCGCTGGCGGTGATTGGTGTCACTGCCGGGCTATTGCTGTCCGGCCAGCCCTTCGGTTTCATGGCACTGCTGGGTATTCTCAGTCTGTCCGGCATGTTGATAAAAAATGCCATTGTGCTGATCGACGAGATCAATTACCAGGTGGATGTGGGGACGCCACTCATTGCTGCGATTGTTGACTCGGGCGCCAGTCGTTTGCGCCCTGTGGGTATGGCGGCCTCGACGACAGCGCTGGGCCTGATCCCGTTACTGTTCGATGCCTTTTTCGTGTCCATGGCAATTACCATTATTGCCGGACTGGTATTTGCCACCCTGCTCACGATGATTGTGGTGCCGGTGTTGTATGCCACATTTTACCGTGAAGAGGCAGCCTGATGTGGTCAGGTTGTATTATGAACGTCACCTCAAGCGGGGTGAAAACACTAGTGGCAGTTGTCAGGGCAGGCGGCTGGATTCCAGTTAAAAATACAGCAAACCCGGGAGCCTGTCAGTTAGTCTGGATAACGGTGAAATTTCCATCTTGATCGCGAGAAACACTGAATTTTCCAGAATTACACTCAACAAGCCAGGCGTTATTGCCATTGCTGTCAACTTTCAGAACTTGCGCACAGGGGTAATCAGCGCTTCGTATTGCACCTGCGATTTCCCCGTTACTCACCTCTGTTGCGGTGGACTGAACAGTAAACAGGGCCCCGATTATCAGGCTGCAAAATAATATCATTGAGCCTGGATTTTGCTGTTTTGGTTTATGCATAAAAGTACCCCCAAATTTATACTCGATAACAGTCAGTACCTGACACAGGCAGATCTATCCTTGCTTGCTACTCTACCCTGAATGCATCAACTCTAGTACTAACTCCCAGGCTAGCCAGTGAATCATCCGCTATTGGTCGGGTGGGCGACATAGCCCTCAGGAATACCGTTGATACGGGATTTTCTGCTTCTATGAATGAAAACTATCCTGCTAGAAAGGGTGTCTGCCCCATAGAATATGTTTATGGCTCTTTGCATTACCATCAGAAAAAAAATAATGGTGCGACACTATGTCGCGGCATAGTTAAGGAAATCGGAGTATGGTCGTTATATGACTAGATTATCTTATTCTTAATCACTTATGGATCTTGGTGGAGGTATAGCAATGTCAGTTTTGATCAACAACTTATTGCATCGTGCCAGTGTGTGCCCTGTTGCGTGTTTTTTGAAGTTCCTGTTATTGGCCGGCGGTATATACACGCTTCATATAGCCATTTCTCACCAGGTCGATGTATCACCCTATTTATATACTTTGTTGGTAGGTTCGGTTGGGGTGGTTGCTACCCTGACACTGGCGTTTCATTGGCACTGCCAGCTTCGCAACAATAGATATAAAGGAGAAAGCGATTAAATAAGGCGGAATTTGCTATATGCAAAAAAAGAACAGCGGCCTTCGGGCCGCTTTTTTTTGTCTGGTGCTGAATGTCTCTTGCCGCCACGCTGGGAATGACTGGGGCTGGTCGGTATATATCTTCTTGCGAAGAATCCTCCAGCAAGCATGTATAAGAGCGTTCCTGCAAGTTTCTGCGCACATAGCTTATCTGTCCCTGTCTTGCTGTTATGATTTGTAGTCTGATGAAAAAAAGATTCTCCGAACGCCCCCTGTTTCAGCAAGCAAACCGGTTTATAGAACGTATTGCCAGCGTTCCTGCCTTGACATTATTTATATTTCTGTCGCTCCTCTTTCCTGCTGTAGTGTTTCCTGTACACGGTATAAGCGACATCAAGCCGCTCGACCTGTATTTCTCTTATAGCCCGGACCAGGTCTACGAACATCTTGCCGCGCTTGGTGCGAATGGGCGTGATGCCTATACACGCATGTTATTAACCTCTGACCTGGCCTTTCCAGTTATCTATTCAATGGCGCTGTCCATAGCGCTCATGCTTGTGCTGCGCAAGCTGGTTCCACTTGCTGGCACGTACCTGTGTCTGTTTCCCTTCATGATCGTCATTACCGACTGGTTTGAAAACCTGAGCCTCGTTATGGTTGTGCGTAAATTTCCAGAGCGGGCTGACGTGATTGCTGGTTACGCCAGCTCATTTACATCATTAAAGTGGGCGCTTATTGTATTGAAGGCACTCATCTTACTAGCGTCAGTGGCTTTCTGGGTTGCCAAGTGTATTCGCAACAGGTGATAATCCATATTGTCCATGGAAACTCGAAACTGGTTGGCTAACTTAACAACATAACTGCAGACTATATTTTTCTGCGTTCCTGTCCTCGCCATCCTTAGCAGCATTTTGTGAGCGGGGTGCCTGGAACGGCAAGCATCCGAAAGCGGTCGTTTAGTAAATGGCTATCTGATAATTTACTAAAAGGCCGGAGTCGAACCAATCCAGAAGTTCTGCCTCTTGGATTAAACGTCTGTAAGCCCAGAGCAAGCAAACATTCGATTAAGCCAATGATGTATCTGTGCAATCGCAACCTTTATTCACTATGGTTTTCAGACAAAGGAGTCTCCGCAGTGGTCCCGACTTCTGACGGAGACTGAAAACTCAGGATATCCACTGGAGTTTGCTCAAATTTTATAACCAGGGGCTCGCCGATCTTTTCCTCCAGAATGAGCCGCAGCTGATCGAGTCGTTCATGCATCTTGAACCCGGTCGCTTGGTATCACTGCTTCTAGATGGCTGTGGCTTTCATGGCCGTGGCGACTTCTTCTGCAGCAACCCGCGGCTCGACCATTGTCCTACACTCGCCGGTGAGACGACTAAACCAGGCGCGCAAGCAGCGCCAGGCAAGGGTAAACATCTGCTTGTTTTTTATCATTGTAGTTAATTTACCAGGTGTATTTAATGGCAGTAGGGTCCCGTTGCTGAAGTTCAATTATTTACTGGAAAAAAGGGCTATCATTTCCAAAATATTAGCAATAATATCAAATGAGTATGGGGATAATGAGCTTTTAATGTGAAATGTCTTGCAGGGTTTGTCCTGATTTTTTGCTGCTTTAACGTTGCTGGTATAGAGACAATCGCAAACAAGGAGATCCATGTTTATATAGAAGAGCAGGTGCTGATTGCTTATGAAAACGGCGAAGAGGTATACAGTTTCGATATCATCACCGGACGTGATGACAAGGAGACCATGGCAGGCAAGGACAAGGTCTTTCGTAAACATGAGAAGTACACCAGCAGGACGTATGAGTCCGGGATGCCCTCTATACCATGCTGCGCTGTTCTTGCTTTTCGACAGGACTTCTTCAGACTGGTTTGATGCGGGGAAATCTTCGAAGGACCAGTGAGGTTATTATATAAGGAAACATGTTTTATGGGAGGGGTTGTCATGCTATCCACCGGGCTGCATACGTTTGGCTGCTATTGTCTTGGTAACTATATCCATTACCAAAACTGCCTGTCAGGCCAGGAATATTTAAATGCTAAAACTCACTGAAAAGGAATGTGTTGAAAAGATTGAAGCGGGCGAACACTTCCATGCGGAAGTTGAGGGAGGTTTCCAGGTCAAGATAGAGAAATACACGTTTTTTGTCTGTACCGCTATTCATGACGGACATAATTTGCGTGATGACCTTCGGGATAACTGCCTGCTGGATGAGTCAGAACGTCTTTATGAGGAAGATCCATATACCGGCGCATTGATTGAAGATATGCCGATTACGCTGATAGGTCTGGATTCCCGTTATGAGTACGATCTCAACCGGGGTGAGGAAACCTGCGTTTATGAGACGGCATGGGGGAAGGAAGTCTGGAAACAGCCGCTGACCGATAAACAGAAGAACGAAAGTCTTGAGAAGCATCGCCGCTTTTACCGTGTGGCAGTTGTCCTTGCCAAAAAACTGCAGGCGATACACGGCAGTTCTCTGTTCTATGATATGCATTCATATAACTATATCAGGCGTGAGGAGTCTGATACTCCTGCATTCAATATTGGTACGGAGCAGCTCGACAAGAAGCGATGGGGCGATGTCATTAATCACTGGAATGAAAGCCTGAATAAAATCGAGATACCGGATATGGCAATGCGTTCTGCACTTAACGAGGTGTTTTATGGTCGCGGTAACCAGGCAACAGTGATGAAACCCTTCGCGGAAAATGTACTTGTGTTGCCAACGGAGCTAAAGAAAACCTTTATGGATGAGTTAAGCGGGGAACTTCATCAGGCATTCTTTAATGAGTTAAAAGAACGTTTTTGCAAGCAGTTGCTCGAGAATTCACTTTGTTTTGTTGAGCAGGAACGTCTGGATTTTGAAGAGAATCGGGCTAAATACCAGGCGATGCTTTAGGGTGCCGGGCAAGATGGTAGATGGTTCCTGGATATTATTCATATTTAAAAAGAGAATCCCTTCTTCTTTATATCCGGCAATTAATCGGGTGTTTCGGGAGAAGGCCAGGATGAGGGGATATAATCAAGAGAGACGTAGTTTTATGTTTTTTTATTCGCGCTCCCCAACCCTTTCGGCAACTGCTCCATGCATAGCCTAAAGCGCCTGCTGTTGGTGCTCTACCACCGACAGGGCCACAGGCCAGCCTCTCGACCCGGGCTATGCCGGTAGTAACACTCTCACCTTCTCCATGTCGGCGTCCCGGAGGGAGAGGGGGTTAATCTTTGTTTAATTGTCTTGTGAGTTTTCCTGTAACTGTTTCTGTTCTGCTTCTTTAATGAGTGCGATCAGGCGCTGGTAGTCGGGTGACTGTCTTAACAGGACACGTCCTGCTTTAATTAGATTATCCACTTCCTCGTTCGGCAGGGAGAAACTGGTGGCCATGTTGTTGAAGATCAGGCGAACCTTTTCATCGGCAATACTTTCGAAATCCAGCTTGATAAAATAGGGGGTGACCTTGTGATCCGGGGTGGTGAGTTCTGTTGCCCAGCGCTCCAGACTTTCCTGTAGCAACACCATGGATTCAAGATTATAGCGTCCAATCTGTGTTCTTGAGACGGCGCCGAGTACGGCAGCATTTGAAGGAGATTTATTGCTGCTGTCCATGGGGTCTGCAGCGCGAGTCTGGGCATTTACGACGATGACAATGATATATTCCGGCAAGCGGGCACCAGCATCCTTGAAGGCACGCATGGCACCACCGGTCGCTTCTATTCGATCATATAGCGAGCGCACACCAAGGTTGTCAGTGATGCCGCCATCGGCAAGATGAATGTAGGGCCGTTTCTCCTTGTTCTTGTATGAGTCAAATGCTTTCAAATTTGTTCGCAGCCGTTCGTTGTTTAAGGGATTTTCACGTGCATACCCGATCCAGTCAGGGTCTTCATACTGACAGTTATCGTGGTTTTTCAGTGTGACCGGGTTGAAGGCAATCGGGACGGCAGAGGAGGCGGCAACGGCGCGGGCCACGCTGAAGTTGCCAATATCCGAGCAAAGCATATTGAAGCTTTGCTGAGTGAAGGTGAACCGTTGCCCGATGCCCAGATCGGTTGCATTGATCGCTAAAAGTGGCCCACCCCGTGCTTGAATATCAGCAAAGGTGCTGCGGTGGAAGATGTTCCTGTCGTAGTAGTCGATCGCCAGTTCTGTACGATTCAGTTTTGTGAAAATCATCCTTACCCAGTTGACCGGGTTCAAGAGGCTGCTGATCAGGGTCTTTTGCACGTTGCGGCGCAGAAAGACTTCCTCGTAATCTTCGAATATACGGTCACCGTAAAGGGCATAGTAGGCTGCTGTGAAGCTCCCGCCGGACACCGAGCTGATGGAGTCGACTTCATCCAGCAGACGTTTTTCCTCACCATCAAAGGTGAAAGTTGCATCCCGTAGTTCTTCAAGGACTCCGTAGGAAAGTGCGGCGGCGCGTGTACCACCACCAGAGAAAGAGACAAAGAAAAGCGCGTTATCGGCATTATTCTGTCCCAGGTTAATGGCTGTCCTGTCGACCGGTATGATCGTGTCAATCGGTGTGTTGGTAATGCGGGCGGTAGTGGTGCAGCCGCTTATAAAGACCAGTAGCAGCAGTGTCAGGAGTGCAGGCATGGGTTATCTGGACAGGCCAAGGACATTTCTCATAATAGACCAGCGTGGTTCACCCGGTTGGTATTCTTCGCCGAGTATCCAGTAATTATAGAGTCGGCTGATGAACCCGTTCTTCTCGGTCAATAGCAGCCAGGTATTTATGTAGCTCACATAATCCGGATCACCATCGGGCAGTGCGATCGCGGCTGGCGCCTTGACAGACAGACCATTCGGGATGGCAATCCCGTATTCGGGGTGAAGCAGTGTCCAGGCTGAGCCGGACTCTGCCGAGGTAAGCATTACCGCATTCTCGTATTCGCCCTTGAAAAATTCTTTTTGCGAGTCAACCGGTATGAGCGTTGCGAGTGGAAAATTGTCCTGGGCAAATTCCAGGTAATGGCGGTCCTTTGGTACCAGGATTTCCAGGTCGGGAATCGCCTGGATGGTTTCCAGTTTGGTAAAATTGTCACGCATGTGATCCGGTAGTACAAAGCCGACAGAATGATCGAAGTAGGGATTCGAGAAGGTAACTTCCTGTGCCCGTGTCGGCGTGATGGAAATACCTCCCACGGCCAGATCAAGTCTGCCTTCGTTGAGTCCGGTAACGATCTCCGGCCAGTCAATGCGCACCAGTTCCAGTGTTACACCAAGGCTTTCTGCCAGTCGCTGTGCCAGGTCAATGTCATAGCCCACAGCTATACCACCACTGTTGCGATAGGCGAATGGCAGCCGGTCAGGCATGTAGGCTACTCGCAAGGTGCCGCGCGCAGTGATTGCCTTGAGGCGCCCGCTGGATGTGTCGAGTGCGGGTAATGCAGAGAGATTCTCAACCTGCTTAACGTGGACAGGTTCGGTAATCAGGGACCTTGTTACGAGAGTTTCTTCACCCGAGTATTCAAAGTTAATGAGGTTTTTCAGGACAAATCCCAGGCCAAAAGAGACGCTACCCGCGATAACTATACTGACGGCAACAATCTGAAAAAGTGACCGGACCCGGAGCTTTCCCATGACGGCAAATGCAACCAGCAGGGATATCACGATGCCGTGCATGGCAGCCAGTGCGGTTGCAAAACGGGCAGTGACAACACTGCCCAGCAGGTATAACTGGAACATGTCGGCCGGCAGAGAAAAGAAGTCCAGCATAAACGGGATTGCCACGGCCATGCTGCCAAATGCAACGAATGCACCAACGCCGACATAGGATGCATAATCCGCGACACTGATCGGCGAACCGACATACCAGGCTGAGAACATGATAAAACCGAGGCCGAGCAGGGTACCGGCACTGGGAAAGCTGTAGGCAGTGGGCACCATGACATCAATGACTGAATCTGTTTCCGGACCCTCAAGGCCATTTTCTTTAATCAGACGTTTGCAGCGCTCGGCGATCATCGGCAACACCACCAGCACGGTGCCGGTGGCAAAGGCGGTAATCATCGGGACACGCGATTCTCGCAGTACTTGCCGGTAGGTAAGTGGAGTTGACCAGGCTACGATGGCTGGCAATGTCCAGAAGGTAATGACTGTCCATGCACCCAGGTAGGCCCACAGGTATATCTGCAATCGGGATAATTCTTCAACCTTTAGCGTACCGGCGGCGGCGGCAGAGATGGCAAAGATGCCAAAAGGTGCAAGTTTGCCGACAAACGAGGCAATCTTCATCAACGCATCGCTTAGTGTGCCCATGCTGGTGAGCAATGTGTCCTTGTCCCTGATCGAGATCAGTGCGACCCCCAGCATGATGCTGAAGACCACCACGGCGGGTACCACAGCATTGGCCATCGAGTAAAATGGATTCGATGGTATATAGAGTGTCAGCGGGTCGAACGGTTTGGCGGTTTCCAGCAGGCTGGTGCTAAACAATGAAGCCGTGGTCCAGTTGGGATAGGCCAGTACCAGGAACAGATTGGAAATCTCGGTAATGCCCCAAATCAGCAGAACCAGCAAACCGCCGGCGATGCCTATGCGTTTGGCAATGTCTGCATTGAGGCGGCCCAGTCCGCCAATCAGCGAGACGATAATGTAGGGTATTACCGTCATTTGCAGCAGGCGGATATAGGCTTCGCCAAAGATGTCCAGACCGCTGACAAGTTCACCAAAGAATAAGCCGGTGAATATGCCAAGTCCGAGCCCGAGCATTACCCGGTTGAATGCGCTTAGTGAAAGTAGCCAGTTCATGTTATCGCGAGCAAAAGCTGATGTCAGGCTGTCTTGGGTAGCCCCGGGCGGGTGACTGCGTCACCGGTTCCGGTGATAATGCTGGTTGATTCAGCTGTTGGCATCCAGACATACTCAAGTGACACATAGGTTTCCCGGTGGTTAAGTCAGTGCGGGCGAAATAATAACACTAATATAATATGGTCAGCCAAGTGTAACCGTTTTATTGCAATCAGGTCGAAGTGTCAGGGTTTTTTGA
>Ga0316187_10006535_pt1 | contig 10018 bp, 8 predicted proteins | sample CroRivburrow1_MG_FD_204927 | JGI IMG/M metagenome (GOLD analysis project Ga0316187, IMG submission 204927) | Coastal sediment microbial communities from Maine, United States - Cross River worm burrow 1 | ecosystem: Environmental > Aquatic > Marine > Coastal > Sediment | place: USA: Maine... | reverse complement strand
CGCTGGCGCCTGATCAGGGCGACGGCGCTACTCGCTCGGCCGGAGTCCGCTCTTGTCAGGCCATTGCGCTGATGGCTTGCTCGGCTATCGATTCGCCGATTGCGAGACAGGCGGTTGCGGCCGGCGACGGTGCGTTCAGGACATGGAGTGCCTGGTCGGACTGCTGGACGGCGAAATCATCAACGAGGGTCCCATCGGGGAGGATTGCCTGAGCTCTGATTCCGGAGCCACCACGCCGGAGATCATCCGGCCCGATCCCGGGAATCATCTTGCGAGCCTCTGCCGCATAGAGGCGGCGGCTTCGCGAGCGAATCATCTCGCTACCCCCGGTACGCCAGTAGCGAGCGCCGAGACGCCACAGTTCGGGAGCCGTCACCATCTCGCGGATGTCGGCGATACTCACGCCACCTTCTCCGCGATAGTTGTGTCGCCCAAGTGCCACCACCGCGTTGGGTCCGACTTCCACCGCGCCGTCGATGCGGCGAGTGAAGTGCACCCCGAGGAACGGGAACCGCGGGTCTGGGACCGGATACACGAGGTGGCGTACAAGAGGTGAGCGCTCCGTCGAGAGTACGTAGTACTCACCCCGAAACGGCACGATTCGCACCTGCGGATCAGCTCCGGCCATCTTGGCGATGCGATCTGAGTGAAGCCCGGCACAGTTGACGAGATAGCCGGCAGTGACTTGATCGCCTGTGCGGGCCGTGAGCCGATATTCAGAGCCACTTCGGTCGATCGCCACAACATCGAAACCCGTTCGAACCTCATGGCCGGACGCCTGCAGCAGCGACACCAGCCGGTCGGCGACACCGCTGAAGTCCACAACTCCGGCTTGCGGAACGAACAAAGCTTGGATGCCGGTTGCATGCGGTTCGTGTTCTCGAAGGCCCGCTTCGTCGACCATCTCGAGGCCGGCGAGTCCGTTGGCGGTCCCGCGTGCTTCGAGGGCGTTCAGCGTTTCGATCTCGGACGGCGAGGTCGCCACGATCACCTTCCCGGTGTGATCGATGGCGACTCCGTGCTCTGCACAGAAGCTGGACATCTTGCGAGCTCCATCGACGCACAATGCGGCCTTCTGCGATCCGGGCTGGTAGTAGACGCCCGAGTGCAGCACCCCGCTGTTACGTCCGCTCTGGTGGCGGGCAACCCCGGTTTCGGCCTCTACGACCGTGATCCTCAGGTCGGAGGTCGCTGCTGCGAGTGCACGGGCGGTCGCGAGGCCGACCAGGCCGCCTCCCACAACCACGATGTCGGCAGCGTTAGGCATCGCGGAGGCCGATCGAGTGTGTCGTCGAAAAGGTCACAGCCGGCCGTTCCTCAGTTGTGGTAGCGCGCTTGTGACGGATGACCGAAGACGCCGTGCTCGAGCGCAGGTGCTAGTTCGCGGATGCCGTCGTCGATAGACCAATCAGTCGTGAAGCCAAGGCGCTCGTTGATCTTGGTGAAGTCGACCCGGTAGGAACGAGGATCTTCGTTGCGCTCGACGAAGTCCAGGTCCGTGCCCGGTACCAACCGTTGCACGGCCTGGCCCAGTCCGATCTTCTGGATGTTGTTGCCGTTCGATCCGACGTTGAAGACCTCTCCCGACACCAGGTCGGGGTCGGCATTGAGGACGATATCGATTGCCTTCGCGATGTCCTGAACATGGACGAACGGCCGCCAGAACTGTTCACCGTAGATCACGACGCGGCCGTCGAGGACCGCAGCCGCCGTGAAGTCGGAAACGAGGAGGTCAAAGCGCATTCGCGGGGACATGCCGAACGCGGTCGACAAGCGGAGCACGGTCGGGGCGAACTTCGGCCCGGCCGCATCGATGATCAGCTCTTCCGCAGCCACCTTGGTCTCGGAATACGGGGAGATCGGCATGAGCGGCGCATCCTCGCCGATCGGAACGCCCCCATCGGACACGCCATAATTGCTGCAGGTACTCGTGAAAACGAACCGGGGCACCCCGTGACGTTGTGCTGCGTCGAGCACCTTGGCCGATCCGTGCAGGTTCGTGGAAACAGTCAGCTCGGGATCACGATTGCTCGCAGGTTCGCCAACGATCGCCCCCAGAAGGACAACGGCATCCTGGCCGGGCATGACCTCGTCGAGGAGCCCCTCCGACCGGAGGTCACCAATCACGAGGCGATATCGATCCTGGCCGTTGAGTGGCAGGAGCGACTCGCCCCCAAACAAGAGAACGTCGAGCACGGTGACATTGTGTCCTTCTCGCCAGAGGCGGTAGACCAACGGAGACCCGACGTAGCCGGCTCCTCCAACAACGAGCACGTTCATATGATTTCCTCTCCGGCGGTTCCCGTGTCGCGCGACGGCAGGAACTCATCTCGTAGCTCATCGAATGTTGCAATCGCCCGCGCGTAGTCCTCCTGCCGGCCGATGTCGAGCCAGCGACACTCGGACAGCGACGCCCGAACCTCGCGACCGTCTTCGACGAGTCGGGTTACGAGTGTTGGGATGTCCATGTACTCACCGTGCGGCACGAGATCGAGTGCCTCGCGCGAGAAGACGTAGACCCCCATCGAGACATCACCAGGGAACGTTGGCTTTTCGCGGTAGCCGGTGACCCGAAGCCGCCCATCGAATTCGATCAAGCCGTAGTCGATCTGTACGTTGAGACGGTGGCAGGCAATGGTGAATTGTGCTCCCGACGTCACATGGCCGTCGTACAGCGAGCGATAGGGGAGCGTGGTGAGCACGTCACCGTTCATGACGAGGAATGTCTCAGGGAGATCCTCGATCAGCTTGATAGGGGCGACCGTGCCGAGAGGTGTGTCCTCACGGGAGTAGTCAATCTTGACTCCCCACCGACTGCCGTCTCCAAAGAACGCTTCGATGAGCTCTGCGAGGTGGCCGACGGCCATGGTGATGTGATCGAATCCCGCAGACCGGAGCTGCCGGATGACAATCTCGAGAATCGGCATGTCGCCAACCGGAACCAGCGGTTTTGGGAAGGTCACGGTGTATGGGGCGAGGCGCGTGCCCTTCCCGCCGGCCAGAATGACCGCTCTCATGTCGTACTCCTTTGCCTCACGTCGCGATAGTCCATCGCTTCGCGGTAGATCTCTAGCAATCGGTCAAGATTGTGCTCAATTGAGTACTTTGCTTCGAACTCCGCCCGTACCGACGACCGCATTTCCTGCAAGGTCCCGGGATCCTCAAAGGCATCCGACACCAACTGCGCCAGCCCTGCTGCGTCCCCCGGTTCAAAGAGCCACCCGGTGACACCATCGTCGATCATGGTCGCCATGGCTCCGAGGCGCCCCGCGATGACCGGGGTTCCGCGGGCGAAACTCTCGAGGATCGTGAGCGGTTGCGCTTCGTACGTTCCCGACGTGAAGACAAGGAATCCGGCCTCGCCGAGCAGACGGTTGACCTCTTCGCGTGGGGCAAATCCCAGGTAGTCGATGTTCGGCATGTGGGCCGCTGCGGCCTCAACCTGCGGGCGCAACGGCCCATCGCCGGAGATCTTGAGCGGCAACGGTTGTTCGAGTAGCTCCCAGGCTTCGAGCAGCGTATCGACCTTCTTTTCGGGCGACAGCCTGCCGAGGTACATGGCGAAGCCGCCGGCACCGGCTCCGGGACCGGGATCGGGATCGAGGAAGTTCGGCTTGAGATGGATACGTTCGCCCGGCAGACCGGCCTCAGTCATCTTCTCCTTGATGAACGTCCCTGCGGCGATATACGCGTCGGCGCTCTGTGGCGTACCGAGGAGGTTGTGCACTGCCAGCGTGGTTGCCACGACCGTGCTGCCGGTCCGGCTCCCGCGGTAGCAGCCGTAGCGTATCGCGGGCCATGGGACCGTCAGCCCGAGGCATTCTTCACAGGGCTTTCCATCGCGAAAGAGGATGCCCTTCGGGCATGCCCAACGGTAGTTGTGCAGCGTGTGGACGACTGCTGCACCGGAAGTGCGGGCAGCCTTGAACACCGCAGGAGAGAGCTGTGGCAGCGTGTTGTGAATGTGGACGACGTCCGCTGATACCGACCTCGCAGTTTCAAGAAGCTCGTTGTATGCAGAGCGGTTCCACGGAGCCTGGACGGCAGTCAGCGAAACATCGATTCCGGACATCTCAGTGTTCCTGCGAACGAACTCGGTGACGTGGTGTCCTGCGGCGCGCAGCAACCCCACCTCATCTTCGAAGACTTGGTCTTCTCCGCCGCGTTCGCGGAAGTAGTTGTGGCAGACGACAATGTTCAACGTGTTCGTTCCAGCCCTGAATGAACCGACGGCCGGGGCCACGGTGCAGAGCAAGGCGTCCCTTCCCCTGGTGATGCGGGCACAGCACAGTGGGCAGTCGATTCGATCCCTCGCGCGAATCTGGACGCGTTCGTGTGCCGCATTAGTCCGCCTTCTCGGGTGACTGCCGTCCGCCCCGGAGCCGACTCGCCACGACCTGTCGGGCGAGCAGCATGAGGTAGGCGGGATTGTTCCACAAGTACCGGCGCCATAGCCGCCGTGGCTCCTGGGAAAGACGGAATAGCCACTCGAGTCCGCTGCGCTGCATCCAGGCCGGTGCCTGAGCCTTCGTCTCAGCCAGAAAATCGAATGCCGCTCCAACGCCGACGAGCGTGACCCCCGGGAGTCGCGGGGCGACTCGATCCATCCACAGCTCCTGCTTCGGCATCCCCAAACCAACCCAAACGATATTGGCGCCGCTTGAGCGGATTCGCTCGAGCATCGCCTCTTCTTCTTCCGGTGTGGGTGTGCGAAACGGTGGGGACTCGGTACCGACGATCTTGGCCGACGGCGCAAATTCGGCGGCGTGTGTCTGAAGGAGCTCGATCGTCTCGGGCGTCGAACCGAAGAGATAGTGACGGTGCTCGGGCAGTCCTTCAATCAGGGTGCGACGCATGAGACCGGGTCCGTAGACGCGCTGTTGCTCAGGCCGCGCGGTCATTCTGATGGCCCACACCAAGGGCACTCCGTCGCACGTTGCGATGTCGGCATTGTTCAGTGCCTTTCGCAGTGCTGGATCCTTTCGCGCACTCATCACTGAGTGCACGGTGCAGATAGCGATCGTCATCGCGCGGTCCGATGGGGCTTGGTCCAGGAGATCGATGACCTCCTCATACGATGTCATAGAGATCGGAGTGCCGACCACGGGCGTCTTGGCGGGGAGCTTCACGCGGACCTCCGGCACTGGGCGCCGCCTCTGCTCACGACGTGCTGCTCCTGCGCCGCGAAGTTGTTCGGTGTCTCGTCCGTCCCCATGGTGCTTCCTCCCCATTGCGAAGACCGCCGAACACGATGCTATAAAAGGATCTGGCCGGCAACCAAACAATCCCTGAGTTCGACGGACCAGGCTATGCTAGTAAACCCGTGGGGTTCTGGGCAGTACGTAGCAAGGGGGAGTTCAACGTGGCCAAAAAGCGCGTCCCTTCTTGCTCGATGAGTCGTGGCTGTACCGACCCGAACAGCCGACGGTCGTGATCATGCACGAAGGGATACCGATCCTGCTCCCCATCCTCGCCAGCTACGAGTCGGGATGGCTCGTGGTAATCATCTGCACGGTCCTCGCGTTTGGTGGAGCGATCCTGGCGGCGATTCTGACGGCGCGTCGTGTTCATGCTCCGTCGAGACGCGGAACGCCCAACACCGCCATCTCGGGTCCCGAACTGGGCGACCTGGGATCCGGCGCCACCGTTGATGAACCGGGGAGCGTCCGAGTCCTCGAGGTGCTTCTCCTCGGCACCATGATGGGATACGTCCTCTTCGACCGCGCCTTTGCGTGGCTCCACGTGCCAGGGACTCCGCTCTTCGTCGGCGAGTTGGTGATCCTGGTTGGAGTGCTGGTACTCCTGGGTATGCACGCTCAGCTCGGCGCCATTGCCCGAACGTCGTCCTCGATGATGGTCGTCTTCGTATTCATGGCGTGGGGGGCACTGCTCCTCATCTTCGGCCTGCCGACGTGGGGTGAGGACGCCATCCGCGATGCCGCGATGTGGTACTACGGGATCATCGCGATATTCGTTGTTGTGCTGCTCGCATCAGACCCTCGGCGAGTGAACTCGTGGTTGCGTCTATTCGGCAGAATCATCCCCTGGATGCTCGTGTGGTTCCCGTTTGCCATCATCCTGGACGCAGCATTCATCGAGCAGTTCCCGGACGTCCCGGACAGCAAGATCTCGATCGTGGCTCACCGTACCGGAAACATCGCGGTCATGGCAGCAGTAGCACTCGGCTTCCTATGGCTCGTCGACCGGGACAGCACGATCTTCAACCGGCGTCAGCGAACCATTCTGACCGTGCTCGCGACCTTCGTGCTGTTGTTCGCTGCAATGCGGAATCGAGGTGGCTTCGTGGCCGGCGGTGTGGCGCTGCTGATCGCATTCGTCTTTCTCCGGGGCCAGCGCGCCAATATGGCCGGAATCATGATGGGCGTTGCGGTCGTGCTGCTGACCGTTGGGTTGTTCGGGAACATTCGAGTCGAGCTGTTCGACGGCCGGGAAGTATCGATTGATCAGTTCCTCGACAATGCCGCGAGTGTCGTGGACCCCTCGACCGGTGGACAACGGCAGCAGTCGACCACGAGGTGGCGGCTCGCCATTTGGGGGCGGGTGCTCGAAGATGTCTCGCAGGACCGCCCGATTACCGGTTTCGGTCCCGGCCCAGACCTTGGCAAGCTCTACAACGTGTCGGGCGACGGGGAGGTGCCTCTGCGAAACCCGCACAATTCGCATGTTGGTGTCCTGGCTCGGATGGGCATTGTCGGCGCGGCCTTGTGGGCGCTTCTCTGGATCACCTGGCTTGTGGAGATTGTCTCGCTGCGAAGGCGCCTGATGCGGCGAGGGCGGTCCAGTGAAGCGGCCGTGGCGGGATGGCTCATCATCTCTGTAGTGGCGATCCTGGTGAACGCCATTTTCGACCCCACGCTCGAAGGTCCACAGGTCGGTTGGTGGTTGTGGGCGTTCCTCGGGTTCGGTGTCGGTATGTCAGTTCTCGATCGATGGAATCGGCTCCCCGCGTTGAATCTCGGGAGGAAGGTTCCAGCAGATCGCCCCGTGATGGTGACGACGCCTTGACCGCAACCGATCCTGCTCAACCACCTCGAGAGGTGAGTGGAGTTCGTTCGAAACTCCCAGCCGGAGTAATCGACGCGTCGTTCGCGTCGCTCGCGACGTTTGTCTCGGGACTCGTAGCCGTCAACGTCCTCGACGCTGCCGACCTCGGGATCTACGCCGTGTTCTTCTCGGCATTCATATTCGGCCAGTTGATCGCCTACCAACTCATCTACGTTCCCGCGGAGATTGTCTCGGTATCTCGAAGCGGCCTGCTCCGGCTCGCCGTACTGGACGACAGCTTCCGGCTTGGCGCTCTGCCGTCGATCGCCGGTGCATCGCTCGTGTTGCTGGCGGCATTGACGACGGCTCCGCTTGCCTCGACCTCGCTCACGGTCGCGCTGACAGTCACAGCATTCGCCGCAACCCTGCTTTCACCATCGCAGGACCATGTTCGGCGGACGCTGCACATCGCAAACAAGTCGTGGCAGGCCGCGGCGATGTCGCTCACACAGTTCCTTGTGACGCTCATTGCGACGGGCATCATGCTTCTGCTTGATGTCCCTGTCGGCTGGATCCCATTTGGTGCGCTCACCGCAGCCAACTTCCTCTCTCTTACGTTGGGATTGATCCTCGTGGCCCGCGACCGTCACCATACGAAGTCTGATGCTCGTCTCAGTTTCTCGGAACTCGTGGCCCAGGGGCGCTGGCTCCTGCTTCAAGCTTCGATACCCGCAGCGGCCGCATTCGTGACCGCGAATGTGATCACCTACCTTGCCGGGCCGGAAGCGATGGGCTACGCGGAGGCGGCCCGCATCGTGGCCCAGCCAATTGTCGTGCTGGCGGCCGGCCTCATTTACCCGCTTCGTCCGCGTGCCATGGAGGCCGCTCTCGACCGGGACCTGGCCGCGTCGAATCGTGTAGAGCGGATCTACATCGCCATTGTGGTCATCGGCGGTCTGGCATACATCCCCGTAGCCGGCGGAACCTGGTTCTGGAATCCAATGCAGCACCTCGTACCCGCGGCCTACGAAGTGTCCGGTCTGGTGACGGTCACGATCCTTGCAAATATCATCGTGGCGAGCATCTTCCTCCTCGTGAATGAGATGATGGCCGCCGGGAAGGGAAAGACTCTTGCACTCCTCAGCGCAATCGGCGGAGTGCTTCGAATCATCGTCGCCCTGTCGGCAGGACTGATTGGAGCGTTTGCACGGCCATTGTCCGAAGGTGCGGGCGAACTCACCGTCGCGGCCGGCCTGTCCCGAACCCGTCGTGAGATCTACGGCGTTGCGGCAGCGGGCGACTCGGAGGCCTGAGCCACTTCAGCGGCTCCGTCGTCGCCCCTCGATCATTCTCTCCCTGACTAGTCACTTTGCGCGTTCCACCTCTGATTCCCTCAAGGCTGCTTCGAGTCGCGCCGAAAGCATCGAGGACAAGCAACCCCGGGAGACATCATGGGTGCATCTTCATTTGCGCGTTCTTCAACGTTCACATCACACAACACACTTCGACACAGACAGCTCAGGACTCTGCTCGGCACCGTCCTGGCGCTTGTCCTGATCGCTGCAACCCTCGGATTCGGGAGCGAGCCGGCTGCGGCCCGCGGCCATACGCCGGACACGATCGCTCTCGTCACCGACCACGGTCGATTCACGCTCCTCTCGGAGCTCTCCTCTGAAGCCAATACCCGCGTATTCTCGTTTGGGAACCCCGGCGATGTCCCCCTGATGGGAGACTGGGATTGCGATGGGGATGAGACGCCCGGTGTCTTCCGTCCCTCGACCGCACGTCTGTATCTGCGCAACTCGAACACCTCGGGAGTTGCTGACAAGAGTTTCATGTTTGGCAACCCGGGCGATAGGCCCGTTGCCGGCGACTTCAACAAGGATGGTTGCGACACGGTCAGCGTCTATCGCTCCAATGAAGCCAGGGCCTACATCAAGAACCACCTGAGGGACGGCATCGCCGACTCCCACTTCCTCTTCGGCAACCCCGGCGACGTTCCGTTCTCTGGAGACTTCGATGGGGACGGCATTGACACAATTGGTTTGCGACGCGGCGTTCTCGGTGCAGCATTCCTTGCCCGGACGAATAAGTCCGGCACTGCGAGCAGTGTCCGCTTCGGGAATCCGGGTGACCAGGTCGTCGCGGGCGACTGGAACGGTGACGGCGAGCAGACCGTCGGGGTATATCGCCCTTCAACGGGCTGGTTCTACTACCGCAACTCCAACACAACGGGCACTGCCGACGGCTCGTTGTACGTTGGCCGGGGCTTCACCGTCTTGACTGCCTCCGGCATCGACGCGAAATCGATCACCGGCGATCCGCTCAATCCAGACGAACCCAAACCAGCTCCTGCTCCGGCTGCTCCGGCTGCTCCTGTTTCGACGGGTGGTGTGGTGTCGGTTGCTGGGTTTGCTCCGCCTCCGCCGCGTGCGGTGTCGGGTCCGATTGATGTGTCTGAGTCGGGTGTGGTGATTGAGAATCTCCATATTTCGAATCCTGGTGGGACGTGTGTGACGGTGACGAATGCGTCGAATGTGACGATTCGGAATTCGACGATTGGGCCGTGCGGAGACGATGCGGTGTATTTGTCGGATGTTGATGGTGCGGTGGTGGAGGGGAACTACATCACGGGTACCGGCAATGGTGTGTTGGTGCATCGGTCGGATTCGGTGCGGGTTGATAGCAACGCGTTTGTGGATGCGGGGCGGAACTTCGTGCAGTTCGACAAGGTGAATGGTGCGGGGTCGTCGATTTCGGGGAACCGGGGTCAGAACGAGCTCGGTGGGACGAATGCTGAGGATCTGATCTCGTTGTATTTGTCGAATGGGACGGCGTCGTCGCCGATCCGGGTGGTGGGGAATCACTTGCGTAACGGCGGTCCGTCGGATTCGGGTTCGGGCATCATGCTCGGCGACGGTGGTGGGTCGTATCAGTTTGTTGAAGGCAACGTGCTGGTTGAGCCGGGGCAGGTCGGGATTGGTGTTGCGTCCGGGACGAACATGACGGTGCG
>Ga0316187_10006534_pt1 | contig 10019 bp, 9 predicted proteins | sample CroRivburrow1_MG_FD_204927 | JGI IMG/M metagenome (GOLD analysis project Ga0316187, IMG submission 204927) | Coastal sediment microbial communities from Maine, United States - Cross River worm burrow 1 | ecosystem: Environmental > Aquatic > Marine > Coastal > Sediment | place: USA: Maine... | reverse complement strand
CTCTGCTTCGATCTCGTTCATCAGCTTCATCGCTTCAATGATGCAGATGGTATCACCCTTCTTCACCTTGCTTCCTTCAGATACAAAATCGTCCGCATCCGGGGATGGTGCCAAGTAGAAGGTGCCGACCATTGGAGAGGCGACGACATTTTTGTCATCAACACTATCCTGGGCTGGGGTCGCTGCCGGAGTGGGAGCCGCTGCCGGAGCTGCTGCAACAACCTGCGGCGTTGCCGGGGCTGCCATGGTTGCAACTGCGCCCTGCCGGGAGACACGTACAGTGTGGTCGCCCTCGGTGACTTCAATTTCAGTGATATCGCTGCTCTGAATGAGCCGAATTAGTTTACGGATGTGAGAAATATCCACAATCATTCTCCTTGTTTATGTTGTAAATGTTCAATGATGCCGCGAAGCGCCATCGTGTAAGATGAAGGGCCGAAGCCGGCTACGGTGCCGATTGCGGCATCAACCAGAAGAGAACGGTGTCTGAACTCTTCCCGTTTATGAATGTTGGAGAGGTGTACCTCAACAAAAGGGATGCGGGTTGCCAGCAGGGCATCCCGAATTGCAACACTGGTGTGAGTATAAGCCGCCGGATTGATGACAATGGCATCGGTGCCATCCTGTCCGGCCTTCTGGATATGCTCAACCAGCTCACCTTCATGATTGCTCTGTAGCGTTGTCAGCTCAACTCCCAGATTGTCAGCCAGAGAGATCAGTCTCTGATTAATGTCGGCAAGGGTTTCGGCTCCATAGTGGCCGGGCTCACGTGTCCCGAGAAGATTCAGGTTGGGGCCGTTCAGAACAAGAATATGCAACCGCTTCATGATTGAGTCTCCTGAGAGGAGTTGTTCCAGACGCTACGCATTTCAATCAGGCCCTCATCCTTCGGGTTGCGCAATAGCAGCAGGGCAAGCATGGCCCGTGCCGCATCGGATTCACCCTGAGTCCACAACAGCTTAGCCAATCGTGCGGATGCAGGGATAGCGCTATTATCCAGGTTTGAGCTGGCGTCCAGTGCAGAAGCCTTTTTATGGCAGGCGGCAGCTTTTTCAGTATGACCATGTTTGTGAAGAATCTCTCCAAGCAGGCTCCATGCCTGAGGTTCGGATGGAGCCAATTCGAGAATCTCCTTCAGCGTGTTAACAGCCTCCTGATAGAGGCCATCACATACATGTCTCCGGGCCTTAATCAGGCCTTCGGTAACACCATGCCAGTTGCCTGGTGTAGGTGCCGGTTTGGAATTCTCCCCACTCTGCATGTTGGGCGTTGAAGCAGATGCTGTTAGCATGTGGGCTAAGCTACGCGGCTGGAAAAATCGGGTCAAACGCTATTTGGTGACTTTCTAATGGTTTTGCGCAAAAAATAGCCCGAATTTGTTTAGTTTTATGCAAGAAAGGTGAGTTTCTATTATGAATATCCAACTCAATGGAGAGCAGAAAGAGATTGAAGCAACCACGATTACCGAGCTGGTGATTGAGCTTGGTCTGGAGAAGCGGATGCTCGCCGTGGAACGCAATCTGGAAGTGGTGCCGAAGAGTGAATATGCCGACACCACAATCGAAGCAGGCGACCGGATTGAAGTGGTTCACATGATTGGTGGCGGGTGATTGATTGATCCGCAAAAGCCTTCCATGGCTTTTGCTTGTTTGCGCAGACGAAAAGTGTGATTTTCGCCTGCTTACTAAAGCCGCACATCCTGTGCGGACGGGAGTTAGATAAATGTCGGACGATATGTTTAAAGTTGGTACACACGAGTTTAAGTCGCGACTGATTGTCGGGTCTGGCAAGTACAAAGACTTCCAGACCACCAAAGATGCCACCGAAGCCTCGGAAGCTGAGATGATTACGGTAGCTGTGCGCCGCGTGAACATTACGGATCCGGGCAAAGAGAACCTGCTTGAGTATATCGATCCGAAGAAATATACCATTCTGCCCAATACCGCAGGCTGTTTTAATGCCGAGGATGCCGTTCGCACCCTTCGTCTTGCCCGTGAAGCGGGTGGTTGGAATCTGGTCAAGCTTGAAGTGCTGGGTGATACCCAGACCCTCTACCCGAATGTGGTTGAGACTATCAAGGCGGCCGAAACACTGGTGGCTGAAGGCTTTGAAGTGATGGTTTACACGAACGATGATCCGATTGTCGCAACTCGTCTGGAAGAGATCGGTTGTGTGGCTGTGATGCCATTGGGCAATCCGATCGGATCAGGACGCGGCTTGGCAAATCCGTTTAATATCCGTGTAATCAAAGAGCGTGCAAAGGTGCCAATTGTTGTCGATGCAGGAATCGGGACCGCAAGCGACGCAGCCAAGGCGATGGAGCTGGGAGCCGATGCGGTGTTGATTAACACGGCCATTGCCGAGGCCAGGGACGAGTGTGGAATGGCACGTGCCATGCGCGATGCGGTTCGGGCAGGGCGTGGAGCTTATCTGTCAGGACGGATGCCGAAGCGGGCGTTTGCGTCGGCGTCATCGCCGACCGAAGGCTATTTCTGGGACTAATTAGCGATCTTTTTTTCGATTGACTGTGTTGCGAAAAGTTTTGCGGTGCTCATGTGTGGACATCACACACTCCGCTCCTCAAACTTCCCGCGCCTTGTTCCCGAAGAAAAATCTTCGCTAACGTTTTTTAAATAAGCTTCACTTTGTGCCTCGAGAGTAAAAAAGGATTGAAAGGATTAGTTAGATGACCGAATTAAAGAATGATCTGTTTTTGCGCGCATGCCTGCGTCAGGACGTGGAACGCACGCCGGTATGGATGATGCGCCAGGCGGGACGCTACTTGGCTGAATATCGGGCAACGAGAGCCCGCGCAGGCGGTTTTCTGAACTTATGCCGCTCACCGGAGCTGTGCAGTGAAGTGACATTGCAGCCGATTGATATCCTCGATGCCGATGCGGCGATTCTTTTCTCAGATATTCTGGTGGTGCCAGAGGCGATGGGTATGGAGCTGACATTCGGCGTTGGCGAAGGCCCTAAGTTCCCTGATCCGATCACCTGCCGTGCCGATGTTGAAAAGCTGCCTGTATTGGATGATCCGTCGAAAGAGCTTGGTTATGTGATGGATGCGGTGAGCACCATCCGTCGTGACCTGAATGGTCGCGTGCCGCTGATCGGTTTTGCAGGCTCTCCCTGGACTCTGGCGACCTACATGGTTGAAGGTGGGGGTTCGAAGAACTTCTCCAAAGTTAAAGCGATGGCATTTAACGAACCGGAGACCATGCATCTGTTGCTTGAGAAGTTGGCAGATTCCGTTGCTGCGTATTTGAACGGTCAGATTGCCAGCGGTGCTCAGGCTGTACAGATCTTTGATACTTGGGGCGGTATTCTTAATACCCGCGATTACAAAGAGTTCTCACTGCAGTACATGCAGCGAATTGTTTCGCAGCTGACCCGTGAAAACGAAGGTCGCAGAGTACCTGTGATTCTCTACTCCAAGGGCGGCATGGGCTGGCTGGAAGCGATGGCCGATACCGGTTGTGACGTGCTGGGTCTGGACTGGTCGATTGATATCGATGAGGCCAAAGCCCGGGTCGGTGATCGTGTAGCACTACAGGGTAATATGGATCCGACCATGCTCTACGCCAAGCCTGAGAGGATTCGTGAAGAGGTGAAGGATATCCTGGCCAAATTCGGTCATGGCAACGGTCACGTCTTTAACCTTGGTCACGGTATTACGCCGGATGTGCCACCGGAGCACGCCATTGAGTTCTTCAAGGCGGTTCGGGAAGAGTCCGTTAAGTACCACCAGTAATCAGAACTGTTGCATCTAAAAAGGCCGCTCAATGAGCGGCCTTTTGTTGATTACGGTTGGTGACAACAGTGTCAGGCCGGGTCTATTTTGCTGAAAAAGCAGAACGTGTTTCTTTCACGTTTGGCATGATACATGGCGCTATCGGCATTCTTGACCAGGGTTTCACTGTCCTCTCCATCTTCCGGATATATCGCGATACCAATGCTTGTACCGATATGGCACTCCTTGCCGGAAAGGTTGAATGGTTGGGTGAGTGATTTCAGGATCTTTTTTGACACCAGTTCGGCACCGGCGGGTTCTCGGGTCTCCATTAGGATGATGGTGAATTCGTCACCACCGACGCGGGCTACGGTATCCATCTCGCGGCGTACACAGCCGAGAATTCTTGTCGATGCCTCTTTCAGCAGTTCATCACCTGCATCGTGACCAAGCGTGTCATTGACCTCCTTGAAGTGGTCAAGGTCGAGAAACAGAACGGCGAAGCTCTGCTGATGCCTGCGGGAGATGGCCAGCGTCTGGTTCATGCGATCATAAAGCACATTGCGATTCGGAAGCCCTGTGAGGTTGTCGTGGTGGGCCATCCGTTTAAGCGTCTCTTCAGCCCGCTTGCGCTCAATCACCACACCCAGGGTGTCGGCCACAGTTTTCAGCTGATCTCTTTCTCTCTCATTGGCGACATGTCCGGCAGGGACATAGGCATTAAGCACACCAAGCAGACTTCCTTCCACCATAATCGGGATGCAGTAGTGGCCGTGTGGCTGGATGCCGTCATAGCGGATTTCATGCCGCTCATCCAATCCGTCAGCAAATACGATTTCGCGTGTTGCAGCAGCCCTACCGCACAGGCATTTCCCGAAGGGAAGCAGTGCACAGCTCTGCTGAAGAGCCTCCGGCAGGTTCTGGTGCACAGCCAGTTCAAGATTCTCTCCATCTTCGGCGACCAGAAATATTGTACCTTTGTTCAATAGCGCAAAGGCAGGAATTGAGAGCATGGCATCCAGAGCCTTGGCGAGAATCTCCTTGAGCGTGAGAGGAGGCAGCGAAAGATTCAGGATGGTATCCATTACACGCTGGATATTCAGAGAGAGCTCCATTGCCGCTTGCGCCTGTTTACGCTCGGTGATATCGCGCAGGATTCCGAGTCCGTGCCACTCTCCTCCGATCTGGGTGGCTGATAGAGAGAGCTCGACGGGGAACTCTTCTCCATCTTTTCTAAATGCGGCGAGTTCAAGGGTCTGTCCTATAGCAGCGCCCTGACCTGTTTTCTTGAATTCAGGAAATGCCTTGTTGAACGCTTCATGGAACCTCTGAGGTACGATCAGGTCATGCAGGTTTTTTCCTATAGCCTCGTCTGCCGGATAGCCGAAGATGGATTCGGCCGCATGATTCCAGTAGGTGATGTTGCCACTGCTGTTCATAAACAGGACGGCATCCTGTGCAGCGGCGCTGAACTTGTGGAACTTCTCTTCGCTTTCGCGCAAGCCGTTTTCAGCCGCATCGCGTTCCTGAGCCCGTTTGGAGAGCCGGGTGGCTGCTATGCCGAATCCAAGCAGGCCAATAAACCATATCCCTCCATGGGCATAGACGTAAGCCCTGATCTCTTTTGATTCATGGGTGTAATAAGGTGCCATAGGAATGGATGCACTGATACCGCCACGGACACTTCCTACCTCATAATCGCCATGACACTGCAGGCAGGCCTGCTCGGTAACAGCGGGCTGCATGACACGCATATACGGCACCCCATCAATGGCGGTCAGCTCGGTCTCCTCTTTAGTGCCCTCTGCAAAGCGCTCAAGCGCACGCTGTTCCCACGTATCAGCACTGTTCTCAGCCAGAATGGGGTCGAGACTGACGATGCGGCCATAGACATTGAGTTTCTCTTCTGAGCGTTTGTGCAGGATGCTGGTGACGAAGGCATGGCTGGCCCAGGTCAGTTCTTTTCCACCCGGAGTTGTAATGGTGCCATCCGGAGTTTCCGAAAGGATCGGATCAACCTCAGCTTTTCCGTTCGAGGGGATATAGATACCGCCACGGTCAGCTACCCAGTTACGGAACAGCACATCTTTGTTCAGGTAGGCGCGCACCTCCCGCTGTGCCTCTCCAAGGGTAACTTCCTGTCGGGACTGAATACTCCAGAGCAGTGAGGCGGCAATGCCGCCAGTCCAGAGCAGTGCCAGAGCCAAGGCTCCAAGACGGAGGCTTTTTGTCCGGCTCGCGATGATGCTCTGAATAGTCATATCACTACTATAACATATTTAAGTCAGAGTTGCTCCGTGGTTATTATTATCTGCATAAGGCCACCTTTATTGAGTCTCAATGACTTATTAATGTTGCATCGCTACCATGCACCGATGCTGACATTCACCTGGATATTTCTTGCAGCCGTTGCGCTGCATTTTGCGATTGAGTCATGGCTTGAGGCGAGGCATGGCAGACATGTCGCCAGCCATCGCAGTGCTGTGCCTGCCCGTTTCGCCGATGCCATTTCACTGGAGGCACACCAGAAGGCTGCCGATTACACACTGGCGAAGTTGCGTGTCGGCAAAGGGAACGGCCTCTACGGATTGGCACTGCTGCTGATCTGGACGCTGGGTGGTGGCTTGGCTTGGCTGGATGGCATCTGGTCCGGTATGGGGTGGGACTCACTCTGGGTGGGAACCGCTTTCCTGATCAGCTTTGTATTAATCGGCTCACTGCTTGAGCTTCCTTTTTCGATCTACAATACCTTTGTCACCGAGGTGCGTTTTGGTTTTAACCGCATCACCCCCAAGCTGTTTGTCATCGATCTGTTGAAAGGGGCGTTGTTGATGGCTCTGATCGGTGCGCCGCTGGCGGCTATTATTCTCTGGATGATGGAGTCGGCCGGAACACTCTGGTGGGCCTGGGCCTGGGCATTCTGGACAGGCTTCTCCATCTTCATGATGTGGGCCTATCCGACCCTGATCGCGCCACTCTTCAACAAGTTTGAACCGATGGAGGAGGGTGAAACCAGAGCGGGTATCGAAGCTCTTCTCACCCGTTGTGGTTTTGAGAGTAATGGACTGTTTGTCATGGATGGTTCAAAGCGCTCCAGTCACGGCAATGCCTATTTCACAGGCTTTGGCAGATCCAAACGCATCGTCTTTTTCGACACGCTGCTGAAACAGCTTAAGATGAGTGAGACTGAAGCAGTACTGGCTCATGAACTGGGTCACTTTAAACGCAATCATATTAAGAAGCGGATGGCGGTGATGTTTGCCACCTCACTGGCAGGGTTTGCACTGTTGGGCTGGCTCGCGGGCCAGCTCTGGTTTTACCGGGCGCTTGGTGTGCCTGAAGCATCAAATCACGCACTGCTGATTCTCTTCACGCTGGCGCTGCCACATTTCCTTTTCTGGATGGGGCCGCTATCAAGTTGGTTCTCACGCAAACATGAGTTCGAGGCGGATGATTATGCCGTTGATCACAGTGATGGCGCGGCTCTGATCTCAGCACTGGTGAAGATGTATGAGGATAATGCGAGTACGCTGACGCCGGATCCGCTCTACTCGGCGTTTCATGATTCACATCCACCTGCACCCATCCGGGTAGCCCATATCGAAGCATCGATGGAGCGGGTATGAAACGGAATATCGAACTACTGGCTCCGGCCGGAACTATCAGGAATATGCGCTATGCTTTCGAATTTGGCGCCGATGCAGTCTATGCAGGGCAGCCGCGTTACAGCCTCCGTGTGCGTAATAACGACTTCCAGCTGGAGAATCTGAAGATCGGTATTGATGAAGCACATGCACTGGGCAAAAAGTTTTTTGTGGCCAGTAACCTGCTACCGCATAACAACAAACTGAAACGCTACCTTGAACATATGCAGCCGGTGATCGACATGAAGCCGGATGCATTGATCATGGCTGATCCGGGACTGATCATGATGGTGCGTGAGAGGTGGCCCGAGATGCCGGTGCATCTATCTGTGCAGGCCAACACCATGAACTGGCAGGCTGTGAAATTCTGGCAGTCGGTCGGCATCAGCCGGATTATCCTGTCGCGCGAACTCTCACTTGATGAGGTGGAAGAGATTCGCCAGCAGTGCCCGGATATCGAACTGGAAGTATTTGTTCACGGTGCACTATGTATCGCCTATTCAGGGCGCTGCCTGCTTTCCGGCTACTTCAATCACCGAGATGCCAATCAGGGCTCATGCACCAACGCCTGCCGCTGGGAGTACGGCATGGAAAATGCCGCTGAAGATATCTCCGGTGATGTGATTCCGATTCAGGTGCTCGACGGCATGAATCCTCAGTTCTTTTCAGATTGCGGAAGCATCGAGCGGCATCCGCTGGCTGATCAGGTCTATACCCTGACCGAGCCGAACCGGCCGGATGATCAGATGCCGATATTCGAGGATGAGCATGGCACCTACATCATGAACTCCAAGGATTTGCGCGCCGTACAGCATGTGGAGCGACTGGTGAATATTGGTGTGGACTCGCTGAAGATCGAGGGGCGCACGAAATCCCATTACTATGTGACACGTACATCACAGGTCTATAGAAAAGCCATTGACGATGCCTTGGCTGGTCGCCCTTTTGATGAGTCGTTGATGTTCCAGCTTGATTCACTGGCAAATCGTGGTTACACCGATGGCTTTTATACCCGCAAGCGCAGCTCAGCGAGTCAGAACTATGAGACCGGAAACTCACTCTTCTTTGCACAGCGTTTTGTCGGCGAAGTGCTCAACTACGACAGGGCAACCAAGCGGGCTGAGATTATTGTTAAAAACAAATTCGAAGTAGGCGATTCCGTGGAGCTGGTCTCAGCCGGTGGCAACCAGACATTCGTGGTGAAGCAGATGTGGAGTGCCAAAACCGGTGAAGAGATCACGGTTGCACCCGGTAGCAGCCATCAGGTGATTATTGAGTTGCCTGCTGAGCCATCGCCACACGCGTTGCTGGCAAAGAATCTGCTTGCGGAAAATGAGCTTGACGAGAGTGTATAATTAACAGGGAGGAGTGATGCTGCTTGCATCTCTGGCTGTAGTGATCGGTTTCGTTTTGTTGGCCTGGAGTGCTGACCGCTTTGTCGATGGTGCAGCCTCCATCGCCCGCTATTTCCGTATCTCACCAATGATTATCGGACTGACCATCGTCAGTCTCTGCACCTCTTTCCCCGAGATGCTGGTGGCTGCACTGGCAGCCTCCGAGGGCAACAGTAACCTCGGCATTGGCAATGCACTGGGCTCAAATATCGCCAACATCGGTTTGGTGCTGGGTGTTACCGCGATGATTTCACCGCTCTCCGTACAGTCGCTAACACTCAGGCGTGAGATACCTGTTCTCTTTCTGGTGATGTTCCTTGCACTGGCTCTGATGGTCGATGGCGATCTTAACCGGATGGATGGTGTCATTCTTCTGACAGGACTGCTGCTGATGCTCTGGTGGCTGACCCGACTCGGTTTAAAAGAGCGCCATGACCCGCTGGAAGCCGAGTACTCCGAAGTGATCCCTGCTGACATGTCGCTAAAGCGTTCAATTATCTGGTTTGTTGTTGGTCTGGTCGTACTGATTATCAGTTCCCGGATTGTGGTCTGGGGCTCGGTTGAGATTGCGCATATGTTTGGCATCAGCGATCTGGTGATTGGCCTTACGATTATAGCGATTGGCACCAGTTTGCCGGAGCTGATGGCCTCCATCATGGGGGTATTGAAAGGTGAACATGATCTTGTGATCGGCAATGTGATCGGCTCCAATATGTTCAATATTCTCGCCGTATTGAGTATGCCTGCATTAATACATCCGCAGAGCTTTGCACCTGATGCACTGCTGCGTGACTTCCCGATCATGCTTGCCTTCTCAGTTGCCCTCTTTCTGATGGCGTTCGGATTTCGCTCAGATGGAAGGGTGAATCGCATTAAGGGGACACTGCTTGCCGGTGGGTTCAGCGGATATCTCTTCCTCCTTTATATCCAAAGCCAATAAGTTGGACGCGGAGCTCCATGGATGAGGAATATCTGCATTTAATCCCAATCTGCTAGACTAACTGCATGGCAACAGCAGGCGATTTGAAATCTCCGGTTCAGGTTTATCTGGGTGAGACTCTTGCCCGCTACGGTTTTGGCGAGGGGCATCCATTTGGCCCGGATCGAATGGATGCCTTCTGGAGCGAGGCAGTCAGGCGGGGTCTGGACAGACGGGTTGCCACCGCCGATCCGGCTGAAGCTGCCGAAGAGCTTATTCACCGTTTTCACACCACTGCCTATATCGAGCGGGTAAAAGCACTTTCCAAA
>Ga0316187_10006533_pt1 | contig 10020 bp, 5 predicted proteins | sample CroRivburrow1_MG_FD_204927 | JGI IMG/M metagenome (GOLD analysis project Ga0316187, IMG submission 204927) | Coastal sediment microbial communities from Maine, United States - Cross River worm burrow 1 | ecosystem: Environmental > Aquatic > Marine > Coastal > Sediment | place: USA: Maine... | reverse complement strand
CGCAAAGGCATCCTTGAATTTGGTCCGGCGAATACGACCGCGGTTCTTTTTGAAGGGCTGATGGATTCGAAGGCCCTTTTCCTGACTGCCAACACCACAAGCGTCTACATGTTTTCCTGGCTGGAGATGGGCGATGAACCGATGGTCATCGAAACGCCGCCCAATGTGCTTGGCTTTATCAACGATCACTGGTTTCGTTACGTAATAGACTTCGGCAATCTCGGGCCTGACGAGGGCAAAGGTGGGAAATTCCTGGTTCTTCCTCCGGGTTATGAGGGCGAAGTTCCAGACGGATATCATGTGGCGCGCACCAACACATATGGCAACTGGGTGATCTGGCGTGGTTATCAGAAGGACGGATCAACTGCGGATGCGGTGAGTAACACCAAGGAGAAATTCCGCATCTATCCACTTTCGCAGGCGGACAACCCGCCGGAGATGACCTTCGTCAACGCCTCCGGTCAGTTCATGAACACGATCCATCGCATGGACGAGAACATCTTCGATGAGATCAACGACGTCGTTCAAGCCGAACCGCTGATGGGCGAGAACCCCGAACTGCTTGGGCATCTTGCCGCGATCGGTATCGTGAAGGGGCAGGCCTTCGAGCCCGACGAGCGTATGCGGGCGATCCTGAAGGCCGCCGCACGCGCCGGCTCAGTCACCGTCAAGACGGTCATCTCGAAACCACGTGATGAGCGGTTTTACTGGTATCCCGGCGAGAGCAACTGGCTGACAGCCTTCCCGGGCAAGGCCTACACCTGGGAACTGGATGGAGTGTCACTGCAGAACATCCGCGCCGCATTTCATTTCTACGCGACCGGCATTACGCCCGCGATGGCTCTGAAGATTGTCGGCAAGGGCTCGCAGTATGCCTTCACCTATCTCGATTCCGACGGTAATCCGCTGGACGGTTCAAAAACATACAAGGTAAACGTGCCGGCCGATGTTCCTGCTAAGGACTTCTGGTCATTCACACTGTACGACAACCAAACACGCTCGATGCTGCAGACCGACGCACAGTTTCCGGCGATCGGTAGCAACGACGAGGACGTTGTTCAGAATGAAGATGGTTCATACGATGTCTACTTTGCGCCTGAGGCACCGGAAGGCAAGGAGAACAACTGGATCCAGACCGTGCCCGGCAAGGGATGGAACACGATCTTCCGCCTTTACGGTCCACTTGAGTCTTGGTTTGATCAGACCTGGCGACCGGGAGAGATAGAGCTGATTGACTATGCGCGGTCTGCCGCGGACCAGGCGCAGCCCGGAGATGGGACGGCGGAGGAGATCTCACTGCGGATCACCGTCGATGGCCGGGTGGCCATCTATGGTGTGCAATTCGAGACCGGCTCAACGGTCATCCTCCCGGGTTCAGAAGGCACGTTGGAAGCGATTGCAGGGATGATGGCAGAATTACCGGGACTCAAAGTCGCTGTTGTTGGCCACACCGACAATGTTGGCGGCTACGAGACCAACTTGGATCTGTCAAGGCGCCGGGCCGATGCAGTTGTTGGAGAGTTGGTCAGTAACTACGGGATTGAAGGCACCCGGCTCTTCGCAGCCGGGGCGAGTTTCCTCGCGCCAGTGGCCAGCAACGAGACTGAGGAGGGCCGCGCCCTCAACCGCAGGGTGGAACTGGTGCGTGCGCCATAACGTTTGTTTGGGGGTAGGGCGCTCAGCGCCCTACCCGTACTTCCGGGCCTTCGCGCCCTTCGTACCGCGTTGCACCTCACTCATTGGCGACTCACCTGTTTGGTTTGGGCCAACTTCGCTCGGTGCGCCTGGTACGAGAGCGCGCAAAGACGCTGGTGCGATCGCAGCAATTGTCCAGACCGTCCCTAACCAACGGCTATAACGAATCGATTGGGCTTAAGCTCAACTGTCGCGGCTAAAGCCACAGCACTTAAACGCCTCTGCAACCCCCCATTTTTGATCGAGCTCAGACGCAGGCTGCGGCCGTTGCCAACATCTGGTTAGGCATGATGCCTCCGCCGGGCTGGGATCGATTTGTCGAAAATCGAACTCCCATCCCGAATGACGGCCAATCTCCTTCGGACCGGCCAGGCAGAGCTTATGCACAGGCGCGGCGGCCTCGCCGGCGGCGCTTATGCCCGATCATCGATTTTGGCCAATTCTTGATGTGCCAACCAAGCTCACTTCCCTAGTCTACCGGCATACGTAACTTGGCACTGTGGTGCGCGGGTGCGCATATCCGGTCAAAACAGATCTAGGGGGAGCGTGTAGTGAGCACATTTCGGGGCGCGATCGCAATGCTGGCATTGCTCTTTTACGTCTTCCCACTGGCTGCGTCAGAAACAAGTAAGTCAGACGATGACTGGCACTTCAGTCTCGCGCCGCTGTTTCTCTGGGGCATGGGGATCGATGGAACCACCACGATTGGACCGAAGACTGCCCCGCTGGATGTTGAGTTCAAGGACGCGCTGGACAATATGGACGCGGTCCTCACCTTTCACGGCGAGGCCCGAAAGAAGGATCTGACCCTGTTCGCTGAGTATCAATACGTCGACCTTTCACCGAAGGCAGAGTTGCCCAATGGCGCCAGTATAGATATCGGCTTCAAGAACACCATGGCGGAACTGGGGGTCACTTATCGGGTCGCTCGGTTTGACAGCACCGACCTGGAGATTCTCGGTGGCGCCCGGTACGTGAAGCAAAAACTGAAGGTGGACCCATCGATCCCGTCCGCACCCAACCTCAGCATCAAGGAGGATTGGTGGGATGCGTTTTTTGGCGGACGCGTAACGACCCGTCTGTCCAAGAATTGGAGCTTTATCGGACGCGCAGACTATGCCAGAGGCGGATCGCACGGGACCTGGAACCTGGTGGGCATGTTCGACTACCGGTTCAAGGACTGGGGCTCGGTGTTCGCTGGCTACAAGTGGATGGATTTTGACTACTCAAGTGGCAGCGGGATCAAGCGCTATGAATACGACGCACGGCAACAAGGCCCGCTGGCCGGATTGAACTTCTACTGGTGACCGTCTCCGCGGCCACACAGTTTCTCTGGCGCTGTCGGCGAGCAATCGCAGCACAAGGTGAGGAACTATAGAGAGAAATAGAGAGGGGTCGGACCAAGATAAGCTATTGAATAATCCATGTTTTAGCTGTCTCAATGCCGCATTTTCGGCCTTCGGGCCGCCATTTTACGCCTGAAAAGTCGTTTAATTCGCCGGACACTCTCGTGGACTTTGCATCCCCGCATCCATTTTGGCTCGGAACGGCCAACGCCGCCATCGCCGACGGTCGCGTGCGAAGTTGAGCAGGAAATCCCGTTGATGGTAGCGGTGGGTCAGTTGAAAACGCCACTGCATTCGCTTTGGATCTTCCTCTCGTTCCTGGTCATCGCCTTCGCTGCGGAAGCCCTGCTCCAGCGCTACAGAGGCAGGAGGATCCGGGCTCAAGAACACTGGGATGCTGGGATGCGCCCGCCTCGCGGTGAACAGATAGCTGTAACCTTGAAAAGGCGAGACCCCGCTCAGTCCAGGGAGCCTCTGATCCATTCGTGAACGTGCATCTTGGGACTGAAATGCGCAGCTTCATCGTTGCAGATCCTCGCAATAGAACAACTATTACCCGCAATCTGCCCCGCGGTCCGCCCCTTGAATCTGCACATTTCACCCTCCAATCTGCTTCGTCCAGAATGAATCAGAGCCTCCCTAGAGGCTGCTGTGGGGCCGCAGCCATCAACCGTACTGCGGTCTCCGAAAAGCGCCTGTCGCTGACCCCAAACGGCAACGTCCGCTACCGGTTGCGGACGCCCCGTCGCTCGATTGTCCTCTGTGAGGAGGAAAATTCTCAACGGCCCTGCCTCGCCAGGTCCCCGCAGGCCGACCCACAGCCTGGTCCAATGCGCGCAGAACATTTTGCTTTGTGCCGAGGGCGGGCCCAATTCGACCATCGCCAAACGCATGGGTCTGAGCAACCTCACGGTCGGTAAGTGTCGCAAGCGCTACCGCGAAAACGGTATCGATGGATTGCCTGATGAGCTTCGTTCCGGGCGACCCAGGGCACGTGAGGATGAGCAGGTCGCCGAAGTCACCAACACCGCGCCACAGACTCAGCCTTACGACAGCTTGCACCGGAGCGTGTGCACTATGGCAGAATAGTCTGGCGTGTCCAAAAGCACAGTCCAGCGCTGGTTTGACCGGTTCGATGTCCACCTCATCATCGACAACTACGCCACCCACAAGCACTCCATGATCAAGGACTGGCTCGCCAGACGTCCGCGCTACCACATCCGCTACACGCCAATGTCGGCCATACGGTCAGCTGTCTCTGCCTAAACCGGATTGATCACCGCCGGCTCGGATACTGCGCCGGTTTTCTCTGCGCGTCGCAGAGCTGCCGTTTTCCAGATCAGAAACGTCGCCGGAATCACCAGCAGCGTCAAGAGCAGCGCGCTGACCATACCGCCCATCATCGGCGCCGCGATGCGGCGCATCACCTCGGAACCTGTCCCGGTACCGACCATGATCGGCCACAGCCCGGCGATAATCGTCGCCGCGGTCATGAGGATCGGTCGGATACGCAGCAGCGCGCCTTCAACGACCGCCTCGCGAACATCGTTCACGGTGAGCCGGCGCTGTTCCTTAGCTGCGGTCGCCTGACGATGCGCTAGGGAGAGGTTGAGATAAACGATCATCAAGATGCCGATCTCTACTGCAACCCCAGCCAGCGCGATAAACCCGACACCGACCGCTACCGACATGTTGAATCCGAACCAGTAAAGCAACCACAGGCCACCGACCAGCGCCAACGGCAGCGTGCCCATGATGATCGATACCTCCACGAAATTACGGAAGTTCAGGTACAGCAACACGACGATGATCGCCAGTGTCACCGGTACCACCAGGGTAAGGCGCGCCTTGGCCCGTTCCATGTACTCGTACTGACCCGACCAGCCGATCGAATACCCGGCCGGAAGGTCGACTCCCTCAGCGACTATCCTCTTCGCCTCGTCCACGTATGATCCCAGATCGCGGCCGGTGATATCGACATAGATCCAGCCGTTGAGACGGGCGTTTTCAGTGCGGATCATAGCGGGCCCATCGTTGATCTTGATATCCGCAACTTTGCTCAGCGGTATCTGCGCGCCGCTTGGCGTGACGATGGGTAGCTTGCGCAGGTTCTCCACCGAATCGCGGATATTTTGCGGGTAGCGCAGATTCACCGGATAGCGCTCCGCGCCTTCTACGCTCTGGGTTACCTGCATGCCGCCGATGGCGGTGCGCACGATCTCTTGAACGTCGCGAATGTTGAGCCCGTAACGCGCCGCCGCCAACCGGTCGATATCCACATCGACAAAGCGCCCGCCGGTAACGCGCTCGGCATAGATCGAGGCGGTACCCGATATGTCTTTCATCACCCGCTCGATGTCCTTACCGATCTCGGAAATCACGTCGAGGTCGGGACCGGCGACCTTGATGCCGACCGGTGTCTTGATCCCGGTGGCCAGCATGTCGATACGATTTTTGATCGGCATAATCCAGGTGTTGGTCAGGCTGGGCACCTGCACCAGACGGTCGAGTTCCGCTTTGAGCGTTTCCATGGTAACGCCCGGGCGCCACTCTTCCCGGGGTTTAAGCTGTATCGTCGTCTCGATCATGGTCAGTGGCGCCGGATCGGTAGCAGTTTCGGCGCGGCCCGCTTTGCCGTACACCGTTTCGACTTCCGGTATGGTTCTGATCAGCCGATTGGTTTGCTGCAAAATCTCCTGCATCTTGCCGACCGACACCGCCGGAAAAGCACTCGGCATGTACAGCAGGTCGCCCTCGTTGAGTTCCGGCATGAATTCGCCGCCCAGCCGCTGCATCGGGATCACACCGCTCGCGGCGATCAGTAGCGCCACCAGCAGCAAGGTTTTCGGAAACCGCAATGCAAGGCCGAGAAACGGCCGATAGATCGCGATCAGCAAGCGGTTGAGCGGGTTTTTGTGCTCGGGGAGGATCTTGCCGCGAATGAAATAACCCATCAACACAGGCACCAGCGTAATCGCCAGCGCCGCCGCCATGGCCATGGCGTAGGTCTTGGTGTACGCCAGAGGCTGAAACATCTTGCCTTCTTGTGCTTCCAGCGTGAACACCGGCAGAAAGCTCAGAGTGATAATGAGCAACGCGAAAAACAGCGACGGGCCAACCTCAACCGAGGCGCGGGTGACGATTTGCCAGCGATTTTCCGGCGTCAGCGGTTCGCGCTCGATATGTTTGTGCATGTTTTCTATCATCACGATGGTCGCATCTACCATCGCGCCGATAGCGATCGCGATGCCGCCAAGCGACATGATATTGGCGTTGATACCCTGCTGCGACATGATGATGAAGGCCGCCAGAATACCGATCGGCAAGCTGATCAATATGACCAGTGCCGAGCGCAGATGAAATAAAAACAGGGCGCAAACCAGCACCACGACAACGAACTCCTCGATCAGCTTTTCGCTCAGCGTGCGCACCGCGCGTCCAATCAGGCCGGACCGGTCATAGGTCTCGACAATTTCGACGCCCTCGGGCAGGCCCTTTTTCAATGATTCCAGTTTTGTTTTGACCGCGGCGATGGTAGCCATCGCGTTTTCGCCCGAACGCATGATGATCACGCCACCGACGGCCTCACCCTCGCCGTTCAGCTCACCGATGCCGCGTCGCAACTGTGGCCCGATTCTGATCTCGGCGACGTCGCGCAGCAAAATGGGCGTGCCATTCTCGGTCACCCCGAGCGGAATGACGCTCAAGTCCTGTTTGCCGGTGATATAACCGCTGGCGCGCACCATGTATTCAGCTTCGCCCATCTCGATCACCGAGCCGCCGACTTCCTGGTTGCCTGCCTGAATCGCCTCACGAACTTTCATCAGTGGCAGTCCGTAGGCGCGCAGTCGATCGGGGTCGACTACCACTTGATACTGCTTGACCATCCCGCCGATTGCGGCAACCTCGGATACGCCGGGGACGGTTTGCAGTTCATATTTCAAGAACCAGTCTTGCAGGCTACGCAGCTGCGCGATGTCGTGCCGGCCGCTACGATCGATCAGTGCATACTGATAGATCCAGCCGACACCGGTGGCATCCGGGCCCAGCGCCGAGCGTGCCGCTTCCGGCAGCTGGCTGGCCACCTGGCTCAGGTATTCCAACACCCGGGATCGTGCCCAGTACAGGTCGGTCCCGTCTTTGAAGATCACGTAGACGTACGAATCGCCGAAAAAAGAATAGCCACGGACGGTCACCGCGCCCGGCACCGCCAGCATGGCCGTGGTCAGCGGGTAAGTCACCTGGTCCTCGACCACTTGCGGCGCCTGACCGGGGTAGCCGGTCTTGATGATCACCTGCACGTCGGACAGATCGGGAATCGCATCCAACGGCGTCATTTTTACCGAATACACGCCCCAACCCACCAGCATCATGGAGAGCATGATCACCAGAAAACGGTTGTTGACCGACCAGCGAATGATGGCGGCAAGCATATGAGAATCTCCCTGCGGCGCGCGCTCTAGCGGCGCCTGCGATCAGTTGCGAGCACCGAACGCAAAAGCCTGCGGTAGGGTGCTTATGACGGGTTATCTGCGATCGGCGGATTTATCGGCCGCCGCATGTTTGGCGATACGCTCGATCGCGTACATGCCGTCATTGTCCTTGGCCAGCCCGAAGGTCACTTGATCGCCCTCGGAAAGACCCTCCAAGGTGACACCGTTTAGGGTTTTGAAGTCCATGGTCATCTCGGGCCAACCCAGCGCCGCGATCGGCGCGTGGGTGATATTGAGCGGCTCCAGGCTGTTAATCACCCCTTCGCCATTTGCGATGCTGGCTGCCTCGGTGGATGTTTCAGCAGCTGTTTCAGGTTCCGTCATACGCTGAAAGCTTGCCGTCAAGCTGCTCTCCGAATCGATCAAAAACTGGCCCGAAGTCACGACCCGCTGGTTCTCTTCCAAGCCTTCCAGTATCTCTACATAGTTCCCGCTCTCGATGCCGGTTTTGACCTCGATCGGCAGAAACCGGCCATTGTCCAGCGCCGCGACGATACGTTCGGAGTTGCCGGTACGAATCAGCGCCTCACGCGGTGCCGCCAGCACACCCGTGCGCGGTTCGGCGAATATCTCCACGTCGACATACATATTCGGTTTGAGCTGCTCGTCCGGGTTATCGAAACGCAGCCGAACCCGCAGAGCGCGCGTTTTCGGATCGATCATGGGATATACATAGTCGACCACCCCTGACCATATCTTGTCCTTGTCATAAGACAGTCGCATCTGCGCTTGCTGGCCGTCGCGGACCCACGGGGACTGGTTTTCGAATACATCCACCATCACCCAGACCGACGACAGATCGGCGATCGTCGCCACCGTCGTCGATGGCTGCACGTACATGCCCTCGGCGACCTTAATCTCGGTCACCACACCGTCCTGCGAGGCATTGATATCGATCAGCTCGAACGGTTTGTCGCGCTTGGCCAATGCAGCGATCTGCTGGTCAGCCATGCCCAGCGCTCTCAGATTGTTGCGCGCTGATTTGAGCGTAACCTGGCCGCCGGTGGCGGCGAGCTGATACTCGGCCTGGGCGTTTTGCACCGAGCGGGAATACAGTCGAAACAGCAGGTCGCCCTGCTTGACACGCTGGCCCATGTACTTGACGCGCAGCTCATCAATCCAGCCGTCGGTGCGTAAATGCACGTGGGAGACCTTATCCTCGTCGTAGCTGACATAGCCGACCGTCTCTATGCGCCGCTGCAGGTCGCGCCGCTCCACCTTGGCCGTGCGGATACCGATGTTGTTGACGACTGTAGGTGAAATCTCGATACCGGGCTCATCCTGCTGGCCCGGTTCTGTACCCTCGTAGACCGGGATCAAATCCATACCCATCGGGGATTTGCCCGGCCCGTCGCGCCGATAGTTCGCATCCATCGGCGCGACCCAGTAGGCAATCTTTTTCTTACCTTCCTCGCTTGCGACGCCACCCTCGCCGCCGCCGAATCGGATGCTTGGGAAACTGAACCCGAACTGGTTGGCGGCCAGGCCAGCCGTCCCCCCGAGAGCCAGCCCCATGATCAAACCCAGAATCACTTTTCCGCTCATCCTTCATACCTCCGTTTCGCCGTCTTGCAGATAGCCGCAGGGGGGCGGCGGCCGTTGATCCTGGCCGCCGCCCGATTGCTACTGCGCAGCGCGGACGCCGCCCACCTGGTAGATCCCGTCGTTACCCTTGATCAGTTCCAATTCAACCGGGGTTTCCGTGGGGATTGCGCCGACGTCAACGTCCGGGGCGACCGCCAGATCCATCGTCATCGGGGGCCATCCGAGTTCGGGAATCATCTCGTGGCTAACGTTAATTTTGTCGGCTGTTACCGAGTGGACCACGGCGTTGACCTTGATGCCTTGGGCATCATCGGCCGCCAGCGCCAGTGAAGCGACGACCAGCAAAACGATAAACAGAGCGGCACGTGAAAACATGGAATCAATCTCCTCATGAAAAAACCCAACAATGAACACCCGTCGAAAGCCCGCCATGGGGCCTCCGTCTACGGATTGGTATGTTAGGGAGCCTCTTTATTCGTGAACGTGCATCTTGGGACTGAAATGCACAGCTTCATCGTTGCAAATCTTGGTAATAGAACAACTATTGCCCGCGATCTGCGCCTTGAATCTGCACATTTCACCCACCAGTTTGCTTCGTCCAGAATAAAGCAGAGGCTCCTAAGGGATCAGCGTCGTGGAGGAGGAGGATCAATCGAAACGTAGAGACCGGTGGCCGAGTCGTCGACGGGCCACCCATAGCGGCAATCTGATGATGGAAAGGTTAATCCGGCGGTAAAACCGACAGCGCTGGACAGCATGAAACAGAAAAATCCCGCGACGCAGCTCGTCTGCACACTACAAGCGTGATCATTGGGACAGCGGTGTTCATCGGGACAGGGCGCTTCAGCCGCGGTCGCCGCATGGTGTGCGGCCATCGCCATGGGCGCACCAGCCTCCGATGCGTCGGACGACATCGACGGGCCGGGCACGAACGCACCGGC
>Ga0316187_10006532_pt1 | contig 10022 bp, 4 predicted proteins | sample CroRivburrow1_MG_FD_204927 | JGI IMG/M metagenome (GOLD analysis project Ga0316187, IMG submission 204927) | Coastal sediment microbial communities from Maine, United States - Cross River worm burrow 1 | ecosystem: Environmental > Aquatic > Marine > Coastal > Sediment | place: USA: Maine... | reverse complement strand
CCCCTTTCCCTCAGGGGGGGTAGTTCTATGGACAGGCCCAGCAAGCGGTAGTAAAGGTCCTTCCTGAAGTTTCCCTTCTTCACTTCCTGCGCAAGATTTTTATTAGTGGCCACAATGATCCGGCAGTTGACCCTGATGTTCTTATTGCTGCCGACCCTGGTGATTTCCTTTTCCTGAAGTGCCCTGAGCATTTTGGCCTGAAAAGCCATATCCATCTCCCCGATCTCGTCCAGAAAAAGTGTGCCATTGGAGGCTTCCTCGAATTTTCCTTTACGCTGGTAGCTGGCTCCCGTAAAGGCCCCTTTTTCATGACCGAATAATTCGCTTTCCACCAGTTCAGCTGGAATGGCGGATACATTGAAGGCCACAAACGGGCCTGATCTGGAGACCGAATTATAGTGGATGGCTTTGGCAACCAGTTCTTTCCCTGTTCCTGTCTCGCCGAAGACAGATACGGTGATATTGGTGGTCGTTGCCCTGGATACAAGTTCCTGGACCTTTTTAATGGCCTTGCTTTCCCCGATGACCAGGTTGCTGAAACTGTACTTCTTCTGAACCTCCTTTTTAAGTTCGGAGATCTCCTTCTTCAATCCCAGGTTGTTACGGATATTCTGGACCGTATTGAGCAGGCGCTCCCTGATATCATTGGTTTTGACTATGTAATCGAAGGCTCCCTCTTTTAGCAGGTCCACCACCACGTTGATATCGGCCTGTTCAGAGATCATGATCACCTGGATATCCGGGTTCACGTTTTTGATCCTCCTGAGCACATCTATTCCGGTCATGTCGGGCAGGCGGTAGTCGAGGGTGATCACATCTGGCTTCTTGTCAAGGTTGTCCAGGCAATCCTTTCCGTTTTGAAAACTATGAACCTGATAGTCCGGGTTCAGGGAAAGGGTATGCACCAGAAGCTGCTTATACCAATCATTATCCTCAACTACAAATACCTGGAACTGTTTTTCAAACATGGGGATCACATTATTTTGTTTTCATTTGCCTGAACTGTGCATGAAGGCTTTTCACTGCCAGGGAACTGCTTTTCCTTGCCCGGTTAATCAGGTCACTCAGGAGGACTTTATTTCCGCGTGGAGCTTTCGTTTCAATTTCCCTGAGCTGCTCAAGCAGCTCTGAAAGTCCCAGGTGCCGGCCAGGAGGAGTCAGTTTATGAGCCAGGTCCCTGACGATCCCGAACCTGCCTTCATCCAACGCAGCTTCCATTTCATCAAGCCCTTGAAGGGTGGTCTTTTCGAACTGGGTGATCATCTCTTCCACAAAGCCCATATCATCACCGGCCATGCGGATCAGGTTGGAAAGATCACCATGTTGCCGGTCCGACTGAATACTGGTCAAATCGTTCTGCTGACCGGATAGGCTGCTGTGTCGCAGCGCCTCTGACACCAGCCTGGAAAGCTGAGATTCTGTAAAGGGTTTGATCAGGAAAGCGTTGAAGAGCTCCCCTTTTCCGGATTTGGCTTCATAGGAGGTATCAGCGGTGATCCCGAATACCGGAAGCTCCTGATTGGACTTTTTCAAAGTCTCCCGGATGAATTTGGTGGCATTCACACCGTCGATCCCCGGCATCCTCAGGTCCATCAAAACGAGATCATATTCATTATCGCTTAACAAATGGACTGCATCGACTCCATTCATGACCACATCATAATCCGCCTTCCATTTATCAAGGATCGTGGTTATGAGCTTGCAATTATACTCCTCATCGTCGGCCACCAGGAAGCGGAATCCTTCAGGAAGTTCAATCGCATGGTCTTCAGGATGAGCACTCTTCATCTTCGACGCTTCGCCTATCTGAAACTGGAGATTGCAGGTAACCAGGGTCCCTATGCCCTTGGTGCTTTCCACCTTTACGCTTCCCTTGAACATTTCCACCAGCTTCTTCACGATGGAAAGTCCCAGGCCGGTACCCCCGAATTTTACAGCAGTATATTCGTCCTCCTGGGTGAAATCCTGGAATATTTTATCGATGTTGGATGCTTCTATCCCGAGACCATTGTCCTTAACACTTAGGATCAAACTGGCCGAATCGTTTTCCAAGGGATGGACCTGAACGGAGACTTCGACCAGGCCGTTTTCAGTAAATTTTAAGGCATTGCTCAAGAGGTTATACAAAATCTGCTGGAAGCGCTGTGAATCCCCGAAAAGGACTGTATTCTGCATATTTTCCACCCTGTAACTGATTGTGTTCCCATTCTTTTCTGCCATGTTGGTAAAAAGGGTACAGACATTTCTGAGCTCTGTCCCGGGATTGAAGTGCAGATTGTTCAGTGTAAGCTTCCCTGCCTGCAGTTTTGAGAAATCGAGCGTGTCATTGGTCAGCCGCATCAACTGGTCGCTTGCAGAATCGACAATATCGATCTTTTCCCGAACCCCTTTCTCCAGCGGCATGCCCAGTATCTGTTTGATGAAACCGGAAATGGCATTTAAGGGGGTCCGTATCTCATGGCTGACATTGGCTATGAAGAGTTCTTTGGCTTTTGCCAGTTCCTCTGTTTCCTTACGTGATCGTATCAGCGCATTATTATAAGCTCTGTTCTTTCTGGAATACTTGATAACCAGAAACAATACCAGGATGGAGAGGAAGGTGCCAGATAGAGAAAAGATACCAAGCAGAATGTAGGTTTTCCGGGAAAGCTCGCCCGCCCTCTCATACCTTGCCAGATCAAGCTCCCTCTCATAAGCCTCCAGCTGGGCCATCAGGGAGAGAAATGCTTCATTGAGTGAATTGCTCGACTGGGTCAGCTCGGTCTCCTTGGCCTGAAGCTTCAACCCGGTCTCCTGTTCAATTTTCTCTATCTCTCCAAGCAGTGCCAGGATTTCTTCATTCGGAGAAACAGTATCTATATCTTCTTTATTCTCCCTTTCGAAGATCCTTTTGAAAAAATCCTGTACCACGATAGAATCGGGTTCCAGGGCCTGGATCCGTTCGGTCAGGTCAGAGAAGGCATTCCTAGTGGAATCATATTGCCATATGGATATCATCTCTGTCCAGACCTGGGTTTTTACGTCGATCAGCGCATTAATGGTATCAATTTTCTGAGAGAACCATTCATCTTCAGGATACTGCTTGTAAAGTTTGCCGATGACGGAATCGATTCCGGTGATCAGTACATTGTACTTGTTCAGGTAGTTGTCTTCCCTGGTCAGACCGTATAGCCTGACGTTGTTTTCAGCACGGTCGATGGTGGTGGTAATATCCCGGATGGTTGCCAGTCCATCATCCCGTGTATTGTTGCTGTAAATCAAAGTGACCACCGAGGAGATGCTCTTATAAGAGAGATAACCGCTGAATACAATGATGAGCACTCCGGCAAAAAGCAGGAGTGCTACTTTAAAGGGCATCGATACCTTGAGTCGGGCCATGTTTGACTTATACAAATACCTGTATAATCCAAACAAAAAAAATTCGCATTTGTTGTTTAAATACCCTATGAATCACAGGTTTAATTTCTGTATCGGTAAGTAGCTTTTAAGTAGGTTGTAAATGATGGGATTGCCATTCTGCTGCTATTTTCTGGGAGAAATCACCGGCGAGATCACCACCGACGAGATCCTGGGGAACATATTTAAGAACTTTTGCATTGGTAAATAATTTCTGTATCGGGAAGTAACTGCTCAAACTAAACAATCAATAAATCAGTATTAATCCTGTGATAACTCCCATTTCCAGGGCTTTTCAGCATCTTTCTAATTGTATCTGTTTTGTGCTGTTATATGTTTGTATCATTTTATTTTGTACCTTTTACTAAACCCAATATACATTACTATGGCATTCTTATCTATTGGAACCTGGCAAATATCTATTATCCTAATTGGGGTAGTATTTTTGCTGCTCTTCCCATTGTTAGCCCTAATTAGCGTACTGAAAAACCAGTTTCAGGGAAATGACAAAATTATGTGGGTATTATTAATCATATTCCTTCCATTCCTGGGGGCTTTGTTATATTTTCTTATCGGCAGGGGAAAAGCAATTAAGTAAGAGACTCAATCAGCGTTATATTCTGCGTCGGAAAATAGAACCTTCAGTTTACAATCAATTTTGATTATTTGCTTGCATTTTAGGAATGGACAGATGATATTCCTGGAGGGATTTTACCTTATAGGCTCCATTTCTCCTGTCTTTAATTCCTTTGGTGGCAGCCAGGGCTGCTGATGTGGTTGTGATGTAAGGCACTTTGTATTTTATTGCGTTCTTTCGGATATAGGAATCATCAAACTCACTCTGTTTCCCGGCCGGTGTATTGATGACCAGGCTAATCACCCCGTTTTTTATTGCATCAACAATATTTGGCCTGCCTTCATGAACCTTCTTTACAAATTCGCATTCGACTCCATTTTCTTCAAGAAAGCGTTTCGTTCCCTCGGTGGCCATGATGTTGAACTTCATGTCCTGGAAGTTCTTCACACATTCCAGTATTTTATCCTTATCCCGGTCAGCAATTGTTATCAATACAGTACCTTCAAGTGGCAAACTGGTCTGGGTTGCTTCCTGGGCTTTGAAAAATGCAAGGCCATACGAGTCTGCCAGTCCCAGAACTTCCCCTGTTGAGCGCATCTCCGGGCTCAACAAAGGATCTACATCGGGAAACATATTAAATGGAAATACTGATTCCTTTACCCCAAAATGCTCAATCTTATGATCCTTAAAATTAAATTCTGAGAGCTTCTGTCCCAGCATGATCTGAGTTGCATATTTTGCCATGGATATATTACATACTTTGGACACAAGAGGGACAGTACGTGATGCCCTGGGATTTGCTTCCAGTATGTATACAATATCATTATAAATAGCATATTGGATATTCATCAGGCCAACCACATTCAATTCAATGGCAATTCTTTTTGTGTATTCCTTGATTGTCTCCTGATGGATTTCCGGGATGATTACCGGTGGTATCACGCACGCTGAATCTCCGGAATGAATACCAGCATATTCGATATGCTGCATCACCGCAGGAACAAATACTTCGCTCCCATCGGAAATGGCATCTGCCTCTGCCTCAATGGCATCTTCCAGGAACATGTCAATCAGTAAGGGTCTATCCGGGGAAACTCCAACAGCTTCCGCTATATATTGCTCAAGCATTTCCTCATCCAGGACGATCTTCATGGCCCTGCCTCCAAGAACGTATGATGGCCTCACCATCAGGGGATAGCCGATCTTATTCGCGATTACTTTTGCTTCTTCAAGGGTACTTGCCATGCCTGATTCAGGCTGTGGGATCCCCAGTTTGTTCATGATCTTACGAAAACGATCCCTGTCTTCTGCCAGATCGATGGTATCCGGAGTAGTACCAAGAATCTTCACACCGGCTTCAGCCAGCTCATTGGCCAGATTCAGGGGTGTCTGCCCACCAAACTGGACTATAACCCCTTCAGGCTTCTCCTTCTCATATATACTTAGTACATCCTCAATTGTCAGTGGTTCAAAGTAAAGTTTGTCGGACGTATCATAATCCGTTGAAACAGTTTCCGGATTACAATTGACCATAATGGATTCGAATCCCGCTTTACGTATGGCCATTGCTGCATGTACACAACAATAATCAAATTCAATCCCCTGCCCTATTCGGTTAGGTCCGCCACCAAGGACCATGATCTTCTTCCTGTCACTTACTTCAACCCTGTCCGCCGCATTATAAGTGGAGAAGTAATAGGCAGCATCTTTAACCCCGCTTACCGGAACAGGCTCCCAGGCTTCCTTAAGCCCCAGCGAATATCTCTTGTCTCTGACTTCTTTTTCAGGAACCTTTAGCAATTGAGACAAATACTTGTCTGCAAATCCGTCTTTTTTGGCCTGCAAAAAAATCTCATCAGGCAAAGATGCCCAGGTGAAACTCAGAATCTGTTCCTCCAGCTCCACCAACTCCTTCATTTGAGAAAGGAACCACGCTTTAATATGGGTTTTGATGAAAAGGTCCTCTACATCAGCGCCTTTGCGCAATGCCTCATATATAATAAACTGGCGCTCGCTGGATGGATGCTTCAGAAGTGCCATCAATTCATCCAGTGACTTCTTGTTAAAATCCCTGGCAAATCCAAGACCGTAGCGACCAATTTCCAGGGATCGAATGGCTTTCTGAAGTGCTTCTTTATAGTTTTTCCCAATGCTCATAACCTCACCAACTGCCTGCATCTGGGTTCCCAGTTTGTCTTCCAGCTTATCAAATTTCTCGAAGGCCCATCGGGCAAATTTCACAACAACATAGTCCCCCGAAGGAGTATATTTATCCAGGGTCCCATCCCTCCAGTATGGTATCTCATCCATGGTCAATCCACCTGCAAGTAACGCTGAAACAAGAGCGATGGGAAATCCTGTTGCTTTGGAAGCAAGTGCAGATGAACGGGATGTCCTCGGATTGATCTCTATAACAACTACCCTTCCTGTTTTTGGATCGTGAGCAAATTGTACGTTTGTGCCTCCTATTACTTCAATTGCTTTAACAATATCATAGGAATATTTCTGCAAACGTGCCTGAAGTTCAGGGGCTATGCTTAGCATGGGAGCCGTACAAAATGAATCACCGGTATGGACACCCATGGCATCCACGTTTTCGATGAAACATACCGTGATCATCTGGTTCTTGGCATCCCTTACTACCTCAAGTTCAAGCTCTTCCCAGCCCAGGACTGATTCCTCAACCAGAACCTGGTTCACGATACTGACTGAAAGTCCCCTGCTTACAATAGTCCGCAACTCCTCGATATTGTATACTATGCCACCCCCCGTACCTCCCATGGTATATGCAGGCCTGATCACTACCGGATATCCAAGTTCCGCAGCAACTTTCTCAGCATCAGCCAATGTATTCACAGCCGTACTTTTGGGCATTTCAATTCCCAGTCGATTCATGGTTTCTTTAAAAGCTGTGCGGTCTTCACCCCTTTCAATGGCATCTATATTTACACCAATTATCTTTACGCCATAATACTCCAGAATACCACTTTTTGCAAGCAATAGAGAGAGGTTCAAAGCCGTCTGTCCCCCAAGATTGGGAAGCAATGCATCAGGTCTTTCCTTTTTGATGATTTCCGTTAAGGCATATTCATTCAGAGCTTCAATATAGGTCACATCTGCCATTTCCGGATCTGTCATGATGGTAGCCGGATTGGAATTGACCAGGACTATTTTATAACCCATGGATCGGAGCGCCTTGCATGCCTGTGTACCTGAATAGTCGAATTCACATGCCTGTCCGATTATTATGGGTCCCGATCCAATAATCAATACCTTTTCAATGTCCTTGAGTTTTGCCATGAGGTGTCTGGTTTTCTGAATAATCAAGCATCACTTTGATAAAGATGTGAATTAATTCCAAAATTCCTATCCCATTGTCCGGATTGATTATCAAATAGTTATTGACAACTATGATTGGTATTTGGAAGATTTAATTGATCATCCGAAAGGCCCTTATTTCTCTTTCCTCCTCTACCTCCTATAAGCTTTACTACTTCGTATACAACATTACCAATACCTAATTAATATTCAATCTTAACTCAATAATTGATATATTTTTGACCTCTTTTGTTTCAATTTATAATTATACCAACTAAACATCAACGAAAATGATACAATGGGTTAAAAACAATGATGCCATAGGAACAGTAAACCGCGGTGTCCCCTGTGAATCAGGATTATGTACCCTCTGCGATTCAGCCTGCAAAGGCAAATGTGAAACATGGCTTTCCTCGCTTAAAGGCCGAAAGCTACTCTACCCCAGGAATTTCGGACAAACAACCTCGGGATCATGGTTGGTCGCTACAGTGGGTGTGGGATACCACTCTCTCAGAATACAGGGCTATGCATATGGCGCAAAGGGCATAGCGCCTCCCATGAGCAATAATCCGGACGATTGTCTTTTCACCAATGCTGATGTTTCAACAACATTCGGGAATAAGGAGCTTACCAAATGTCGGGTACCTATCATGACAGGAGCTCTTGGTTCAACTTTTATTGCCAGTAACTACTGGGAATCTTTTGCTGTTGGATCTGCACTGAGTGGTATTCCAATAGTAGTTGGTGAAAATGTAGTAGGTGTTGATAAGGAATCGGTCATAAATAATGGAAAGATAGAGAAGGCGCCTGAACTGGATCGCCGGATTAATACCTTTTTCAGGTACTATGATGGTTACGGAGCTATCATCGTACAGATGAATGTGGAGGATACCAGGAATGGAGTTGCTGAATACATTATAGACAAATTTGGAAATAAGGTAATAATTGAACTTAAATGGGGACAGGGGGCGAAAAATATCGGTGGTGAAATACAGGTGAATAGCATTGAATATGCGAAATTCCTGAAAGACCGCGGATACCTGGTCGACCCCGATCCTTATAATCCTATCGTTGAGTCGGCTTTTGAGTCAAGGGCCATCAGTTCTTTTGCCAGGCACAGTCGTCTCGGGGCAACAGATCTGTCATCAGCAGAGGAGGTGGGAGAATCCTTTATGAACAGTGTGGCCTACCTCAGGAAACTGGGCTTTACGCGAATTACCTTAAAAACCGGAGCCTATGGCATGGAAGCTTTGGCAATGGCCATCCGTTTTTCTGCGGATGCCGGACTGGACCTGTTGACGATTGATGGTTCAGGAGGAGGTACAGGAATGAGTCCATGGAACATGATGCAGCACTGGGGGATTCCTTCAGTTGCCCTGCATTCTAAGACTTATGAATATTGCAGGATTCTTGATGAAAAAGGCATTAAGGTTCCGGACATCTCATTTGCAGGTGGATTTGCAAGGGAAGATCATATTTTTAAGGCAATGGCCATGGGGGCTCCCTACTCCAAATTGGTCTGCATGGGCCGGGCACCTATGATCCCGGGATTCCTTGGAAGTAACATTGAGGGAGTATTCAAACCCGAGAAAAGAGCTCAAATATTCGGTCATTGGGAATCACTGCCTCCGGCAGTAAAGGAATTGGGAAAATATCCTGAAGAAATATTTGCCGGATGGGAGCCGGTTATGGAAAAAGTGGGAAAGGATGAAATGAAGAATATTCCATTTGGAGCCATTGCCATGTTTGCATATGCTGATAAGCTGGCATGCGGTCTACAGCAATTCATGGCCGGAGCACGAAAATTCAATCTCAGTGAAATTTCAAGGGAGGATCTCATGTCTGCTAATCGGGAAACCGAGGAGGCCACTGGCATAGCATTCATGACTGATGCCCAGAATAAGGAAGCCCTGAAAATTCTGAACGCCTGATTCTCTGCCATATTTATAACAAATTATCACCTGTGGCCGTTTAAGCATTTACATGCTAGATGCAAATTAATTAAGTAGCCATGAAGAATATTTCATATTTTTTAGCCCTCGCATGCCTGTTTCCCTTTGTTTTATCCTCCTGCGAGAAAGATAATCCTGAGATTATAAAAGGGAAAGCTACAGCGATTGCTGACCACACTATAGCCTACGAAGATGTTCTAAGGTCCATACCCGGGGAATATATCAACGCCGCCCGTAATGACCTCCATATAGCCTATCAGCACACCTCACATGGTACTCATGTCTCCTATGGCATGTTCGGATTACCCGGTTTCATGGCTGGAGACGAGATAAGCTTTGCCATAACTAACAACAACCCTCAGGCCGATAAACTGGATTTCAGAGATAATGCACTTGCCTCCTACGCTGCACCAGGAGCAGATGCCTCTGATCTTAGCCGCGACGAAACAGCCTTCATCCAGGCTACCAGAAATTATCTGGATGATCCCGACAATTCCGAAATAAATGTGGTCATGTGGAGTTGGTGTGATATTGCCGGACATGATGTGGAGGGTAACTACCTCCCGGGAATGCAAAGCCTGATCAATGAATATGGTGAAGGGGGAAGTAAGATTGGAACCGGTACAGGGCAAAGAGAGAACTTTGTTAGCTTTATTTTCATGACAGGTCATGCCAACAAAGACGATAATGTGGGATCTGGAAAACCGGCTATGCAGGCAGAATTAATTATAAATTACTGCCAGGAGAACAAATTTTACTGCCTTGATTATTATGGCATT
>Ga0316187_10006531_pt1 | contig 10022 bp, 6 predicted proteins | sample CroRivburrow1_MG_FD_204927 | JGI IMG/M metagenome (GOLD analysis project Ga0316187, IMG submission 204927) | Coastal sediment microbial communities from Maine, United States - Cross River worm burrow 1 | ecosystem: Environmental > Aquatic > Marine > Coastal > Sediment | place: USA: Maine... | reverse complement strand
CGTCTCCACGATGAGCTCCTGTGCGAGCTCGGGCAGATCGGGAGCACCGAACCGGTGCTCGGCCCTGGCGGAATCGTAGGGCCAGTTGGCCGGCCCTGACAACCAAACCCGTGCGCCCGGTTTCGCGACCCTCGCGATCTCCCGGACGAGCTCCGAGGGCTCATCGACCAGGCCCCACAGCTGGGTCGAGACCACCGCGTCGAAGGAGCCGTCGCGAAAAGGCATTGCCTCGGCGCGCGCGACCACGCCGGGGCGCGCTTCCTCGAGTCGATCCAGCCGGACGTACCGCGCGACCCGCGAGCCGAACAGCGCGCGGTAGGGCGACGGGCCACTCCCGACATCGAGAACGTTCTCGTACGGACCTTCACCGACCGCGATCTCGATCGTGCTCGCGAGGTCAAGAGCCAACGGTCGAAGGTGGAGGTAGTCGTGATGCCAGAGGCGGGGCCGCCCGCGCCGGGTTCCGCCTGTCTCATGCGGCATCGTCGATTCTCTTTCCTGTCTCCGAGGTCTTGAAACCGGCATCACAGGCCAAGCGGGGCGATCGAGTATAACTCCGAGGTTGCCGAGGAACGCTCTTCGCTCTGTAGTATATTCGCCCCGATGCGCGCGTTATCCACCGCGCGGGGGCCGCTGGCGACCGCGGTTCTTGCTCTGGCCTTCCTCGCCGTGGCCCTGACCACTCGCTTGCCATTCCGCGACAAGACGATGTTCATCTCGGACTCGGTGCGTTACGCGCTGGCGCTCGAGGATTACGACATGACCGCGGGGCGGCCTCACCCGCCGGGGAATCCCCTGTATATCGGAACCGCGGCCGCCCTCGACCGCTTCATCGACGAGCCCCCCGTCTCTCTCACGGTCCTGAGCGCGGTGATGAGCGGCATCGCGTTCCTGTTCGTCTACCTCCTCGGTCGTGATCTCGCGGGCGAGACCGCGGGCTGGCTCGCGGCCGGCATCTTGATCGTCAGCCCGCTGTTCTGGTTCTTCGGGGCGGTTGCCATGCCGTCCACCGGAGAGGCTGCGCTCTCCCTGATTGTCGCGTGGTTATCCCGAAAGGCCAGGTCGCCCGGCGACGGCCGGGCGTTCTGGATCATGACCGTCGCCCTGGGCGTGACGTTCGGATTCCGCTCGACGTTCGCGATCCTCCTGATGCCGCTGTGGGCCTATGCGGTGTGGCGCCACCCGTGGAAGAGGATCGTCGCCGGAGCCGCGCTGCTCGGCGTCGTCTTCTTCGGATGGACCGCGGTGGTGGCATCGCTGTCCGGCGGGTGGGCGGTCTATCGCGAGACGTCGTCCGCCTTTCTCGCCGACGTGGTGATCGCGACCAAGATCCTCGGGGGCGGGTTCGCGAAGATCCCGCGCCAGGGAGGAGCGATCCTGATCACGGCGGGGCTGGGTCTCGGACCGTTCCTGATCCCGTGCGCCGTCGGGACGTGGCGATGCGCGACCGGGAAATGGCCCTTCCCGGGAGCCGCGCCGTTCCTGGCGGCCTGGATCCTGCCGGCGATCGTCTTTCACGCGGCCTACGACTGGGCGCCCCGTTTCGGCGTACCGCTGATGCCCCCGGCAGCGATCCTCGCCGCGGCAACGGCCGTGCCGATGGCGCGACGGATGTTCGAGGGCCGGCGGCCTGCCGGAGCCACGGCCGGCGCCGGAGCCTTTCCCGGCGCTTTGATCTTGCTGGCCCTCGCCGTCAACCTCGGCCTGTTCCTCTTGCCGGTGAGGCTCGGGCCGATCACGCTGCCGGAGCCGTTCCCGAGCGGTTCACGCCTGCTGGCCCGCAACGAGGAGCTGTCACGCCGCGATGCGACCATTCGCGAAAACTTCGATCCCGAGACGACCGTGGTGCTCGCCTACGACCACGCCTTTCACGTCGGATACTTCCTGCCCGAGTACCGGACCGTCGGGTTGTTCCCGGTCTTCAAGGAGGCGGCCGATAGCTGGGTGCCCAGCTTCCGACACCGAAGGCTCGACTTCGAACCGGGGTCGGGAGCCATCCCGGTGGACAACCCGCTGCGGCTTCCGGACACCATCCGGCACATCGTGCTCTACGACGGCGACTATCTCCCATGGTGGCCCGACAACGCCCTACCGCTGCATCCCCTCTCGTATGACGTCGATCGAGAGATCGAGATCGCCACCGTCCCGGGAGGCGGCTGCCTCGACTACGACTTTCAACGGCTCCGGTTTGTCCGTCGCGATGCCGATGCGTGTCTCGACGCAGCAGGAGGTGGGTCGTGAGCACGTTAGAACTGGGACCGGCTCCGCGACGCGCTCTGGTCACCGGGGGCGCCGGTTACTTTGGCGGCGTGCTGGCGCGCTACCTCGCCGATCGCGAGATCGCGGTCGTCAGCCTCGATCGTCTCGACGACCCGGAGCCCGACCCGCGAGTCACCTACGCCCGGGCTGACCTGCGTAGGCCGGGAGAGGTTCGGGGGGTCTTCGATCGACACGGCCCGTTCGATGCGGTCTTCCACTGTGCGGCGCTGATGCTGCACGAGAACCCCGATCCGACCGATCTGTGGGAAAGCAACGTCACCGGCACGAGGATCCTCGCCGACGAGTGCATCGCGCGCGGGGTGCGCAAGGTCATCTACACCTCGTCGATCTGCGTCTTCGGCCGGTCGTACGACAACCCGGTCACGGAGGACGAGCCGACCTGTCCCGTGGAGCGGTACGGGCGCTCGAAGCTCGAGGGCGAGCGCGTGCTCCTGGGGCTCGGTGACCGTCTGGAGTCCGACTCGATCCGTTGCCCGACCATCGTCTCGGCCGGCCGCCTGGGTCTGCTCGCCATTCTCTTCGAGTTCGTGAAGGAGGGAAGGCGCGTCTACCTCGTCGGCGACGGCTCGAATCGCTACCAGTTCGTTTATGCCCTCGACCTCGCCGAATCGTGCCTGCTTGCCGCCCGCGCTCCCGGGACTCATATCTACCACGTGGGGAGCGACGACGTGAAGCCGCTGAGAGAGATCTACGGCGCGGTGATCGAGGAGGCCGGCTCGAAGTCTCGGCTCGTGAGCCTGCCCGCCTGGCCGGCCACGACCTCGCTCGCGGTCCTTCACCGGCTCGGGATGTCTCCCCTCGGGCCCTACCACTCCCGGCTCATCTCCGGGACCTTCATCTTCGACACGACCCTCATCAAGAGGAACCTCGGCTGGCAGCCCACCCGCACCAACGACGAGATGCTCCGCGAGGCCTATCGCTTCTACGACGCGCGCGACCCGCAGCGCTCCGAGGCCCTGTCGGCTCACCGTCAGGGTGCGAAGATGGGGATCCTGAGGCTGGTCAAGTGGCTCTCGTGAAGGCCCGGGCTACCGGGAGGGCCCTCGAGACGATTTGGTGGATCGCGCTGGCCAGCGGCGTGGGACTGTTCGTGGCCGTGGCCGTCAAGATGCTGCTCTACCCCCACGAGGTCGCGGTGTCGGAAGGCGCCGTGGGGCTCGGAGTGCAGTCGGTCCTCGAGGGCGTCCCGCTGTACGGCGAGACGCGCTGGCTCGAGCCGCCGTTCGTGATCCTCCACTACACCCCGCTCTACTACCTCCTGACGGCGGCGGTGGCCTGGTTCACCGGACCTGGCTTTCTCGCCGGTCGCCTGGTGTCGGTCCTCGCGACCTCGGGGACGGCCGTCGTGGCCGGCCTGATCGCACGGCGCAGGGGCTCCGGCGTGGCCGGCGGCGTCATGGCGGGCGCCCTCTGGCTGTCCTTCTACCAGGTGGTGTTCTGGGGGACGATCCAGCGGGTCGATGCCCCGGCGATCCTGTTCGAGGCCATCGGCTTGCTGGTCTACGTGCGGGCGCGAGGCCGGGGTCGGCTCGGGCTCGGCGCCGCTCCATGGTTCGTCGCCGCCTGGGCCACCAAGCAGGTGATGTTCATCGGCCTGCTGGCGTGCATCGCGGATCTCCTGATCGAGGACCGCGGACGACCGTCGCGGGCGGCTCGCTTCGCCGTCGCGGGCTGGGGTCCGATCCTGCTGCTGTTCGGTCTGCTGACGCTGTGGAGCCGCGGCGGCTTCTGGACCGCGACGGTCCTCGGTACGGTCAGCTTCGGCCACGCGGATCCGCCGTGGGTGATCTTCTCGAACGCGGAGCTGTTCTTCGGGTCGCCGTGGAACATGCTGATGCTGATTCTCGCCGCCTGGGCGGCCTGGCTGCGGCCCGGCGACCGCCTGCTGGGGCTCTACCTCGGCATCGGGCTGGTCCTGGCGATCGCCTTCGACGCCAACCTCCCGCGGTTTTTCCCGCCGATGCTGGCCATGGCGGTCCTCGTGCCGCTGCTGCTCGAGGAGACCCGGTCCCGCCCGCAATTCCGCGCTGCTTTCGCCTTCGCCCTTGTCCTGACGTTCGCCGTGCACCAAGTTTACGAGATGCGCTCTCTGGTACGAGAACGGGTCCTCTCCCTCCACGAGGGGAACGAGCGTCTGGCCCTGGCCGGCGCCGTAAGACGACACACCTCCGAGGAAGGGCCGGTTCTGGCCCAGGACGTCGGGATGCTGCTCTCGGCCGACCTGCCGGTGACGATGGCCGACCCGCTCGTCTATTCGATCCTGGCCGGCAATGGCGCCTGGAGCTCGGACTTGCTGGTCGAGGGTGTACGGGGACGCAGGTACGAGGCGGTGATCCTCAACCGGCCCGTGGAAGAGCTTGCCGAGGACGAGTGGACGACGCTCTGGATCTACCCTGCGCGTCAGGCCCTGCTCGACCAATACCGGCTGGCCGAGACGGTCACCTGCGAGCAGAGCTGGAGATTCCTCGAGCCCACGCGTTACATCTACGTCCCCGAGGCACGACCGTGAAGTCCGTCGCCATCATCGGCGCCGGACCCGCCGGGCTGACGGCTGCCTACAAGCTCACCCAGCACGGCGTGCCGGTCACGGTGCTCGAGGCCGACCCGAGCTACGTCGGCGGTCTCGCCCGCACCGTGGTCTACAAGGACTTCCACTTCGACATCGGGGGGCACCGTTTCTTCTCGAAGTCCAAGGTCGTCGAGGATCTGTTTACCGAGCTGCTCCCCGACGACCTCCTCGAGCGTCCACGCTCGTCCCGCATCTACTACCGGGGCAAGTTCTTCTCATACCCCCTGCGGGCGGGCGAAGCGCTGCGGAATCTCGGCCTGCTCGAGTCGGCCCTGTGCGGGCTCTCCTACCTCAAGGCCAAGATCGCCCCGGTGCCCGATCCTGCCAACTTCGAGGATTGGGTGTCGAACCACTTCGGGCAACGCCTCTACCGGATCTTCTTCAAGACCTACACCGAGAAGGTGTGGGGAATGAGCTGCAGCGAAATCTCGGCCGACTGGGCGGCGCAGCGCATCAAGGGACTCTCCCTCGCGACCGCGATCTTGAACGCCTTCGGACAGAAACAGAGTCCGGGCAAGGGACAGGATGTCATCAAGACCCTGATCGACTCCTTTCGATATCCCCGCAAGGGACCGGGGATGATGTGGGAGGCGGCGGCGAACAAGGTCCGGGAGGGCGGAGGCACGATCCTCATGGGCCACACGGTCACCGGTCTGGAGCTGGATCGGGACAGCGGAAAGTGGACGTTGACCTGCGAACTTCCGGAGGGCGACCGACGGGGGATCGAGGCCGATCACGTGATCTCCTCGGCTCCGATACGTGAGCTGGTGGCCGGTCTGACCCCGCCGCCTTCGGCGACGGCAGCCCGGGCCGCGGCCGCGCTTCGCTACCGTGACTTCGTCACGGTGGCGATGATCCTCAAAGAGCGCGACCGTTTCGACGACAACTGGATCTACATCCACGACCCCTCCGTCAAGGTGGGTCGCGTCCAGAACTTCAAGTCGTGGTCGCCGGAGATGATCCCCGACCCGTCGCTGTGCTGCTACGGTCTCGAGTATTTCTGCTTCGAGGGCGACGGGCTGTGGACGAGTCCCGACGATCGCTTGATCGCGACGGCGGCCGACGAGCTCGTGGCCCTCGGGCTGGCACAACGAGACGACATCCTGGACGGCACCGTGGTGCGGGAGCGCAAGGCCTACCCGGTCTACGACGACGCCTACGCCCGCAACGTGGAGCTCGTCCGCCGGGAGATCGAGTCGGGTTACCCGAACCTCCACCTGGTCGGACGCAATGGCATGCACAAGTACAACAACCAGGACCACGCCATGATGACCGCGCTGCTGACCGTCGAGAACATCATCGCCGGAACGACGGTCTACGACGTCTGGCAAGTCAACCAGGACGCCGAGTATCACGAATCCGGAGCGTCCGGCCAGGACGCCACCGAGGTGGGACTTCGTCAGGTCCCGAAACGAGCTGTCCGCACCTGATCGGCGCCCGATCCGCCCAAGGGACCCTCAGTCCCTGACCACCTCGATCACGACCCAGGTGTCCGTCGCTCCGTCGATCTCACGCAGGGTGCACCCCGGCAGGCGGTGAAGGCGGTGAAGCGTCCAGCCGATCCCGGATTCGTGCGGCGGAGGCCGGTCGGGAACCGAGGGATCGAATCCTTCGAGCCAGGGGCGGTCGTAGAACAGATATTCGATGGGCGAGTCGCAGATGTACTCCTCCACCCGATCGTCCCGCAGCGCCGCCAGAAGCCGCTGATCGTTGATCAGCCCATCGAGATTAACGACCGGACGACCGGAGAAGAACCCGAGCTTGCCGGCGTCGCGCGCCCCGAGGACGGCATCCGGAGGCAGGGCCTGTCGGACCCAGGCGTAGATGTGGCGATCGCGGACCGCGCCGGGTTCCGCGGCGTAGAGATTTCGGCGCGCGGTGGCGTGGAAAACGAGATGGAACGCGAGAAGGCCGCAAACGACGACTCCGATCGCGCGTCGCGCCGCCGCGTTGCGCAGAGATTCAAGGACCGGTCCGGCCACCCCGCCGACGACGGCCGCCGCCAGCAGGGTCTCCGGGACGTAGTAGTACAGCCGGTAGATCGCCTCACCCGAGGTCCAGATCCATCCTGTGTGGACCGCGTAGTGCAACGCGGCGAACGCTCCCAAAGCTACCAAAGCGTCGGCGAGCGCCGGCCCTTCCCTGGAGCGACTGCGGGCCGCGACGATGAACAGGGCGGCGAAAGCCAAGAGCACGGCGGCTCCCCCAAGAGCGCCCGTGCGCGCGACCCAAACCCTGTTCGGAGCCGCGGAAACGATGCTGCCGGCCAGCAGGAGGGGCACGGAGCGCACACCGTAGCCGGCGCGGCGGCGGAGGTTCTCCGCCGATGTCGCACCTCCCAGCTCGTCTCGCTCGAGCCCCGCTTCGAGACCGACCACCCGGCCGCTTACCGGAACGGGGTGCCCGAAGCGCGCCGCGTTCCACACCAGACTCGGCCCGACGAGCAGGGTCGCGACGGCGACGAGCGCTCCGACGCGACCCGCGGCGACCTGCAAGCCCCAGCGCCTTGTCAGGTGAAGTGTCATGAGCGCGGCCACCGCAACACCTAGGAAACCGCCGTCGAAGCGAGCCAGGGTCACCAGGCCGAGCATCGCGCCAAGCTTGGCGACGGCGGCGACGGTCGGTGGCTTGTCAGGCGGGCTCACCCCACGTGGGCTCGTCGCAAGGGTTCGCTCGTAGGTCCACAGCGTCACGGCGATCAGCAGAGCGTAGAGCGGGGTCTCGAGTCCGTTGGGGCGGGACAGTCCCGTGGCGAGGAAGGGCTGCAACCCGAACAGCGCCGCCGCGATGACCGCGCCGGTGCCCCCGGTCCTTGCGCGCAGCGCGAGCCATAGCGCGACGGGCGCGGCTGCAGCGAGAGCGAACCACACCACACCGACCCCCCGGACGACGTCTCCGGGATCGCTCGCGATCCAGAAGACAGGCACCAGCAGCCAGCACCACAGCGGGTGGTAGCCGTTGGTGGGGTTGATGCCGTCGAAGGTCGAACCCGCTCCGCCGGCCAGATTGCGGGAGACGCCCAGATAGTAGTAAGCGTCGTCGTAGAATAGGAACGCCAGCGTCTCCTCGGGACCGAAGCAGGTTCGAATGCCGACGAATACGATGACGATGACGATGAAGGCCACAGCGAGCCGCTCGACGGTGCCGGGCCGGCCCGAGTCGTTGACGGTTCCCGAGCGATTCATCACCGGTACTATCTCACAGTGACACGCGACCCAGAGGAGGAGAACTCCTTCTACAAGCCGCGCTGGATCGTGATCGCCATTCTGGGGGCCACGCTCGTGGTCGCATGGCCGTTATTCCTGCCGTGGGTTTACGACACCCACGACGGCCACTACGCCTTCTACAACGCCGCCCAGTTCGACCTGGCGTTGAGGGACGGCCAGTTGCCCGTCCGCTGGCTTCCGGACCTGTTCGGCGGACGGGGGCTGCCTCACTTCGTCTACTACCACCCGCTGGTCTTCTACCTGACTTCGGTGCTGAACCTCACCGGGATGGGGTTCATCGCCTCGGTCAAGACCCTGTACGTGCTTTCCCTGGCCCTGTCCGGATTTGCGATGTACCGCTGGCTGCGCCGCGTGGTCGTCGCCGGTGCCGCGGCCGTCGGTGCCGTGGCCTACGTTCTGGCCCCGTTCCGTGTGTTGGAAATCCACGTCAAGGGGGATCCGCCCGCGGCCCTGGCCTTCGTCTTCGTGCCGCTGGTACTGATCGCGATCCGTCGTGCCGCGCGAGGAGACCGGGGCGGCGTGCTGGCGCTGGCGCTGGCGAGCGCGGGACTGGTGTTGTCCCACTCGGTGACCGCCTTCCTGCTCCTTGCGCCCCTGCTGCTTTACGCGGCCTTCGAGCTCGACCGTCACGCGTTTTCTGGCGGTCTGAGGCTCCTCGCCGGCGGCTCGATTGGAGCGATGTTGAGCGCGTTCTTCTGGCTTCCCGCGATGGCCGAGAAGTCCCTGGTGCACGTGGACAGCCCGCTCGGGATCCTGTTCTTCGACTTCCGCGAGCACTTCGTCGAGCCGTGGCAGTGGCTCTCCCCGCTGTGGGGCTACCACGGCTCGTTTGCCGGTACCCCGGACGATATGTCCTTTCAAATCGGTCCGATCCACGCAGTCGGGCTGATCGCCGGGATTCTCGCGTGGCGCACCTTGAAGCCCGGAGCCGCGCGCCGCGCCACGGGCTGGGCCCTGATCGTCGTGGCCGGGGCGCTGCTGGGCACCCTGGCCCTCAGCCGACCCGTCTGGGAGCTCGTCGGCCCCCTGCGGTTCGTGCAGTACCCGTGGCGACTGCTGTCGGTCGTCGCGGTCGGCTCGAGTGTGACCCTCGCCGCGGCGCTGGCGGCCTTGCCCGGCCGCCGGCTGCTCGCCGTCGGCGCCGCCGCGCCGCCGGTGGTCACGCTCGCTTTCGCCCTGGCCACCTGCAATCGCTGGTACGGGATGACGGCGGCGGCCTACGCCGTCGCGGGGATCCTCGTGTGGCTGGTCTACCGAGCTCGTGGCCGCCCGAGGAGCCTCGAGGCTCCGTTGATGTGCGTCCTGATGGCCGCCGCGGCGTTGCCCTGGACCGCAGTGCCGTTGCACGCCGCGTTCAAGGGTGAGCCGGCGTTGGTCGAGATTTCCGAGGCGGATCTCGCCCCGGAGCGCGTCCGCCTCGGCGTCCGCCGGACCACGGCTCGCGACGACTACTTACCTCGCAGCGTCGAACGGATCCCGCCGCGGGATCCGGATCAGGAGTACCTCCCGCCGGTCGGTGCCCTTCCTCCGTCCGACATCGTCGCGGAAGGAATTCGGGTGCTGGAGATTCGACGGTCCTCCGGCCGGTTTGACCTGACTTACTCGGCGGCGACTCCCGCCCGGGCCACTCTCAACCTCCACGACTTCCCCGGATGGCGCGCGTGGATTGTTGGGGACGCTCCGGGTGAGCTCGATCACGAGCACGACGACGAAGGTCGCATCGTGCTTTCGCTTCCGGAAGGGAAGCACCGGGTTCAATTGAGGTTCGAGCGTACCGCCCCACGGATATGGAGTGAAGGGTTGAGCCTGGTCGCTATGGCGGCAGTGTTGGTGTGGGGCCTTGTCCTGTGGGTCAGGACTCGTCGTCCCGCACCTCGATGATCTCGGGGGCGTCGCGCCGGGGCGACAGGAAAATGATGATCTCCCCGAGAAGGCCGATGGACGTG
>Ga0316187_10006527_pt1 | contig 10026 bp, 12 predicted proteins | sample CroRivburrow1_MG_FD_204927 | JGI IMG/M metagenome (GOLD analysis project Ga0316187, IMG submission 204927) | Coastal sediment microbial communities from Maine, United States - Cross River worm burrow 1 | ecosystem: Environmental > Aquatic > Marine > Coastal > Sediment | place: USA: Maine... | reverse complement strand
TGGTTGGCAGTCGGGGCCGAAGAGGCAATTGCCCTGGGCCTCGGTGGTGGTTTTTTTACCGGGATGGGCGCGCTTACCGCAGAGGCGAAGCTGGATGCCGGCGTCAACGTCGCCTCCCTCGAACGTAATCTCGCTGATCTACGTCACCTTAATGAACGCTTGGCCCAGCTGCAGCAGGAAGCGGTCCACAATCGCACGGCTGGCAAAGTTCTGGATATTCTGGTCGCTACCGATGAAGATCTGAAAAGAGAACTGCAGATCTACGGCAACGATCCGGAACGAAGAAAACACATATGCGATAGATTCGTGTACCGGATGAACGATGGTTGTATGAGGCATCGGGCAATCGCATGGTCGACCTCGGCCTGCCGGGCGATTCATCCCTGCGGTCAATTCGGCGCCGCACTGACGAAGTCGTCGTGATCATTGAACGCTACGTCGAGCTCCACGTGTTTCCGGAAAGAAGTCTGTTCTCCCCGTTGTTCACCGCCAATTATGACCGTGATCTGGTCAAGCGTTCGGCCCAGGCAAGGAAAAGAGCAGTCATTGGTGACGAACACAGAACAGCCTCAAACAAGCTTTCTGAGGCGGCGCAGGGAATTGGCCTCAAACTTATGCAGGACGACCCGGATGACTCGGATCTGCGGTGGCCCGAAGTACTGCTCTTCTGCCAGGATGCGCTGAGGCAGGACCCGGACAACGCCCAAGCCTGGTTATGGGCGGCATACTCCGCGATGAACAGCGGCAAGAACTTGTCGGGTATCAGTTACCTCATGACGCTGGCATGCAAGCTGCGCACGGCCGAAAAGCTGCTGACCGGTCAGGTGTCAGACTACCGCAAGAATGATTTAGGCTTCTATCAGTTCGTGGTCAAGTCAGGGATCTTGCATCATATCGATGAAAAGTTCTTAGATCTCTATGACAAGCTGATCGATATCGTAGTGCCGAAAGGATCCGGGTTGAATCACATTTCCACGATCAGGCGGGGTGGCTAGCGGCTGGTCCGTGGTCATGACTGAAGCGCTTCTTCATCCCGGACAGGGCCTGACGCTTCCATTTCGTTATCATGTGCGGGTGCACGCGAAGGCGACAGATGTGGGCTTCGCATTTATGTCATTACCGCCTGGGGCGTCGGTTACAATCGGAGCAATCGACGGTGACCTTGTCCAACGCCATCGAACCGTTTAACCTCCCTGTTCCTTCCGGAGTCCACTATGAAGACTGTCCGATTCTCACTGCTCTGTTTGACCACGTCGCCGACACTGATGGCTCATGACGCAGACACGGCGGTTCTCACCCTCACTGAAGTGGGCCGGCACTGGACCGGCGGGGCCGTTTACCTGGTTGCCTCGATTCTGCTGTGCGGTCTGCTGGCGGGGGTATGCAACCTGCGCTCCCGCAGGAGCAAAAAAGCCGGAAGATAGATTTGCAGGAAGCACACAGTATACTGCCCGAGCCGGACCGAAGCTGGCGTGCGCGCCTTGATCTCGAGTTCCAGCAACGGCGTTCAGGCACGCGGATGTCGCGATGCCGTCACTCAGGCCCCCTCCGCGTCCAGCGACCGTTTTACCCGGAGGGTGCAGATGTGTGCCATGTTTACGTCCTGCATCCTCCCGGAGGGGTCGTTGGCGGCGACGTGCTGGAGATCAGCGTGCACGTCGGTCCGGAGGCGAAGGTGTTGCTGACGACGCCTGCCGCTGGCAAGTTTTACCGGTCCGCAGGCCAACGCGCCCGTGTTTCACAGCACTTCACCGTGGAAGGGACGGGCGTGCTGGAATGGCTGCCGCAGGAAAATATCTTTCACAACGCCGCCCGGGTCGAAACCTCCAGCAAGTTCTCGCTGATGCGGAATGCCGCATTGATCAGCATCGATATCTCCTGCTTCGGTCTGCCGGCCGGCTGTGAGGATTTTGTCAGCGGGTCCTGCCGGCAGCGCATCGAAATCGAGCACGACGGCCGGCCGATTTACGTGGAAACGACCCGATACTCGCCTGACAACGGTCTTTTCGAGGCGCCCTGGGGCATGGGCGGCTACTGCATCGGCGGCCAACTGCTGGCGTTCCCGGCGGACGAGTCCCGGCTCACACCGCTGCGCGAGCAGTGCGGCAGCCCGGACGGCGTACTTTCCGCGGCCACCCTGCTCGATGGCGTCCTGAGCGTGCGCTGTCTCGGGAACGACGCCGAAACGATCCGAATGTACCTGCAATCGGTGTGGAAGTGGCTGCGCCCCCGGATGCTGATGCGCCCGGCGGTAGCACCGCGGATCTGGGCCACCTGAAAACAATCAAATAGGTATCCAATATGCAACTGTCACCACGTGAGAAAGACAAGCTGCTCCTTTTCACCGCCGGCCTGGTGGCCGAGCGGCGTCTGGCGAGAGGCGTCAAGCTGAATTACCCCGAGGCGATGGCCTACATCTCCTGTGCGATAATGGAGAAAGCCCGCGATGGACACAGCGTCGCGGAACTGATGAGCCACGGACAAACGCTGCTCACACGCGAGGAGGTCATGGAGGGTATCCCGGAAATGATTCTCGAGGTGCAGGTCGAATGTACTTTCCCGGACGGGACCAAGCTGGTCACCATCCACAACCCCATCCAGTGAGTGAAAACTATGAGTTCAAACCAGTCTGAAGTGGGCATGGTCCCCGGACAGCTGTTCTGCGATCCGGGTGAGATCGAGCTTAACGCCGGCAGACCGGTGCGTGAGATCATTGTGGCCAACACCGGTGACCGCCCCATACAGGTCGGGTCTCACTACCACTTTTTCGAAACGAACGCAGCCCTCGATTTTGACCGGGACCTGACTCTGGGCTGGCGACTCGACATCGCTGCCGGTACCGCGGTTCGCTTCGAACCCGGACAGAAACGGACGGTCCGGCTGGTCCCCTACGCCGGCAACCGGAGGATATTCGGTTTCCAGGGCAGGGTGATGGGCGCGGTGGAGGGCAGTGATGGTTAGCATCGACAAAGAAGCGTACGCCGAGATGTTCGGCCCAACGACCGGTGACCGGCTGCGGCTTGCCGATACCGGGCTTTTCGTAGAGATCGAACGCGACTTCACACACTATGGTGATGAGGTCAAGTTCGGTGGAGGGAAAGTTATCCGCGACGGCATGGGGCAGAGCCAACTGTGCGGCAATGAGGTTGCCGATGTCGTCATAACCAATGCCACCGTGGTAGATCACTGGGGCATCGTCAAGGCGGACGTGGGCATCAAGGACGGCCGCATCAGCGGGATCGGGAAAGCCGGCAATCCCGATGTCCAGGCGGATGTCAGTATCGTAATCGGCCCCGGGACCGAGGCGATCGCCGGGGAGGGCTCGATCCTGACGGCGGGCGGCATCGACGCCCATATCCATTTCATCTGTCCTCAGCAGATCGAAGAGGCGCTCATGTCAGGGGTGACCACCATGCTGGGCGGCGGCACCGGTCCGGCCACGGGCACCAACGCGACCACCTGCACCCCCGGACCCTGGAACATACACATGATGCTCAGGGCGGCGGACGCCTGGCCGATGAATTTTGGCTTTCTCGGCAAGGGGAACGCCAGCCTGCCGGCGCCGCTGGAAGAGCAGGTGAGAGCCGGCGCAATGGGTCTCAAACTGCACGAGGACTGGGGTACGACGCCGGCGGCAATCGACAACTGCCTCGACGTGGCGGAGCGCATGGACGTGCAGGTTGCCATCCACACGGATACTCTTAACGAGTCGGGATTCGTGGAAAACACCCTCGCGGCGATCGGCAACCGGACCATCCACACCTACCACACCGAGGGCGCCGGCGGCGGGCACGCCCCGGACATCATCCGCGCCTGTGGTCAGGAAAATGTCCTGCCGTCCAGCACCAACCCGACACGGCCGTATACGGTCAACACCGTGGACGAGCATCTCGACATGCTGATGATCTGCCACCATCTCGATCCTCTGATCGCCGAGGACGTTGCATTTGCCGAAAGCCGGATCCGGCGCGAGACCATCGCCGCGGAGGACATACTCCACGATCTGGGCGCGTTCAGCATGATCGCATCCGACTCCCAGGCGATGGGCCGCGTCGGGGAAGTGATCACCAGGACCTGGCAAACCGCCGACAAGATGAAAAAGCAGCGTGGCAGCCTCGCGGAGGACAGTTCGCGCAACGACAATTTCCGCGTCAAGCGCTACATCGCCAAGTACACCATCAATCCGGCAATCAGCCACGGCATCGGTCACTGCGTCGGTTCGGTGGAGGTGGGCAAACTGGCTGATCTCGTGCTGTGGCATCCCGCTTTCTTCGGGGTCCGGCCCAGCCTCGTCATCAAGGGGGGCATGATTGCGGCGGCCCAGATGGGGGATGCCAATGCATCGATCCCGACCCCTCAGCCCGTGTACGGACGCCCGATGTTCGGTGCATACGCCGGTGCGCGCCTCGCCACCAGCCTGAGTTTCGTGTCCGGCGCTGCCAGGAGCAGCGGGTGTGCGGAGGAACTGGGTCTGGGGAAGAACGTCGAAGCCGTGCGCAATACGAGGAACATCGGCAAGCGGGATATGATCCATAATCACTACGCGCCGGCCATCGAGGTCGATCCGCAAACCTACGAGGTACGCGCGGACGGGGAACTGCTGACCTGCGAGCCCGCGGCGGAAGTCGCCATGGCGCAGCGCTATTTTCTGTTCTGATGGCGACCATCGAGATTCGGGAACGGATCGATTCCGCCGATGTGGTTCATGCGGTGGTCATACTGCCCTGGGAGAAGCGGCAGAAGTACCGTTTCCGTGCGGAGACGGGCGGGGGTGAAGCTGTGTCGATCATGCTGCCCCGCAACGGGCCGGCGTTGAGAGAAGGCGACCTGCTGCAGTCGGTCGACGGCAGGGTCATGGAGGTCCGCGCCGCGCCGGAGATGCTCTCGACAGCCGCATGCGACGACCTGCTTCTGTTTTCTCGTGCCTGTTACCACCTGGGAAATCGCCACACCCCCGTGGAGATTACCGGTCGGGCCATCTACTACGCGAGCGACCACGTACTGGATGACATGCTGCGGCTGCTGGGTTTGACGGTCACCCGGGTGGAACGTCCGTTCCAGCCCGAATCCGGCGCCTATGCCCAAGGCAGCGGCCACCACCAGCACTGATGAACCTGTCTACCCTGCAGCTCATGCGCCTGGTGAGTCCGGCGCTGCCGATCGGCAGCTTCGCCTATTCCCAGGGGATGGAGTACGCGGTGGAGTCGGGCTGGGTAGATGATGAATCATCGGCTTCCGCCTGGATCAGCGGTCTGCTCCACTTCAGCATCGGCACGCTGGACCTGCCTCTGCTGGTGCGTATGCACGGGGCCTGGTGCAGAGGCGATGCCGCGGACGTTCACCGGCTGAGTGCGTGGCTCCTTGCCAATCGGGAGACGCGCGAACTGCGTGCGGAGGACCGTATGGTTGGGGGTGCCCTGGCGCGGCTCCTGGCCGGGCTCGGCAACGCGCGGGCGCAGCAGTTACAGGAACGCGGCGACCTCACCCTTGCCGCCACGTTTTCGCTTGCGGCCGTCTCATGGAACATCGGTGCCGAAGATGCCGCTGCGGGTTACCTCTGGGCATGGCTGGAGAACCAGTCGGCGGCTGCCATCAAACTCGTCCCACTGGGTCAGACCTCGGCGCAGCGCATCATCGACGAGCAACTCGGGACAGCCGTACATCTGGTAGAGCGATCGATGGACATGGAATGGAAGGACGTCGGCGGCTCATTGCCTGGCGTCGCCCTCGCCAGCGCTCTTCACGAAACCCAATACAGCCGCTTATTCAGATCCTGAGTCATGGAGTCATTGTGAACAAAAAGCCCGTGTTACGCATCGGTGTCGGTGGGCCGGTTGGTTCCGGCAAAACCGCACTTCTGAAGTCTCTGTGTGAGGCAATGAGAGGACGCTACAGCATCGCCGTGGTAACAAATGATATTTATACGCGGGAAGATGCGGAATTTCTCCTGCGCAACGAGGCGCTCGAAGCCGACCGCATCGCGGGGGTCGAGACCGGCGGGTGCCCGCACACCGCCATTCGGGAAGACGCGTCCATGAACCTCGCCGCGGTGGACGAAATGGCGAACAGGTTCCCGGATCTCGATGTCGTTTTCATCGAGAGCGGCGGCGACAATCTGAGCGCTACCTTCAGCCCGGAACTGTCTGATCTGACTCTGTATGTTATCGATGTTGCGGCCGGCGACAAGATACCCAGGAAAGGTGGGCCGGGCATCACCCGATCCGATCTGTTGATCATCAACAAGATCGACCTCGCCCCCATGGTGGGCGCATCGCTCGACGTCATGGAGCGGGACGCTGGCCGTATGCGTGGAGACAAACCCTTCGTCTTCACCAACCTCAAAAGCGGCGTCGGTCTGGATAGTGTCATTACATTCATCGAAACCGAGGGCATGCTCAGCCAGGCCGCAGCCGTGTAGAACCGACGCATCGTAATCGCGCATCAGACGCGGGTCAGCGCACGGCCAGAGAACAGATGTCTCTGGAGCCGATGGCCGTGCACCCCTAAATAATCAGCCTGTCAGATTTCTAGCCCGAGAGGCATGTGGGTTATTCTTTCCTGTCGTTTACTTCAACCAGGCGAGTAGAAAAAGTTAGCAAAGTCAATCGTCGTCAGTTTCTGCAGATAGCAACGGGCACTGCCTACGAAAACCCCGGACGCATAGGCATACCCGTTGCGAGCGATGATCCCGGGGCGGTCGCGATGACAGAGCCCCTGGTACGTGATATTGGCTACGAGCCGGCACTGGTCGGCGGTCCGGAGATGGGGAAACATCTCATGCCGGGAACGCCACTGGCTGGTGAGCGCGCACCGGGGGAGATCCGTCGGATTGCGGGGACACTGGAATGAACAGGTGCACGGATCCTAAAATTAGTTTTAGGAGAAATCTACGGCCATAGCCACTAAATGACTGGTGGAAGTAATTAAGGATACTGTCACCTTTTTATGCCAGTTGACGGAGATTTTCGGCAAAGTGATTTGCGTCAAGGGGCTTGCCTCGCCTATGTGATAGAAGATCAATCGGTTGGAGAAGGGAATGCGAGCCAACTGAATGTGGGTGGGCAGGCCTGGCCCCAGGGATGCGGTAGAGGCAGCCGGGAATCGAGGGTTGCTACGATGTTTCGTCAATGGTTAATGCGTTATGTGGCTGGCACGTTTCTGGCAACGGGAGCGGTTCTGGCTTGCCTGGACACTGCATTTGCCGAGCCGTGGTCCATAGTGGGCACCTGCAACACGACCCCGTGTACGATTGGAGTGGCTCGACCCGGAACAAACCAGCCCGGGTGGTTTACTGTCGCTACCTACAGCGGTCCGCAGGAGGCATGGGCCAGTGCCTGCGGGCTACACAATAACGACAGCCGGCTTTTCGCTCCCGACATTGCCAATGGGGCGATAGTCTGCTCCGGCTTGAACCCGAGTCCGAATGGGATTATTCCTGTTTCAAGCGAGCACTGGTCGATATTTCGCAACTGCAATACGCGACCCTGTACCATTGGCGTCGCCCTGCCAACCTATAGCGAGCCGGATTTCTCGAGAATCCGGACTTTTGACAGCGCTGCCAAAGCCTGGGTAGAGGCCTGCAAACTGCACTACGGTGATCCAAATTACTTTTCACCGGATATCGAGGCCGGAACCATTGATTGTGGTTTGCTGCAGACCGGCAATGACGCTCTTTTAGGCCCATGGTATTTCGGCCGCGTGAACGGCCCGCTCCTGTGCAATATCAATCTGACCGGGGATCGTAGTGGTTACGGATATACGATCCAAAGCTGCAACCCGAATGAAAGTTTCTGGGAGCTGCGGGGACAGGAGTTATATTTCATGCGTAACGACGGTTTCGTGACAACCATTTTCCGTCGGCAGAGCGAAGACTACTGGGTAGGCCCTTATCTTGGAGACCCGGCGGCAAATATTACTCACTACATCAGCCGGGTACCACCTGGGGGCGGGAATGGAGGGTGTGACGGAAGCACCTACAACCCTTACGGCTGCAACTAGGTTTTGGAGAAGTTCCTCCGGGAGTGGGATGGCTGGCACGGAAATCAGACCGGCTCCATCGAACCGTGAAATGGCAAGAGCCACATATTTTTGTATAGGGGGCAGATAAATTATGTTCAAACTCTCCAGGTCCGAAAATGCCTTTTCCCGACGACGGCGAACTGTACTCCGTACCGGCGGTACATTGGCTGCCGCCGGCGTGCTGGTGTACTCGGTCGGCGCGGTCGGCACGCCGCCAGTTGACATCCCTGCGCTGAACGCTTCGGTCGACGCACTACTTTTCTATGAGAGTGCCCTGGGGATACCGGACCAGGCGGATCGAAAATACAACACCGAATTTTTCGCATCACAGGCCAGGTACATCAACTGGGAACTGCGTCTGCGACACCCGGCCCCGGGCCGTAAACTGAATTTCCGTATCGACGCGACGTATCTGGACCCCAAGGGGCAGGTTAAAGCAGAGCACTACCTCGACACCTATTATGCCGCTAACTGGACCAGCTCGATCCATTCGGGGGGATACGGCAACGATACCCCGGGCGTCGCCTGGTCGCCGGGCACATACCGGCTCGATGTTTTCATCGCGGGGTCACCGGTAGCCTCCGATACCTTCACCATCATCCCGGGCGCTGGAGAAGTTACTGCACCCGACATTCCCCCCGCCGAAAAGCTCGAAATACCCGAGGACCTGGGAGAGCTGTAGTGTTCATGTCCTGCCGGTTCCTGCGGCCCGCGTTATTGATGGTTCTGCTCTTGTCAGCGCAGGCCGGGTCTGTTCCTGCGGCCTCGGATACGGACAGTGCAGCCGGTAAGATCGCGGAGATTCGCGAACGCCTGGACGGTGCCGAGCGCAATGTGGCGATTTTCGAGAGGATGTCCGTGGCCCACCGAACACGCTACGAGGAGATGGAAAAGGCTGCTGGTACCGCACAATCAATTTACGACTTCAACATTGAAGTTGCGGCGCGGATGGGCGGCATGACAGGTATGGGTAGCGCGCCTTTGCTGCAGGCGTTGCGAGTTCAGCTAACCGCAATGGGACAGGATACGGAAGCGCTGCGAACGGCGGTTGCTGTGCTCGCCGAAGCGGGGCAGGCAGCGGAAAACCATCGGCAGGAAATTTGCGACCACGAGGCCCGGCTGGCCGGCACGCCCAGCCCTTCAATTGACCAGATCCGCGACTGGCAGCGAGCAGCCGAGACCGCGCTCGAACGGGTAGAGCAGGGAGTGTCTATCGCTGCTAAGGGTGTACAGGTCAAGAACGGACTATTGTCGGGCCGCATGGCGGAGATCAAGGCGGGTATGGATAAACCGAAGAACGAGCTGTTGGTGATGCTCAAGGTTGCCGTCGATGCGCAATCCACTTTCCGGGAAGCTCAGCAGCTTGCCACGCGGGCGGAAGATATAGAGCGAGAACTGAAAAATGACAATAAGCGTGAAGAACTGCTGCGACTCAAGCACGGCGGCCAAAGCGAACTAATGCTTATACTCAATGGCATACGTTGGAGCCTCGCCACACATGCACATGAAGAAGGAGTTACCGCCATAGCCAATGAGCTGCTGGCCCGTCGTGCGGCCGTGTATCGCCGCTACGAACAGGTTGGCGTGTTGAGCGAAACCTATGTCCTGCCCCTCAAAGCCGGTTTCATTGAAGAGGTCGACAGATACATCGAATCGCTTGCTGGCGTGATTTCCCTGACCAGGCAATATCTGCAGCAGGCCAATGAAATAGACGCCGAGGTGAACTCGGCCGTGGCTGGAGCCGACTCGCTACAGCAGGCGGCACGGAGCGAACGTGCCAGTGCGGACCGGGTCCTGTTTGAGGCGAGGACCTGTTTGGCCGCTCTGGCGAAGGCTACCGCCGATGGTGGACCCTCCAGCCGGGCACGGCAGGCGCTCGCGCAGTGCGATTACGCTGCCGCCGAGGTGCTGATCAGTGGGATGAGCCCGGGACCCGTCAAGGATGAAATTGCCCAGGAATTGTCCGCGGGCCGGCTTGTCGAAACCGAACTCAGATCGTTGGTTGAA
>Ga0316187_10006525_pt1 | contig 10027 bp, 7 predicted proteins | sample CroRivburrow1_MG_FD_204927 | JGI IMG/M metagenome (GOLD analysis project Ga0316187, IMG submission 204927) | Coastal sediment microbial communities from Maine, United States - Cross River worm burrow 1 | ecosystem: Environmental > Aquatic > Marine > Coastal > Sediment | place: USA: Maine... | reverse complement strand
CGACCGCGGGCTCGCGCTGGCTGGGATCCGGCTCATCGGGCACAGCGCCGATGACCACTGGGACGCAACCGTCGGTGGTTCGACCGATGCCGTGCTTGAAACGATCGAGGACGGAGCGGTGTGGATCCGCCAGCGTCTTAAATCAGGATCAGGTTCGTCCAAATCACTCCCGCTTCTGTGTCTGGACACCGACGGCGCGGTCTGCACATGGACCAAGCCCGAGGACACCACCCCCGAGATGATCGCCGCTGCGGTCGATCAACTCGATGCCGGCCACGATGACGAAGGACTCGAAAGCGGGTACCAATCGACAATGGGCGAGCGGTTCCCCAATCTCCCGCTCGAGGTCCACTACGAATCACTGTCCGACAACCAGACTTCCGAGGGTTCACGCAGAGCGGTCCTCGCGACCCCTGATGTCCCGGCCCGCTTGCTCATCGATCACCTCGACTCGATGGGGATCCGCATCGGGCGTGTTGAATCGATCTGGTCGCTCGTCGCGCGTGCATGGGATCCCGGCGCGCCGCACAGATCCGCTGCGCGTGATTCGCAGCGCGTGATTTCTACTGACGACCCCGTGTGTGGATCGGTGATTCTCGATCCATCACGCTCCCGCATGATCTGGACCTGGTCCAAGCAGGGGCAGCTCATCGCAGCCGGGTCCATGCGGATCGGCCACGGGGCGCAGGGACCCGCACTCACATCAAGCGATCTGTCCCGGCTCTGCAGCGATTGGCTTGGGTGGGCCTCGCAGCTCGGGGTTGCGCCGATGCGCGTGGTGCTGGTTATCCCAGAGATTGAAGAGGGGCTCGACCGTAACCAGATCGGGAGCGTGTTTGCCAAGCACTGGCCAACGGCAACGATGGACATGGTGACCGAGAGCGATCCGATCCTCGCGACCCTCCGCGCCGTGCAGGGGATCGAGGATTCCAAATCACACGCTCCGTCTTCCAAGGACTTTGGGAGCCAGCTCACCAATCGCCCCGGCCGATCACACCGATCGATGTACCGCTGGGCTGGCGCAGCACTTGTGCTTGCGGGCTTGGGCATTGGGTGGACCGGGTGGACGCTCTGGGGCAGGGGCTCTGAGACGGCGGACCAAGCCAAGGATGTCCGCTCTGAAATGATCGATTCGGCAATGAAACTCCAGCCCCCGCTCGAGAGCATGCGTGGGCTCTCGATCCAGCTCCAAGCGCGCCTCAACTTCCTCAAAGCCAAGAGCGGGCCGATCAATGTCGCGCCAACCAAACCGGTGCTCGAAGAACTCGAAACCATCTCGATGGTCCTCGGGATGTCCGGGATCGAAATCGACTCGATCCAGCTCACCCATACGCTCGTCAAAGTGCAGATCCGAGCACAGGACCTGCAACTCGCAGAACAGATCAATGAAGCACTCCGCTCGATCGATGGTTCGAACCTGCAATGGCGCGCCACGCCCGACCTCAAAACCCGCGGCGACCAGATCGAAGCGTCCTACACAGCGACCTGGGACTCGGGGGCATCGTCATGAGCACACTCACCAACAACACCCGCCTGAGCCCCGACGATCGGTACGAGCTTGCGTCTCGCGCGGTCATGCACGAACGCCAGTCGCGCCCGGTCCATCTGGTCGTGTTCGGCGCCGTGGTCTTTGTCGCTTCGCTTATATTTCTGGCAATCGCGTGGCAGCACAACTCGAATGCCAACAAGAAACTCGTCAGCAACTCCGTCGCGCAGATCAATGTCGATCGGATGATCGGTCAGATCAACACGCTCCAAGCCGCCCAGTCTGAATCAACCAGTGACGATGAGTTCGCGCCCATCCCTGACATCCTTACCAGACTCACACGCATCGGAGAGCAGGTCGGGCTCGAGAGCGAACTCGGGCTCCCAAAGAACACCGCCCCCCGCACCGAGGGCTCAACCCGCTTGCTGACCTATCCCTACACCGTCCGCGATCCCTCGCTCGAACGCATCCTCCAGTGGATCCAGCGGTCGCAGGACCAGATCCCCGGGCTCCAGATCCGGGAGATGACCATCAACCTCAACGCCAAGAGCTGGCTCGTCAAGGTGACGCTCTCGCGATATGAACGAATCGAATAGACCCATGCTTAGGAATCTCATGATGCCCGTAACGAACTCATATACACCCACGACCAGAGCCCTGTTGATCGCCGCATGCTTCGGGCTGGCGAATATCGCCGGGTGCTCAAGCACCGATCGCACATGGGACCCGAGCGCCCGCGACTCAACATCCGATCCGGTCGAGGCATACAAACAACGCTCGCGCGCCGAAGCGCTCGCGCTCTTTGCAGAGGCATCCCAGCTCCACCAAGACGACGAGCTCGACAGAGCACTCGCAAAGTACCGCGAATCCATCGAGAAAGACAACACCATTTTCGCGGCTTGGAACAATATGGGACAACTCCTGCTCGGACAGAAAAACTACGCCGACGCGGTCGCCGCATTCAAGATCGCGTCAGACCTCCAGCTCGATGACCCACGCCCGGACTACAACATCGGGCTCGCGTACCAGACCATCGGCTGGGGCGATGAATCACTCACCCATTTCGAGCGGTCGCTCGATCGCGACCCCAACTACCTGCCCGCGCTCCGCGGCGCTGTCCGCAGCGCCGAGATGGTCGGGAGAGGCGACCAGCGGATTCTGGGCTACATCCGCAACGGGCAGCTCCGCGAGACCGACAATCAGTGGCGCGAATACTTCGACCGCCAGCGATTCCGCGTTGAAAAACTCATCGACGCGAGCACCTGAGTCAGCAAGAACAACCCAGCAGACTTCAAGCAGGCGGCACCCCGATATCCTCGTCCCACAACTCCGGATGTTCAGCGATAAACACCCGCATCAGCTCGATGCACCGCTCGTCCTCCGCGAGCACCACCTCCACCCCTTCCTGCACCAGCCAATCCTCCCGCCCTAAAAAAGTCGCATGCTCCCCGATCACAACCCGCGGTATACGGTGCAGGATCGCGGTCCCGGTGCACATCGCGCAGGGAGACAGGGTCGATGCGAGGGTCAACTCATGCCAATCCCTCCTCCGCCCCGCATTCCGGACACACACCGTCTCGGCATGGGCCGTCGGATCACCGTTCTGGACCCGTTCGTTGTGCCCGACCGCGACGATCGTCCCGTCACGAGCCATCAGTGCCGACCCGATCGGAATACCCCCCTCATCGCGTGATTTGACGGCTTGCTGATACGCCGCATCGAGTGCGCGTTGATCCAGATCGTTGAGTACATTCATGGGCAACAGTATACAAAGCCAGCAATACCCGGGACAGTTGACACCGCGTCTGGTGGTAATCATCCCTGCCCCCTCTACAATCCAACGCCATGCCCAATGACCAAGCCAACCAAACGCCGTACTACATCACCACACCCATCTACTATGTGAACGATCGTCCGCATATCGGTCATTGCTATACGACCCTGATCGCGGATGTCGCCGCTCGCGCCCAGCGGCTGGTCGGGCGCGATGTCTTCTTCCTCACAGGCACCGACGAGCACGCAGAAAAAGTCTCCAAAACCGCCGCCGAGAACAACAAAACCCCCTACGAGTGGGCGACCATCAACGCCGAGCGATTCAAAGAAGCGTTCGCGTTCATGAACTTCTCCAACGATGATTTCGTCCGCACCACCGAAGACCGCCACATCGCCAAAGCCATCGAGTACATCAACACACTCAAAGACCAAGGCATCATCACCCTCGGCGACTACGAGGGCTGGTACGACCCCTCCCAAGAAGAATACCTCACGGAGATGGTCGCCAAGGAGAGTGACTACAAATCACCCGTCACTGGCAGGCCACTCGAAAAACGGGTCGAACAGAACTGGTTCTTCGATCTCCCCCGCTACGAGCCGTGGCTCAAGGAGCAGATCGAGTCTGGCACCATCCAGGTCCTCCCCGAAGCACGCAAGAACGAAGTGCTCGGCAGACTCAAGCAAGGGCTCCGGCCAGTCCCCGTCAGCCGACAAATCAAAGAGGGCGATGCGGACTGGGGCATCACCATGCCCGGCGACGACTCCCACCGCATCTATGTCTGGATCGAAGCGCTCTGCAACTACCTCACGACCGTCGACAACGACGAACGCTCCAAATACTGGCAAGGCGAGGTCGTCCATCTCATGGCCAAGGACATCCTCTGGTTCCACGCGATCATCTGGCCCGCGATGCTCCACGCGCTGGGCAAGCAGCCTCCCAACTCCGTCTACGCTCATGCGTACTGGATCGCCGAGGGCACCAAGATGTCCAAATCGCTCGGGAACTTCATCGAGATCGACCTGCTGCAGGCATACGCAGAAAAATTCTCCCTCGATGCTGTCCGCTGGTTCCTCACCACCCAAGGCCCGCTGGGCGCCAACGATGCGGACTTCGCGCACAGCCGCTTCATCGAGGTCTACAACGCCGACCTTGCAAACTCCGTCGGCAACTCCGTGAGCCGAGTAGGGAACATGGTCAACAAGTACTTCGAGGGCACCATTCCCGCGACCTGCAACGGGCAGTTCGGTTTCCCCGACGGCTCCTCCCTCCAAACCGCCCGCAAAGCACTCGAAAACGCGGGCAAGCCCGTCGATGATCCGGACCGCACCTTCGACCTCGCGAAGTTCTGTTCAGAAGCAACGGACAAATACCTCGACGCACTCAGCAATATGGATCTGGAGACCGCGCTGGACACCGCACGCTCGATCGTCCGCGAGGTCGATGAGTTCATCTCCTACAGCGCGCCTTTTACGCTCGCAAAGCAGCTCGAAACCCTCGACGACGCCCCCCACGCACTCCAGTCGATTCTCTACTCCTGCGCCGAAGCCCTCCGCATCGCCTCGCTCTTGCTCAGCCCCGCGATGCCGCAGAAGATGGCCCAGCTCTGGACCACCTGGAACTGCACCCACCTGACCGATCCCAGCGATCCCAACTCGTCCTTCCTCGCACCACTGGCCCAACTCGCCCAATGGAACGGCCCCCACTCCATCAAGATCGGCCAAACAATCACCAAAGGCGATGCACTCTTTATGCGTGCCGATGCCAAAGAGCCCCCGCCCGAAACGGCACCAAGGGTTTAATGCATGCTTCGAATCGCTTATTACGAGTCTTCAGTCATTGCGTATCTTCATGCGGCCCACCTCCGCGAACACGGAGTTATGGCCGGCGTGATCGATGCCTCGATATCCGCGATCACACCAATCTACAACGCCGCGATCTCCAGGGGCCAGTACGAACTTATCATCTCATCAAAAAGGGCACATGACCGTGCCCAAGAGCTTCTCAAAGAGCTCGAGCTCAACCCGCCTCATATCAAGGAGGGATGGGAGGATGATGTCCGCCCCGACCTGACCCTGCTCAAGAAAGAGCATATCCCGGAATGCCCTTCTTGCAGCACATGGCTCTGCGCCTCAAGGCCCTACGGGCCATGCATCAGATGCCACACAAAGTATGACATGATGCAACTGGTGTTCGATCAGTTCGGGCCCGACGCCCTCGCGTGCTGCTATGAACACGCTGAACCGATGGCCAGCTATACCGATGATGAAGTGTGCGGCATCGAACTAGACTGCCCGACTTGTTCATACCCACTCGATGGATTGACTATTGAGGGTCATTGTCCAGAATGCGGGGCATGGTTCAACCGAAGAGAACTCTTCGGCAATATCCTCAAACCAATCTAAACCGAAAAGGCCAGAACCTTGCTCCAATCAAGCCTCATCATCTTCGACTGCGACGGCGTATTGGTAGATACCGAACCCCTCACCAACCGCGTGCTTGCGCAGACCATCAGCGAAGCGGGGTGGGAAATCGACGCGCAGTACTCCGTCACCCACTTCAAAGGCCGAAACCTCAACGACATCCATAAGGAAGTCGAGGCCCATCTTGGACAAGAACTCCCCGATCTGCTCGACATCTACCGCCGGCGCATGTACGACGCGCTCACCGCCGACCCGGTCCCGCCCATTGATGGAATCCACAAACTCCTCGACACCCTTGATTCAATGAACGCCCACGCCCCGGATCGCTGCGTCGCGACCAACGCCCCGCTCAAGAAGGCAACCATCACGCTCACCGGTTCCAAGCTCATCGACCGCTTCGCCCATCCCACCGACCCAGCACGCCCGACCATGTTCAGCGCCTACGAGGTCGGCAAGTGGAAACCCGACCCCGCCCTTTTCCTCCACGCCGCAGCGTCGATGGGACACAATCCCGAGGACTGCATCGTCGTCGAGGACTCTATTTCTGGCGTGCAAGCCGCGAGAAACGCCAATATGCGTGTCATCGGGCTCGCGTCACTCACGCCTGCTGAAAGACTGGCAAGTGCCGGGGCAACGCAGATCGTTGAATCACACGACGAACTCACCCACGAGCTTCTTTTACAAAGATAACCAGCACGCTGTGCGTAGAGCTCTTTTATAACCATTTAACAATATATGTATATCTTTTTGATCCATGCCCAACACCACCTAATTTGGGGAGGAGGGGGTTGTTGATGGGCGAACTCACAGCGTATTCTTTGAGTCTGCAATAACCAAGCAACAACTGAGCACTTGCCCTGTGTCGATGTACGCATTACGAAACAGTTCCATTTTGGAATCATACGATAATTCTATACGCCGCTTGATCTATTGGGTATTTTACCCGATCGTTCTCCATAGGGAGACTGGTATGCAGGCACCAATTCAATCTACAATCCTGATCGTAGATCACTGCTCACTCACCCGTGAGTGCATTAGCATGATTTTACGATCTCAAAAACACAAAGTTCTCGCATGCAAATCAATCGAAGAAGCAACCGTTCTTGCCAAGAAGCATAATCCAACAATAATCTTGAGTGAACTTCAACACGCTGATGGGTTTGTTACTGATCTCCACAAACAAACGCAAGAGATTGAAGGCTTCGATGGGACGGTTGTGCTGTTCACGCATGAAAGCGATAAAACCGTCCTGCTCCATACGCTTGAACACGGGCTCGCACACATTATGCTGAAGTCTGCATTCACAATCAAACACTTTCTACAACTCATCAATAAGATTCTGCTTAGTCATAGCAAGAATGTTCTCCCGGCGGAGTCCCCTACGGACCGAGCGACCACTCCAAAGCCCAGCCCCTCTGTCAAACCCGCCCCATCGAAATCAAGCAGCACGAATATTGTTCATCCCGTCAATGACCTGACCACTTCCAGTGCGATTCTCAACAGCCTCAAGCCCGCATTCTCAAGGGCTGAAGTGGACGAACGAGTTGAACAGGTCGCCGAACTCAAAGCGTTGTCCCCAACCGTAGCTCGCGTTATTTCACTCACGAGGTCTGCTGATACTTCGCTCGATGCGATTGCCAAGGCCATCCGAAATGATCACGCGATCGCTCTAAAAATTATCAAAATTGCAAACTCAAACGCCTTTAGCCGCCACGGCGATCCAATCACCACACTCAACGATGCGGTTCTCCGCATGGGATGTGATCAGATCAGACAAACCGTGATCAATATTGAAATCATGGAAAACTTTTCAGATAAGGACGCCAAATACATCGATCACCGATTGTTCTGGGAACACTCGGTCGCTGTAGCGATCTGCTGCTCCCTCCTTGCAAGAGAATCAAAGCTGGTCGATCCTGATGACGCCTTCACACTCGGGCTCCTCCATGATGTAGGACGCATGATCCTCTACTCAGGATTCGAAGATGAATATGTTGAGGTAATCCGGGTCTCACGAGAGTTTCATCTTCCAACCGAAATTGTTGAACGCCGATTGCTCCTCGTAGACCACGCCTCGATCATGCAAACTGTGCTTCGAAAATGGGGGCTCAAGGGTGATATGGTCGAACCGATCGTGAACCACCACCTATCCGTAGGTAACATCCGACAGACATGCCCGAAACAGATATCAGAATGCTGCTCGGTAGCACTCGCCAATCGGATTGTTCATGCGCTCGGCATCGGATGCTCAGGTAATCAGACTATCTATCCCACCGAGGAGTTCTTTGAGCCATTGAATCTCCCAAAGGGAGTCCTTGCAAATGTCGTGGACCGACTCCCGAACATGGTCCAAGACCTGAGACTCTCCATGCTTGGGGATATGGGATTGACGAACTTCCCTGAGTGTCCCAAGCCAGAGCTTGCCAAGCAGTTCAACCCGATCTATGTTACAATGCAACCAAAAATTGATGCCATGTCATACTGGATCAATGACATCGCCGACGACACACCCGATATGCCGAAGAACTTCATTGTTGCGAATATGCGAAACAAAAACGACGCGGTCCCGATCGACTCGATGATCAACGAAGCAGAGCAAAATCACGGCGTCAAGGATCTGCCCGTCCTGGTCTTGTCCCCATCAGGGAAGCTCAATCTTCCGCAAATCACGCTGCAGAAACGGGAAGTATTGACCCTGAAGACCCCCTTTACAACGCAGCAGTTTGCTCGCGCACTACTAACATACAACTCTCTCCCGAACAAAAAAGACAGCCATTCGGATCCGCAAAGCAGTTTGCACAGCCCTGAGAAAGCGGCATAATCGCCAAATGCTCATCTATAGTATCTGATCTAAACCACTGGAATTGATGCCCTTGCCCTCAATAGCTGACAACTCTACGAGATCCGCGTCTACTATGCTCGACTATGCCCATCCCACGCATCGCCATCGTCGGCCGACCCAATGTCGGCAAGTCCTCCCTCCTCAATCTCATCGCCCAAGAGCGGATCGCGATCGTTGACGACACGCCGGGCGTCACCCGCGACCGACTCTCGATCATCGTCGATCTCATCGACCCAAACGATCCCCTCAACGAGAAGCACTCCGCAAAGCAGATCGAACTCACCGACACCGGGGGCTTCGGGGTCTATGTCGCCGAGGGCGCACGCTACAACGAGATCGGCGAAGACCTCGCCACACTCACCGACGACATCGAAACTCAGATCGCGATGGCCGTCTCCACCGCAGACATTATCCTCTTCGCAGTAGACTGCCAAGCCGGCATCACCGCACAGGACCGGGCCATCTCCCAGATGCTCCGCGAGCAAAAGCTCGGCCGCCGAGACAAAGAGGGCACCAAAAACTCAGAACTCACCCCCGTCCATGTCGTCGCCACCAAATGCGACGACTCAAGTTGGGAACCCCACGCCTACGAGCTCGCCGCCTTCGGCTTCGGCGCCCCGCTCCTCTGCTCTGCAACCTCCAAATACCTCCGCCGAGACATGCTCAATAAGCTTTTCGACCTCACCCCACGCTACGAGGGCGACCCGGAACCCGAGGTCGATATGAAGGTCGCCATCGTCGGCAAACGCAACGCCGGCAAGTCCACACTCATCAACACCCTCGCCGGCGAACAACGCGTCATCGTCTCCGAAATCGCGGGCACCACCCGCGACGCGATCGATGTCAAAATCGAGATGGGCGAGAAATCCATCCTCGCCATCGACACCGCCGGGCTCCGCCGAAAGAAATCCTTCCAGGACAAAATCGAGTACTACGCCCTTGACCGCGCCAAACGAGCCATCTCCCGCTCAGATGTCGTCCTCTACATGCTCGACGCGACCACCGAGATCTCCCAGGTCGACGAGCAGCTCGGCCAGCTCATCGTCGATTCCCACAAGCCGGTCATCATCGTCCTCAATAAATGGGATGTCGCCAAAGACGGCTCCGACCAAGCTGGACGACAGGCCACGCCCAAACGCTACGAAGAATACATCCGCAAGGAACTCAAAGGCCTCTCCTGGGCACCAATCGCCATCATCAGCGCCAAAGAAGGGCTCAATATCACCTCCGCCCTCGAGGTCGCCTTCGATATCTACGAGCAGGCCTCCACCCGCGTCGGCACCGGACAGCTCAACCGCACCATCGCCTCGATCATCCAGGCGCGTGGCCCAACCAACAAACTCGGAGCCGAGGCCCGCGTCTACTTCGCCTCGCAGGTCAAAACCAACCCGCCAACCCTCGTCCTGGTCGTCAACGACCCCGACCGCTTCACCCTCAACTACGAACGCTACCTCATGAACCGCATCCGCGAGGTCCTCCCCTTCGGCGAGGTCCCGATCAAGCTC
>Ga0316187_10006524_pt1 | contig 10027 bp, 7 predicted proteins | sample CroRivburrow1_MG_FD_204927 | JGI IMG/M metagenome (GOLD analysis project Ga0316187, IMG submission 204927) | Coastal sediment microbial communities from Maine, United States - Cross River worm burrow 1 | ecosystem: Environmental > Aquatic > Marine > Coastal > Sediment | place: USA: Maine... | reverse complement strand
AGGTGGTCCGCGATGGGATTGCCCTCAGAGTCGATACCGAACTGGTCGCAGTGCACGAAGTCGTGCGCACCCGGGTCGTCCAGGTTTGGGTTCGAGACTCCGAAGCCCTGAGACTGTTCAGAGCTCCCGCTTCCTCCGGGACCTCCACTCGAGGGTTCCGGTGCGGGTGCAGCCTCTGCAAAGTTAGGCCGAAGACTCGTGCCGGCCACCACCAGCCCGGTCGCGGGTATGGCTTTTAGGAAGTCTCTGCGCTTCATAATCTGTCCTTCTGCCCGTGTAGGCGATAGGTGTAGCTCATGCTCGGCCACTGTCCGGGTGACCAGGCGTTCCAGGCTGTTGCGACATACCGTCCAGAACCCATCGGCTTACATGAAGCTCCAGCCACCGTCGATCGGGATGAACTGAGCGGTCATGCCGGTGGCCTTGCCGTCAATCAATGTGGCCACGAAATACGCGGCATCCTCGGGCTGAATGAGCCTGTGGATCGGCATCGCGTCCCCCACCGCCTTGGCCTTGGCCGGGTCCTCGTCGGCGCCCACCATGTGGAGAAAGCTGGGGTAGGCCATCCCGTAGGTTCCGGTGCCGTTGAGGGTGACCCCGTTCGGCGCGACCTCCAGCGCGCTGGCACGAATGAGCGCGTTGGCTGCCGCGCGCGTCGCACAGTAGAGCGCGACCTCGGGCTGGGGCCGCATGGCCCCGGCGCTCGTATTGATGACGACCTGCCCCGATTTCTGCGCGACCAGAGGGGGGAGCAGCGCTCGCAGCGCGTAGAACACAGACTTGAGGTTTCCCTCATACACAGTTTCGAGATCCTTGTCCTTCGCGGTGAGGACGCTGGCGTTTACGTGGGTTCCGGTCCGGACACAGGCGGAATCAAAACCACCGAAGGCCTCCTTGGCGCGATCGACCAGCTTCTGGATCGTGTCCGGCTTGGTCTGGTCGGCCGTGTCCGGCACCACCTCGACCTTCGCCCCGAGTTCGCGCAGCTCGTCGGCCAGACCGCCCCTGGCGTCGCCCAGAACCAGGTCGTGGTCCCGACGCGCCATCTCGCGCGCCAGGGCGGGCATCATGTGATTCCAGCTGTCGAAGAGAATGACGACGCGCTTCTTGCCGGAGCGATTCTGCTGCGCCTTCACGACCGAAGGCTGCAACCCCATTGCGGCCGCGCCGGCGAGGCCCGCCAGTCCTATGCTTCCGTGGCTCAGGAAATCGCGGCGAGAGCTCTCACCCGCTGGCCGCTCTTCCAGCTCGACCTCTTCGTCTTGGTTGTGTTGGTCTTCTTTCATCGTTTTCTCCTACTGAGGTTTCTTCCGGTGTTTACTTCGGCTTGCTCTCTGTTGCGGTTTCGAGCTGTGGCTAGAATCGATATCCGATGCCGATGGAGCCGATCAGCGGATCGATCGCGATGTCGGTGCTGGCCATCAGCCCCGTTTCTCAGGCTCCTCTTCAATTCGCCCGGGTGGACCGGAGTGACGACCTCTCATCGTCCACTGACCAAGCTAATCCATCAAAGGTGAAGTTTTCGGTCTTTTTTAACCACTCGGTCCTCGACGTCGATTTCGTCACCTGCTAGATTGAAGGGCAAGGAACGTGGCCTACCTCTTCAGGTATTGCAGGTATTGCGCAGGTATTGCGCAACCACTCGAAAATGATCATTCTGGATAGAGTAGGGGCGACAAGAATTCAGCACGAATTGAAGACGTCTTTGCGGCTCGAAAGATGCTAGACGAACCATGAGCAGCTCGAAGCAGATGGCAGGGCCTCCGATTCTCCGCTTAGGACACGTCTTTGGATTCGTGGCCGTGCTCCAGCGCCTCGGCGCGCCCGCCGAGAGGCATCTCCGCCGCAGCGGCATAGCGCTCTACAGCGACGATCCGGATGAATTCGTTCCGTTGCACCGAGCCTGGTCCTTTTTCCATAGCGCGGCTCGAAGCGAAGATCCCATGCTGGGCTGGCATGTGGGGCGCTATGTTGGAGACCACGGTCTGAACCGCCATCTCCTGCGGAAGCTGGAGACGGCCCCGACGCTCTACCTGGCGCTCAAGTGGCTGATCGAATTTGCCACCTCAGAGGCATCCCACGTCGACCTCGGCTTCATCGAGCGCGATCGGGACATCCTGTTCTACACCCAGTATCCAGTGATGAAGGGAGAGCCCGGGTACACGTCATCTCAGACTTATCAGCTCGGGTTGATTGTTGACCTCATCCGACACTTTCTGGGGCACGAGTGGGTCCCGGAAGAAATAGGTATCGAGTATCCGGAGGTACCGAGGGGTTTAGATGCACTCTACCCGGGGGTCCGAATCATGTCGCAGCAGAGACTTGGCTTCTTGTCCGTACCGCGATCCTCGTTGCACATGGCAGTCCGCAGCGCTCCTACGGAGACAAGCACGGAGTATTCGCCGGTCTTGACCAGGGATTTCGACTTTGCCGAGACCCTCGGTACTCTGCTCCGGCCCTACCTGCCCGCCGGCTACCCTTCCGCGCGGCTCGCGGCTTCGCTCGTCGACACTTCAGTAACGACCCTGGCCCGGAGGCTCTCAGGCTGTGGTACGTCGTATCGCTTCCTGGTCGACCGGGTGCGCTTCGAGGTGGCCAAGGAGCTCATGGCTGATACCGACCTGCGAATCACCGACGTCGCCATTGCCGTCGGCTTCGATGATTCCTCCAACTTCGCGCGGATGTTTCGGCGTATCGGCGGCCTAAGTCCCAAACAATACCGTAGGGCAATCCACTAGCTGTCCCCACATTTGGTTCCAATCAGTCTGCAGAGGATCCGTGTAGTCTCGCTAGATTGGTAGCTGGGAACAGGCATCAGGAACTAACGGGTGGAACCCTCACGCGTCCTGGAGAAGACTTCCCATTTGGCGCCCAATCTATCGACAGCCGATGCGTTCAGGGCTGGGGGGAGGTGTCGCCGGTGCTAGATACCTCTCGTCATCAGCGCAAACCTCCATGGTTGGTGGCGGGAACGATACCCTTCAGCAGGAACCCCAGGAGGTCCTTCCCGGTGAGGATCCGCTTTCGCCCTCCCCAGAGCAGAATCAGGTGCTGCTGGAGGACATCGCCTCCGGGTTCGGTCGTCAGGTGGCCTATCGCTTGATCGAGAGTCACGTCGGGGTCGGCAATCACCACGGGACGATGGCAGAACGCCAGCGGGTCTGCCGGCTTGCGGCCGAACAGTGCGGCCCTCAGGAAGCCGTTGGCGTCCAATGCGAGAGTCGGTGGCCCCTCCTCGGCAGCGATGAGCACCCACCGTTTCTCCGACGCTTGGACGGCGCGAAGGAAGGGATCGTCGGGGGACGCCTCGAAGGCCGGGAAGACCGGGCGGTGGTCCACGTGCGGCAACTGCAGCACGCTCTCGGGATCGACCGGCCGGCCCTCCTGAGACAACAGAAGATCGTCTAGCACCAGGAAGTTGGCCGCCCCCCTCCCTTCGAGCTGGCCGATCTCCGATTCCGGTGCGTCGGCGTGCTGCCTCAACGCCTCGTAGACTTGGTCCTCGGGAATGTAGTCGATACTCTCTTTGCCGAGCCATGCGTCGAGGATCCACGCAGAGGGCTTGGCGAGCGGAAACAGTAGTACCTGGTAGAAACGTAGCACCGGGGTGAGCAAGCCCGCCATCTTGAGCGCGTTGCGCGAGAAGTACGCTTGCGGAATGATCTCGCCGCCGAACGTGATCGCGAAGGTCGAGAAGACGAATCCCAGCGCTCCAGCCAAGACGGAATCGGTCAGCAGTGTCAACAGGACGTTGGTGCCGACATTGCCCCAGAGAATCGTGGTCAGCGCGAAGTTCGAATCCTCTCGGACCTTGAGGACTCTCGCTGCCTTCTCGTCACCCAGACTCTCCAGCGTTTTGAGCCGCAGAGCCGTGACGCCGAAGAGCGCGAGGTTCAGGCCCGAGAACATTCCGGACTGCATCAAGAGGAGCGCGATGCCCAACCAGGTCAGTGCTTCACTTTGCATGGGGCCTCCGGCGTAGGCGTGGATCAGGGTAAGGAGGTTGCGTTGCGCGGCTCGAGTCGGGCCCGAAGTGCCGCAGCTCACGCAGAGAGTCTATGCCCCGCTCTACGGGTTCAATCTCGAGAAATTCAGTTTCGTGACGCTGCAGGACATCTGAGATCCCGTTCTGTCAGCTGATCCTCGGGTCCTGCCTCACAGCACGGCAAGGCAGAGCCAGAGGATGATCGTCGGCACGAGAGCGGCCTTCAAGAGTCCCTTGGGCGATACCCCTGCATCGAAATGATTCTTCAGGATGGATTGACCAGCCGGGTTCGGAGCGTTGGCGATGACCGTCAACCCGCCACCTGCCACCGCTCCAGCAACCACCGCGTACTTGAGGCTGTCGGTAAAGCCAGGAACGAGTGTGCTGAGATAGGTGATCGCGGAGTTGTCGTTGAAGGCTGTGAGCACGGTGGCTCCCAGCATCAAGGGCAGCTCGTTCAGGTTGCCCAGCACGGGTGCGATCCACCACGCCTGCACTCCGCCGTGGATGACCAGACCGGCGAGGAAGAAACCGACCAGCATGGCCGGCTGCAGCTGAATCCGGTTCTGATACTGAGGCGTCGCCTGGGCGAATCCCAGAAAGAGCAACAAACCCAGGACGAACAGCGGTGGGTAGTGGGAATTGAAAATGGTCCAGCCCATGAAGAGCACGTGAATCGCAGTGACCCATAGCGGCACGGGATCTTCCCGCTTGTCCCAGTCGGGGTCCTCGAATATCGGGCGCTTGTCTTCTGGCAGGAGACCGGGCACGAATCGACGAATGTGATAGAGAAGGACCTCGTCGAAGCGCTTCTCCGCCGCCTCATCGATCAGCTCGGGCTCGACGCCCTCGGATTTCAACCGCGGCAGGAGATCAGTGGCCGTTCGTTGGCGAAGTCCGTCGACCCAGGCTCGAATCGCGCTATCGATCGATTCGAGAAGCTTCTGATCCCTCGCGACCTCCGGGCCGGCCTGCGACCACTCTTTGTCCATCAGCTCCCGTGTCACGAACCGCCTGCCGATCTCGTCCTTCAGATTGCGGAGCGCAAAGGCATCCTGCATTCGGCCGAGCTCCTTGCGGAAGAGCCAGAAATAGAGGCCGTTGCTGAGCAGAATCCCGACGACCACCTTCCAGCCGAAATTGCTGATCATGAAACCGGTTCCCCAGTTCCACGGCCCCGCGACCATCAGGACCGGCGGAGCCGCAAAATGAGTCAGGGTGCCGCCTACCGAGATATTGACGAAGAGCAGGCCGAGGGTGGCGTATTTGAACTTCGAGCTGGGTCCGAGCTCGTAAAACTTTTGTGACAACAGCAGCGCCACGATAGTCATGGCGGCAGGCTCGGTGATGAAGGAGCCGAGCAGGGGTCCGATCGTCATGGTCGTGAACCAGAATGCCGAGAGCGAGCCACCCAGCAGACTCGAAAGCTTCAGCATGATGGATTCGGCCATCTTGAGGATCGGCCGGGTAGACGCCAGGATCATGATCACGACGACGAATGCGGGTTCGGTCAGATTCACGCCGTGCCCGAAGTAGCTGACGACGGATGGCCAGCCATAGAACACGACAATTGCCGCGCCCAGGGGGATGGCCCAGAGACCAAAGACCACCTCGATCTCACCGAGGAAATGAAAGACCTCGCCCATGATGTCCACCGAGCCCGGCCTCGCCTCGCCATCGTCGATCTTTCTCTTGTGCTCCAGACGTCGTTTGTGGCTGAGGGCCGAGAACTTGCTGGCCATGAAGGTGTGAACGATGGCGCAGAGGAAGATGAGCGTGGCCACGAGGTTGAAGGGCACTTGCTCTACCCGATGGGCCAGGATCTTCGGGATGCTCCCGAGATCGGCATCGCCGTAACTCTCCAGGCTCGGAGGGAAGTCTGTCTGTGTCCCACCTGTCGGCGAACTTGCCCAAGCGACACCACTGGATAGAACGAGGCCCAACACAAGGACCCATAGGAATCGGGCGCCTGGCAGGTCGAATCGTCGATGGCGGGTCGAGTCGGTCTCTGATCTCATAGGTCGAACACCTCTAAAGTCCGGGGATGGAACCTAGCGTACCTTGGAAACTGTCCGAGAGTAAACTGTGATGAGTATTCTCCTCATCATGATCGTGAAAGGATGAATCCATGACGCCGGAGAAGAACGGCAACGAACCACACGAATCGGTTCATCGCAGAAAGCGCGGTAAGGAGCTGCGAAAAACGGTGCCGAGAGAGTCTCACGCCGATTGGAGTCCGAGCGAAGACCGTGTCGATCCGATCAACTTGCTCCAGGAGCAAGACGCTTCACGGGTCCAGCATCTGGTGCCGATCAAGTACGGGCGGATGCTGGAGTCGGCCTTTGCGTTCTTCCGCGGTTCCGCGGCCTTGATGGCCGCCGACTTGCGGTCGAGCCCCACGACCGGTCTCCAGGCAATGCTTTGCGGAGACGCGCATCTCTCCAACTTCGGCATCTTCGCCTCACCCGAGCGTCGCATGATCTTCGACATCAACGACTTCGACGAGGCCTACCCCGGTCCCTGGGAGTGGGACCTCAAACGCCTGGCGGCGAGCGCCGTCATCGCGGGTCGCGACAACGGCTTCAAGGCGAAGAAATGCCGCAAACTGGCGATCACCACAGTCAACGCCTACCGAGAGGCGATGCAGCAGTTCTCGCAGCTATCGATCCTCGATATCTGGTACTTCCACGTGCCAACCTCCGCTGTACTGCGGGCATTCGAGAACCAGTCGAAGCGCGTCAAGAAGAGGGCCAGGAAGACCGTCGAAAAGGCCAGGGGGAAAACCCAGACGCGAACGCTCGCGAAGATGACCCACCGCGAGGATGGACGGCTGCGGATCAACAGCGAGCCCCCGCTGCTGGTGCCCGTGGCCGAGCTCGATTTAACGACTCTGAAGATCGAAGGGGACGTGACCGCCTTCAAAGAAGAGACAATCTACGGGGGCTGGCGAGATTATGTCGACAGTCTCCCCGACGACCGCAAGTCTCTGCTACGCCGCTATCAGCCGAGCGACTGCGCGCTGCGTGTGGGCGGCGTGGGAAGCGTCGGAACAAGGTGCTCGATCATGCTTCTCCAAGGTGAAGGCCCCGACGACGCCATTCTTCTGCAGCTCAAGGAAGCCGGCGCATCGGTCCTCGAAGGTCACTTGGCTGAGGCGCCCTATGCGAGCCAAGGTGAGCGAGTCGTCATGGGGCAGCTCTTGATGCAGGCGGTCAGTGACATCTTTCTTGGCTGGCATACCAGCCACGCCTCCAATGTCGACTATTACTGGCGCCAGTTCAAGGACCTCAAAGGATCAGCCCAGATTGGCGAGCTCGATGAACGGGGTCTCGGCACCTATATGAAGGTCTGTGCGACCTGTCTGGCCCGGGCACACGCCCGTATGGGTGACGCGGCGGCCATTGGGGGATACATCGGGAAGAGCGATGCGTTGTCGGAGGCCATCGCTGATTTTTCGGTGACCTATGCCGATCAGGCCGAAGACGACCATCAGGCTTTGGTCCAGGCGGTCAAGGAAGGCCGCGTCGAGGCACAGACAGGGATCTGAGTCTCAGAGGGGGCAGGTCAAGCAACCCGACCCAGCTCAGCCGCTTCAGGACAATTGGGCATCGGATCATGTACCACCCGAGGCGCACGGCGCCCGACCCAGCCTCCGGCCGGGTACCCAGGTCCTCAACCCTCACGGCTCCGTGAGCCGAGAAGCCGCCCTTCTGTAGGTTCTTGACGAAGACTGGGTCCGGATAGGCCGACTAGCCGGTCCAGGGTTTCGAACGGGCGCATCAAGAACGGGCGTCGTCGCCCTTCTCCTGAATCAGTACGCGATGGGGCACCGAGATCTCGATGCCCTCCTCGTCGAATCTCTTCTTGATTCGGAGCAATAGTTGACGACGCGTGGGGAAGATCTTGTCAGGTCTGGTCTGGATCATGAATTTGATCACCACGCCGTACTCGGTGAACTTGTCGACCCCGAGCATCACCGGCTCATCGGTTACCCAATCCCCGACTTCCGGATCTTCACGAAACTCACGGGCGACCTCCAGGATCACTTTCATGACCCGCTCGACGTCTTCGTTGTATCTGATAGGAATCTCGAGCACCGCGCGGCCCCAGACGTAGGTCCGATTGGTGACCGACTTGATCTCACCGTTGGGAATGAAGTGCATCCGACCCTCGATATCTCGCAGCATCGTCGTCCGCATGTTGACCTTTTCCACCGTACCCGTGATGCTACCGATCGTGATCAGATCGCCCAGCTCGAACTGATCCTCCATCAGGATCATGAAGCCCGTGAAGTAGTCACGCATCAAGTTCTGAGCGCCAAAGGCAAAGGCCACACCCAGGATGGCGGCACCACCCAACACCGTCTTGATATCGACACCCGCTTCCTGAAAGACGAGCAGCACCGCTCCAACGACAATTAAAAGGCTCAAGGCGCTGCGAAGACTCAAGGCGAGGGTGTCAGCCCGGTTGGCGCCCCGCACCCTTTCCTGATGGTGGCCGACCACGGTCCTGACCAGCGGGCGGGCAGACTTGCGAACCAAGGCCAGGAGCACCCAGGCCACGATGACCACCACCAGCATGCGGGGGGCACGGGTGGAGAACCAACGCCAGAGGTTCCTGGGGTGGAGTGGACTCTCGAGCCAGATGCTCTTCTTGCGAGCTTCTTTAGCCTCGAGTCTGCTGGCGTCGGCCTCTTCTTGCACCAGCAGCTGCTCCTCTTGCAGATTCTGCAGTCGTTCATGAAGGGAATTCAGGTACTCCCGACGCTGGTCGAGCTCTCGCTGATTCTCACGCTGGAGGTCCTGCGCGGTCTCGATGCCGTTGCGAGCCTCCTCGAGGTCGGCCTGACCGGCACCCTCAGCGATCAGGCGCTCCAGCTCGGCCTGCATGGTCTCCTGGGCGAGATCGAGGTTGTCTCGCGACTCTCTGGCGGTTTCGAGAAGCTGTTGCTCGATTTCGATCTGGTTCTCGAGAGCCTCCTTGCGCTCCACGAAACTGAACATCGCGGCCTGGGCCTCCAGAGCCGCCTCCTCGAGCTTCTCTGCCTCGCGACGGGCCTCGAGCTGCTCAGCCGTCGAGGGCATCCTCTCGGCGGTCGCCTCGGGCGCTGCTCGGGTCGGGCTACCGGGAATCAGTACCTGAGCCGGGGTCAGACCGGGGGCCACGGTTGGCTCAGGGGCTGTAGTGTCGGGTGCAACGACGGTCTCCACCGCGAGCTCCTCGGATGTGGGACCTATCTGCGCCTGGTAGGCGGCCTCCATGTTCGCGATCTTCTTCTCTAGTGCCTGGATCTGGCCCTGCAGGGTCTTGGCGGACTGAAACGCGATATCCGATTGCTTCGTGCCTATCTGAATCATGTCCTCGAGACTCGCGATCTCCTCTGCCAGCGCCGAGGCCTCGGCCGAGGCCTCGGCACCACCGAGCTCTTCGAGCTGCAGCCTCTTCGCGGCAAGCTCCGCTTCCGCTTCCTCGATGGTGGTGGCCAGATTGTCGACAAAGGCTTCGCGATCGGCCAAGCTCTCCTTGATCTCGGTCAACCTCGCCCTATCGGCCTCCAGGTCTTGCTCCAACCTCCTCAAACGCTCGATCTGGGTGAGCTGAGGTGCCTCCTGCTGGGATTCTGAAGACTCCGTCGCTTGCTCTGGTTCGGTCTCTTGGGCACTCGAAGGCTCCTGGGCCTGGACCGAAGATCCGCCCGGGATGAGCCATCCATCCATGAGCAGTAGGGCAAGCAGACAGGCGGTGATAGGAAGAACTGTTTTCATAGGTGGACCCCCTTGTTACGGGGATATATTATCCCTCGTCTGGACGACTCTCGCCGAGGGTGCGCAGGTGACCCCGCTACTGCTGGTGCAGCAAGCCGTAAGCGAGATAGTGCTTGTCAATGTTGCCGAACCATTAGTCGGGATTGTAACCAACAACCGCAGCCTCGCCCCGCAGACGCTGGATTCTGTCACGCTCGGCGTTGTAGCTGGACAGAGCGACAAGTAAGCGGTTGTAGTCATCAATTTCGGGATCGGCGAAAAACTGTTTCATCCCGTA
>Ga0316187_10006523_pt1 | contig 10028 bp, 10 predicted proteins | sample CroRivburrow1_MG_FD_204927 | JGI IMG/M metagenome (GOLD analysis project Ga0316187, IMG submission 204927) | Coastal sediment microbial communities from Maine, United States - Cross River worm burrow 1 | ecosystem: Environmental > Aquatic > Marine > Coastal > Sediment | place: USA: Maine... | reverse complement strand
TATAATTAACATGGCAAAAAGAGACTGTAGGCGCAGAATCTGAAGTTACTTCAAAGTTTTGCCCAGAATCAAATTTTTCATAGTAATATAGAGCCTCAAGACTGGTTTTTAATTCACCCGTATAATTTGCATATGCTGTTTTATTATAGTCCAAAACACTATTTGCTTTTATAGAGCAACTATCAACAGTTGTATCATAATCTAGAGTTGCAATTATAACTCCTGGCCCCGGATCTATATCGTAAGTTGCATCTCGAAGGTTATCATAGCTTGCATCATGGCTATTTGCGCCACAAAGGTTAGTGTATAGGTCACTTCCAAGCCCGCCAAATGTAATACTCCCATCTCCAGTAACATCGGTAGGAAAACTTGGTCCCCAGGAACAATTTTGAACATCCTGCGAAGGATCTTCCCCAGCACAAGTCGCGAAGTTTCCGTTTGTAACTGTCAGACCTAATAATGTTTTCAACTCTTTAAAAACTAATAATCCCGATAAAATCAATGATTCTAAATATACAGTTTGGTTTTTTGTTTCAATATTTGTCAGAAGATATTGCAATGCAGATCGATAATCATTGGCGTCGGCAGTCGTATCAGGTATATAGCTAAACATTAAATCAGAAACATCGACATTATCTCCAGTAAGAGCATTCAGCATTGTAAAAAGTGTTATACCTGCCCTTCCCATATAAGCTTGTGCCGTCAAATGATAACCCTCATCGGTTGCAACTTCTTCACAAACGTCTATTGCCGAAGCCCATTCTTGGTCATCAATCAAAATTTTACATTTTTCGAGATTCCCGGCTTCATGAGTCGCGTCGGTGTCCTTACAACCGTTTAATGCTAATAGGAAAATGGACAGACCTACAATTATCCAAAGCGTGAAAGATTTAGTTTTCATTGTCATTATCTTAATCATCCCGAGTAATAAATAACTTGTTTTTGGAAATACATTTTAGACACTACAATAAATATACCCTAATTGTATTAAATTTAATCTCAAGTAAATCACAACAAGTAAAAAATTGAACTATTAACCGAAACTTTGGATTTTCCCTCGGACTTTTTCGATTATCCAATCCGCTGTTGAAGCCCCCGCTGTAATCCCTATCTCCTTTTTCGAAATAAACCAATCAGGCTCTAATTGCTCCTCTGTTTCTATATGATGAGTTTCAACATATTTACTTGTTAATTCAGCTAATTTCTTCGTATTGGAAGAATGATATCCTCCGATCACGATCATGATATCAACCTTTTTTGCTAGTTTTTCTGCAGATATTTGTCGCTTTTTAGTAGGAGAGCAAATCGTGTTACGTACTTTTACATCTCTCACTTTTTGCAAGATGGCTTCAACAATTTTGTCGAATTTTTCAGGTGAAAATGTACTTTGTGAAACAACACCAATTTTTTCAGGAAGTTCTTGAGAAATGACTTCCTCTCGGTTATTCACAATAATCGGGTCAATTAGTCTAGAAGCGATACCTTGGACTTCGATATGATTTTTATCTCCAATTATCAATATTCGGTACCCCTCACTTTCCAACTTAGCACCTGCGTTATAAATCACACTAACAAGCGGACAAGTAGTATCTACAACTTCCAGGTTAAGGGATGCTATTTTTTCAAAGTTCTCAATCCTGGTTCCGTGTGCCGTTATAACTATAGGATGATTTTCATTACCCGTAATCTCATGGATAATTTTTTTATTACTTTTTTCTAGATCGGCAACAACTTGTTTATTATGGATTAAATCACCCAAAATGGACACCTGATCATATTGGGCAACAATATCAAGAGCTCTCTCTACTCCCCAACAAAAACCCTGAGCCTCAGCAACAATAATATTTCTCATATTTTTGGTTTTTTTAATCCCGTACCAAATAAGTACGAATTTGCCTTGACATATAGCACCCTTTTGGTACTATATAGTCTTCAGGCAGTGTTTATTAAATAAATAGATTTTCGAGATATTGCCCGAGCTGTAAGATATAATATTTTGATTCAATGGAAATGCCAAGGCATTGATCAAAATTCTTTATTATCAGAATTTAGCTATAATTAACCTGTGTTACGAATCTCGAAAAAATCGGATTATGCGATCGTTGCTTTAAGTCATCTCATAGCAACAAAAATACCTGTCTCAGCACGAGAGATAGCTGATAAATATGGTTTATCTACACAAATGTTGGCAAATGTTTTAAAAATGCTGACTAATGCAGGTGTGCTCAAAAGTAAACGAGGGGTAACAGGTGGCTATATCCTTGAAAAAAAACCGGAAGATATCTTCCTTGGAGAAATATTTGATATTATTGAAGGGCCTGTAGGACTGTCTGATTGTACCGATGAATCAAAAAGTTGTGGCTGTGAAGCTCGTTGCCCTGCAAAAAATCCGATGTTAATTATCAATCAAAAAATCAAATCCTTTGTTAACGATCTCAGCCTTGAAGACATTTTAACCCAAAAAGGGCGGGACCTCACAAAAACCAACTTCGACTCAATGGCCTACCAATATGAATAATCGAATTTATATGGATAATGCATCGACAACTCCTGTTGATCCAAGAGTTCTAGAAGAGATGTTACCTTACTTTAACGAGCATTATGGAAACGCCGCAAGTAAAAGCCACAGCTTCGGCTGGACGGCAGGGGCTGCGGTCAACAAAGCTCGAGAACAGATTGCCGATCTTATCGGAGCTAGTGCAAAAGAGATTGTCTTTACTAGTGGAGCGACAGAATCAAACAATCTTGCTCTCCAAGGAATTTCGGAGATGTATCAGGAAAAAGGGAATCATATCATAACCTGCGCGACGGAGCATAAGGCAATCCTGGACACTGCACACTCTCTTGAAAGTAAGGGATTTGAAGTGACTTTTCTACCTGTAGATCGCGAAGGGATGATTGATCTATCGCAATTGGAAAAAACAATTACCGATAAGACCATCTTGATATCACTTATGGCAGCAAATAATGAGATCGGTACATTACATCCTTTAAAGAAAATTGGTGAAATCGCTCGAAAAAATAACGTGTTTTTCCATACAGATGCCACTCAAGGTGTTGGTAAAATTCCAATTGATGTTGAATCAATGAATATAGATATTCTTTCATTAAGTGGACATAAAATCTACGGACCCAAGGGCATTGGGGCGCTATACGTTCGAAGAAGAAAACCAAGAGTACGCATCAGCCCCTTTATTCATGGGGGTGGTCATGAACGAGGTATGCGATCTGGAACATTGAATGTGCCGGGCATTGTTGGCCTTGGTGCCGCGTGTCACTATTGCAAACTAGAGATGGAAGAAGAGGGAGAACGATTGACGACCCTAAGAAATCGATTTGAAAGTGAAATCAAAGAAAGAATCGATTTTGTTTTTCTCAACGGACATCCAACTGAGAGACTACCGGGATTGTTAAATCTTAGCTTTGCCTATGTTGAAGGTGAAAGCCTTATGCTTGGGCTGGAAAATATAGCCGTTTCTTCAGGATCAGCCTGTACATCAGCCAGTCTAGAACCCTCTTATGTATTACGGGCACTAAATGTTGGAGATGAGCTGGCACATTGTTCCATTAGGTTTAGCCTGGGTCGTTTCACAACAGAAGAGGAAGTTGATCAAACAATTGAAAAAACAGTTTCTGCTGTCAGCCGCTTACGGGATATGTCTCCTTTATATGAAATGGTGAAAGAAGGTGTTGATTTAAAATCTATAAACTGGGCGGGTCATTAAGTGTGTAATTTATCAACAAGAATTCAAAAGAGGTAACCATGTATAGTGATAAAGTGTTGGACCACTATAATTCTCCAAGGAATATAGGAAGTTTCACAAAAGAAGACACATCCGTTGGTACAGGTATTGTTGGAGCCCCCGAGTGTGGAGATGTAATGAAGCTTCAACTTAAAGTTGAAAACAATCGAATCATAGATGCAAAATTTAAAACTTTTGGCTGTGGTAGCGCAATCGCAAGTTCAAGTTTAGCAACAGAATGGGTCAAGGGTAAAACAATCGACGAAGCTATAGAGATAACTAACTCTGATATAGCAGAAGAACTAAATCTTCCGCCTGTAAAAATCCACTGTTCCGTCCTTGCAGAAGACGCTATCAAAGCTGCAATTTCAGATTATAAAAAGCGTGCTTCTGAATCTTAACAGAGTAAAGCTTCAATCAGGGTTCTAAATATATTGAGTTAAATTTTGAATTAATACTGGGAGAATAAATGGTTTCATTAACAGATAATGCGATTAAGGAGATCAAAAAGGTTATCGTGGAAAACAAACTGTCCGAAGAGACAGGCATACGGCTCGGAATCAAAGGAGGAGGATGTGCAGGTTTTACATATGTATTTGATTTTGACGATAAAATCGGTGATTTTGATGAAGTCTTCGACACAGGTGGAATCAAAGTTATTGTAGATCGAAAAAGTTTATTATATATTGACGGAACATCTGTAGATTTCAATACAGGCCTTACGGACCGCGGTTTCAAGTTCAATAACCCTAAAGCAGATGCTGCGTGTGGCTGCGGAACCTCCTTTACACCCAAAGGAATCGATCAAGGATAAGCAAATAATCCTTTTCCTATCTCTGTAGAAAATGATGAACCAAGTAGTCGATAATTACCGTGAAACACTAAAATGTCACTCCTGCAATCATACGCTGGAACAAAGCTTTTACTGTTTTTTTTGCGAAAAAATCCAGGAAATAAAGGGCAAACTCAATTATTTCTCAATTTTTGGGCTGGAAACTACCTATCAGATTGATTTAAACAAGGTTGATGAAGCCTTTGATCTTTTAATCCTGGTACTTCACCCCGATTATTATGCTCAAAGTAGCGAAACGGATAAAAGCCTTGCTCTCGAATATTCCACATTATTAAATAATTCCAAAGCAACACTGATCGATCCTCTACGAAGGGCAAAATACCTTTTATCATTGTTTTCTCCCTTAACTGATCAGGCATCAACTACACCACCCAAGGGTTTTATAACGGAGATGTTCTCTCTGCAGGAAGAACTAGATCATGCAGAAGAAACCGGAACCATTTCCAGATCCCTTAAAAAAGAAATAGAAGACCTAGCAACACAAACAGAGCAATTTTTAGGTGATGCTTTTATCCAACTTGAGAGTAAACCTGAGGATAAACTCATAATTACGACGATCCAGGAAGAGATTTCAAAATTCAAATTTATTCGAAACCTACAAGATCGCAGTCAAGAGATCGAACAAAAACAAACAAATCTACACTAAGTCATTCATCATGAAGGAACATATTATCGGCATCGACCTCGGGACCACCAATAGTCTGGCGGCGAACGTATTTGAAACTGGCGCTGAAATTCTTGAAAACGATCGATTTTCAACCAATATTCCATCTGTTGTTACATTGAAAAAAAAGATGATTCTTATCGGTGACGAAGCACTGCGGAATCGCACTAAATACCCACAAGAAACGGTTTATTCCTTTAAGCGATTCATGGGCCGAGGTGCCAAAGATATTCATGAAGATCTTTCTAAATTTCCTTTTAAAATCACTATTGGTGAACGAGATAATATCTTAGTTGGAGTTCCCGAAGAGATTCAGTACTCTCCCGAACAGATCTCATCTTTTATATTAAAAAAAATAAAAGATGAGGCTGAATCGATTCTGAAAGTCCCGATTACAAAAGCCGTAATTACGGTACCAGCTTATTTTGATGACGCACAACGTCAAGCAACGAGAAACGCTGCAACTTTGGCCGGATTGGAAGCTGTTCGAATTATTAACGAGCCAACCGCTGCTGCAATTGCTTACGGTTTAAATGAGAAAAAACAGGGGAAAATTGCAGTCTATGATTTCGGAGGGGGCACCTTCGATATCTCAATCCTGAATTTAAAAGGGAAAATATTTAAGGTGTTGTCGACAAATGGAGACACACATCTCGGAGGCGACGATATAGACCACCTTCTCGTGGAACATATTATCGAACTGATCAACGATAACCGAATCACATTCGATTCCGCTCTAAATTCCCAATCTCTTCAGATTTTAAAAAAAGTTGCAGAAGCGATAAAAATTGAACTCACTTCCAATCTCGAATCAAAACATCAAATTGTTCTTCCTGAATTTGATCTCGAAAAAACCATTCTAGTCAAAAGAGAGACTTTTGATCAAATTTTACATCCTATCATCAAACAAACTTTACAACATGTTGAAACAGCCATCAAAACCGCAAAAATTAAAGTTAGCGATATTGAAGAGGTTGTTATGGTGGGAGGTAGCAGTAAAATCCCACTAGTCAGTAAAATGGTTGGTGAGTATTTTAATCTTCAACCCCACATAAAATTAAATCCTGAACAGGTTGTTGCAATCGGCGCGGCAATTCAGGGGCATCTACTGGCTGGTGGAAAAAGAGACTTTTTGTTGATGGATATTGTTCCCCTTTCCCTTGGAATTGAAACTCTGGGAGGAACTTTCTCAAAACTAATTATGAAAAGCGCTTCAATCCCTGCAAAAGTAACAGAAACGTTCTCCACTTCAGCAGACAACCAAACAGGTATTGAGCTTTCCATTTACCAAGGAGAGCGCGAATTCGTCAAAGATTGCCGAAAACTGGGACAGTTTATTTTAAAAGGCATCCCACCTATGCCTGCAGGCTTACCTAAAGTAGACGTTACCTTTTTTGTAGATGCCAACGGGCTACTTACTGTAACTGCAAAAGAACAACGAAGTGCAACGGAAGCTACCATCGATATCATTCCTACTCACGGGCTAAAAAACTCAGAAATTAGGCGAATCCTCGAAGAATCGATGGAGAACGCTTTTTCAGATTTTAACTCCCGAAATTACGTCGAATTTAAAGAAAAAGCGGAATCAATTCTCAAAGGATTAGATAAAATATGGAACCGTGCCGACCAATACATCTCAAAAGTACAAATTGAGGCGATTCAAGAACATCGACTCATCCTTGAAGCTGCGTCAAAGGATAATAATCCTGAACCATTGAAGGCTGCTATCGATAAAATGGGAGATCTCACACGTGATCTTGCCGATTCAATTATGGGAGATGCAGCTAAAGATCAATTGATTACGGCAGGATTGGAAGAAAACGAATTATTATAAAATTTTACACCAAACTGATTAGATAGAAAAGTCTATGGTAAGGTTAATGATCAATGGGCAATCCCTTTTTATACCATTTATTGATACCACCTTCCATGTTATAGACATTTGAAAAACCAAGGGTGCTCATAAGAGATAGCGTATGACTGCTTCGGGTTCCACTATGGCAATAAATGAGGTATGTTTTAGTTTTATCCAGTTTGCTGATGTTAGATTTAAAATCAGGAGAATAAAAATCGATTAGACGAACGTTATGTAGATGCCCTGCATTAAATTCCTTCAGGGTCCGAACATCAAGAATTTCAAATTCCTGATTTCCTTTATTTTGCTGAATGATGTCAGAGGCTTTTTCAGGTGGAATCGTCATAAAAAATTTCTTTTGACCTGCATTACCGGATTGATAAAAACTGATCATGGTGAAAAACAATAATGATACAAGAAAAACTTTCATTGTATGCCTCCATATCGGTTACTAAGGAGTGAATTTTATATTTTTTCTTACACTAGCTCAAGGTGAATTTTGAAAAACCTTAATACTGTATTCAAACAAAAACATCTAACCATCAGGAACCAATAAAATGTCTGTAAACAATTTACGCGTAGGTATTGTAACAGTGAGTGATCGAGCTTCAAGCGGGGAGTACGAAGATAAGGGTGGTCCTGCCATTCGATTATGGTTGGAAAAAGCTCTCATTACTCCATGGGAGGGATGGAATAAGATAGTTCCTGATGAACAAGCACAAATCGAAGCAATCCTGAAACAGTTAACTGATAAACAAAGTTGCCATCTAATTTTAACAACGGGAGGAACAGGCCCTTCAAAAAGAGATGTGACTCCAGAAGCCACCATCGCAGTTTCAGACCGGATTCTCGATGGATTTGGCGAACGGATGAGATCGATTAGTTTAAAATATGCTCCCACTGCGATTTTATCCCGTCAGGTTGGAGCATTACGAGGAGATTGCCTGATTGTAAATTTACCCGGTCAACCCAAGGCAATTAGTGAGATTTTAGATGAATTGTTTGAAGCCATTCCTTATTGTATTGAACTGAATGATGGTCCTTACATTGAAACTGATGAAAAGGTTGTCAAAGCATTCAGACCAAAATCAGCAGTAAAGAGGAAAAATTGATATCTCACTTGTTTTTTACCCAGTAGTTGGATATTTATCCACTCTTTAATAAACTCCGATCTAAAACACCTAACGTAAAAACAACGGGTTTTAGACGATAGGGTATTTTTGGAAACGAAAATGCCTTCCGACACTTGTAAAGGAGTCCAAATGATTCGCGTTAATGACGCTCGTGCCAGCGTTCTACAAAATATTGAACCCCTAGATTCAATCGAAATTCCTGCGATTGAAGCTCTTTCGCGACATCTTGCGGAAGATATCATTTCAGATCGGCCTCTTCCACCCTTTGACCGAGTTGCAATGGACGGTTTTGCTGTGAGATCTGAAGATTTCAAGCAACCTGAAACCCGATTGAAAATTATAGGTGAAGCGAGGGCAGGTATTTCACCTGATTTTGAAGTTCGTTCAGGAGAAACCGCAAAAATTATGACAGGCGCTCCACTCATTAAAGGAGCCGATGCTGTCGTCAAAGTCGAAAAATCAACAATCGAAGGCGACAGCGTTCTACTGAAAGAAGAAAATATGCGGCCTGGACTCAACATTGCGCCTGAAGGTGAAGATGCAAAAGCCGGAGAAGTCTTACTTCCAGCGGGAACACTCTTAAGCTCTGCTGGATTAGCAGTCTGTGCCTCAGTCGGACGTGTTAAAGTAAAGGTTACACCTAAACCTTCCATTCGAATCATCACCACAGGAACAGAAATCATCTCTCCTGACAAACATCCTCTCCCTCACCAAATCAGAGATTGCAACTCCCATTCAGTTCTCGCTTCGTGTCTAAATTTACAAGCTAATGCTGAATTCATGGGTATTGCAGATGATGATCGCGACTCCCTTGCCCTTGCAATCCAAAAGGGTCTAACAGCCGATATTCTGATTCTAACAGGCGGTGTTTCTATGGGTGAGTATGATTTTATTCCAGAGACTCTGGCAAAACTGGGAGTTAAAAAGATTTTTCACAAAGTCCGTTTAAAACCTGGCAAACCTGTCTGGTACGGACGAACAGAGGCCGGGACCCATGTATTCGGGCTTCCGGGCAATCCAGTTTCCGTACAGGTTAACTTCAAATTGTTTGTGGAACCTTTAATCCAAAAACTAGGTGGAGATCCAAATCCGGAACCTCAAAGTTTCTTTTTACCTCTTGCTCAATCGATTCATAAGAAAAATGACCGCGAAGAATATTTCCCAGCTCGAATTGTTAGGACTTCAGATAATACAACTCTTGAACCCGTATCGATTCGAGGAAGCGGAGATTTTTCAAACCTTGCCAAAAGCGATGGTTTGATCCGATGTCATGTGGAAACAAAAATCATGAACGCCGGAGAAAAAGTAGAGTTTTTACTATGGAAAAGAATTTAGTTATCGACAGCCAAGGGCGTACCTTTAAATCACTGCGAATGAGTATTACAAGCGCATGTGATTTAGCTTGCACCTATTGCGTTCCATCCAGCAAACGGGAACCCTGTCATATGGGTGAATTGACAGCTGATCAGTTCTTCGATTCTGCAAAATTGCTCTATGAAACTATTGGCATCGAAAAGGTTCGATTAACGGGGGGAGAGCCACTCTTATCAAAAAAGCTAATCACCCTACTTCCCAAACTGAACCAACTGCCCTTTAAAGAGATAAGCCTAACCACTAATGGGCAAAAACTAGCAGAATATGCAGAATTTCTGAAAAATAACGGAATCCAACGAATTAATGTCAGCCTGGATACATTGGACGATATTAAGTTCAGAGAAATTACCCGTGGCGGAGTTATACAAAATACATTGAAGGGCATTGAGAAAGCCTTACAAACAGG
>Ga0316187_10006518_pt1 | contig 10031 bp, 8 predicted proteins | sample CroRivburrow1_MG_FD_204927 | JGI IMG/M metagenome (GOLD analysis project Ga0316187, IMG submission 204927) | Coastal sediment microbial communities from Maine, United States - Cross River worm burrow 1 | ecosystem: Environmental > Aquatic > Marine > Coastal > Sediment | place: USA: Maine... | reverse complement strand
AACTCCGACTTCACCGGTATCTTGTCTACCAATGACGACAATCCTCCTGATCGAAGATGATCATCGGATCCGCGAATCCATCGCCGGCGCCCTCGCCAACCAGGGCTATGCCATCAAATCCGAGCGTGAGGGTATGGAGGGCCTCAAAGCCGCCGTCGAAGAAGAGACCGACCTGGTGGTTCTCGATCTCGGATTGCCCGACATGGACGGCATGCAGGTCCTCAAGCTGATTCGAGCCGTGAGCGAGATCCCCGTCATTGTGGCCACAGCCAGAGACGACCAGGAGGAAATCGTCAGACTGCTCGATCTCGGCGCAGACGACTATGTGGTCAAGCCGTACAGCGCCAAGCACCTCGAGGCCCGGATCCGGGCGGTGCTGCGAAGGATGGGCGGCGAGGAATCCACGATCGTCACGGTCGGCGACCTGGTGATCGATCAGGACGCCCACGAGGCACGACTCGATGGCGAGCTCCTCGAGCTGGCGGCCAAGGAATTCGACATGCTGGCCTACCTCGCCACCAACGCCGGCAAAATGATAAGCAAGCGCGAGATCCTGGCGCAGGTGTGGCGTCTGCCGTACGGCGGGGCCGACAAAACAGTCGACGTCCACCTCTCCTGGCTACGCCGCAAGCTCGGCGAGACCGCGGCAGAGCCGCGCTACATCCACACCCGACGCGGGGTGGGAGTGAAGCTCGTCGACCCGAAAGCGTGAGATTCCGCCTGAACCTCGTGGCGCTGGCGGTGACATCGATGGTGGCGCTGGCGTTCCTCTTCCCCTTGGCCAGCCTCGTCGACCGGTTGGCCGAAGACCGTGCCCTGACCCTTGCCGAGCGTGACGCACAGCTTGTTGCGCGAATCGTGGCGGCCAACAGCGATCTAGTTGGCGCCGGGACGGCCTTTGCCCGGGTCACATCAAACGGAAAGCTGCTGGGGCGGGACGTGAGCCTGATCACGGCGGACGGCCGAACCTTCGGGGCCCCCATACCAGCCTCCGAAGAGACCCCGATGGATGTGGCGGGATCGGTGCCTGCGGAGGGCGGCCAAGCAGTACTGGTGCCGGCCGTCGGCGCCGACGGGCAGCAGACGGTTGTCCGGGTGTTCGTCACCAACGATGAGCTGAACCAAGGTGTTGTCAGATCCTGGCTGCTGTTGGTTCTGTTGACGGTGACCCTCGTCATGATCGCTGTCGCGGTCACCGACCGGCTGGCACGATCGATCGTCGGTCCCGTTGAAGAGCTCGGCGAAGCGGCCGCCCGCCTGGGTGAAGGTGACTTCTCAACCCGGGTCGACCCCGACGGACCCGCCGAAGTTGCCGCGACGGGTGTGCAGTTCAATCGGTTGGCCAGCGAAATCGGGCGCCTCATTCAATCCGAGCGGGAGACTGCCGCCGACCTGTCCCACCGATTGCGCACCCCGTTGATGGCTGCCCGGCTGCGGATCGAGCAGATCGATGATCCGGCGGGGCGGGCAGACGTAACCCGCGACCTCGACGAGATCGAGAGAAGCATCGACCACGCCATCGAGGAATTGCGGCGACCGGCACGATCGCTCGCCTCCGGCGGCACGGTCTTCGAGGACACGGTGCGCGCCCGGGCGGCGTTCTGGGCACCACTCGCCGAAGACCAGGGCCGGCGCTTCAAAGTGGTCGTGCCGTTGACGGCAACAATCGTCCAGGTGCCCTCCTCCGATTTGAATGCCGCTATCGACGCGTTGCTGGGCAATGTCTTTGCCCACACTCCGGAGGGGACGGGGTATCGAGTCGAAGCCGAGGTTGGCGACCGCGCCGTGCTGACGGTCTCCGACGAGGGCGCCGGGTTCAGCTCGGATCTCGCCACTCTCCGGGGCCAGTCAACAGCCGGCTCGACCGGGTTGGGCCTCGACATCGCGCGCAAGACCGCCGAAGCCGGTGGCGGCTCGATGACGGTCGGCCGCAGCGCGTCGAACGGGGCGTGCATCCAGCTTTCCTTCCAACCGACCCCCGCGAACTGACGGAGCGCCTTCACAAGGCCCTACTGCATTGAGGGCGTATTGCCGATGAATATGAATGCAGTCGCGCTCGCAGACAGTCTTGAGTCGGCTCGACGAGCCTATTTTGCGGATCATCGCCACGCTATCGAACGTGGGCTGGATCGTGGTGGGCGCTTTGGGCCTGCTCACGGACAACGTCAACCTCGCTCGCTCCGTGTGGCCGGCCGTCGTGATCGCGGTATTTGCCACGGTGCAGCTCCACACCAAGCGCAATGATCTCCGCGCCACCCTTCTTGTCGCCGCGGCTGCGGTCGGAATCGGCGCCCTCGCCATACCGGTTGACGGATCCCGGGCGCCGACTGTCATCGCCTTGGCCGCCATCGGGACCGTCCTCAGCAACTATGTGCAGATTCGCCTCATCACCTTCGTGGCCACATACGCGGCCGGGATGACCATCGTCGTCACCTGGAGCGAACCGGACGTCGTGACCGGAGTGATCACAGGTCTATCTGGAGCCGTTGCCTTCGGGTTCACCGCCTACATGATGCGATGGGTCCTGCTTCAGATGTCGAAAGAGACCGAACGGTACCGGAGCCTCTTCGACCATTCACCCATAGCCATGTGGGAGGAGGACTTCACCGGCGTTGAGCTACTCCTGAATGAATTGCGTGAACGGGGCGAAGATCTGGAGGTGTACCTGCACGACCACCCGGGTGCTGCGTTGCGCATCGCCGGGCTGGTGGAGGTCAAAGCGGCCAACGAGGCCGCGGTGCGGATGCTCGAGGCGGAATCGCGCGACGTACTCCTCGGCGAACTCAAGAACCGCGACGTCGAAGCCCTCGATTCAATCACGCGGCAGCTTCTGGCGGTCTGGAACGGTGACGATCATGTCCTAACCGAGATCGCCGATACCACAACACTTCTCGGGAACAAGCTCCATCTGGCGCTGTCGTGGTCGGCACCTCGGATCAACGGCAAGCTCGACCTGGCACACGTATCGGTTGCCGCAGTCGATGTCACGGAGAGCCGAGAGGCCCGCCAAACCCTGGAAGGTCTGGTTCGCTCCAAGGACGAGTTGGTGGCAACCGTGAGCCACGAGCTGCGCACGCCGTTGACCACCGTCGTGGGACTTGCCGACGAGCTCAGCGGGTCCCTTGACAGTTTCGATATCGAAGAGGTTCGCGAGCTGGTGTCGCTGATTGCCAGTGAGGGCAGGGAAGTGTCGACCATCGTCGAGGACCTGCTGATCGCCGCCCAAGCCGAGATCGGGAATCTCCGCCTCCAGAGCGAACGGTACGACGTCGTCGCACTCGCACAGGAGGTCCATCGAGCGGTGCCGGAGCCGAACCACGTCGCGATATTCGTCCCCGATCAGCCGGTCTGGGCAATGGCGGACCCGATGCGCACCCGCCAGATTATTCGCAACCTCGTCGTCAACGCCGAGCGCTACGGCGGGCCCGCCGTCAGGATCTGCGTCGCGGTCACCTCGGCGGCCGCGGTGGTGGAGGTGCGCGACGACGGCGCACCGCTGCCATTCAAGGAGCGCGAATCCATCTTCGATAGGTACTACCGGGCCCGCCAGGCTCCCGGCTTGACGGCTTCGGTGGGCCTCGGGCTGACTGTTTCTCGGCAACTGGCGCGCGACATGAAGGGTGATCTCATATACGCTCACGACGGCGAAGAAGCCATTTTCGAGCTGACGTTGCCGCTCTACATCGCGCGGCCCCATGCCCTCCACACGCGGCAGGAGGCCGCCAGCTAGAAGCTTGCCGCTAGCCGGCGACCTCCGGTTGCTCCCTCTCCCGCAAGCCCTATGTAGCGGCAGCTATCGCCGCGTCGACCACCCGTGCCGCATACACCTGAGCGAGGTGTGACTTGTACTCTTCGGATCCGTAGAGATCCTCGAGAACCGTCACGCCCTCGGTGGCTCGTCGCGCCGCCTCGGCGACCGCTCCCGAAGAACCGTCAGTACCGACGAGGGCCTCGGCAACACCGTGGGCCAGGGTCGGCTTGGTCCCGACCCCGGTCAGGGCCACCGATGCGGCCACCACATTGCCCCCATCCATCCTGACGACGGCAGCCGCCCCGGCGATGGCGTAGTCCGACTGGCCTCCTCGTCGACCCAGCTTGCCGTAGGCCGATGCGGAACCGGCCCCTGTCTTCGGCACACGAACCTCGACGAGAATCTCGTCGGGCGCCAGCGCCGAGGTGAGCGTGTCGACGAAGAAGTCCGCGGCGGCGATCGTGCGTTCCCCGGAGGACGATTGCGCGACCATCGTTGCCCCCAGCGCCAGCACGGCAGCCGTCTGATCGGCCGCAATGTCGGCGTGAGCGATGGCACCACAGGTAGTCCCCCTGTTGCGTACCTGTACGTCCCCGGTGAGCGCCGCCGCCTGAGCCAATGCGGCCGCTCCCGACTTCACGGCGTCGCTCGATGCGGTCGCCGCGTGCCGCACAAGAGCTCCGATGGTCAGGTGGTCACCCGAGTCATCGATCGCGTCGAGGCCGGGCACCCGCCCGATATCGACCACGAGGCTCGGCGAGAAGAGCCGGAGCTTCATCAACGGGATCAAGCTCATGCCCCCGCTCATCACCTTGGCGCCCGGATTGTCCGCCAGCGCGGAGAGGGCTTCGTCGAGCGACGTAGCCGCCACGTATTCAAAGCTTCTCGGATACATGACTATCCCCTCGCCTTCTGGATCGCATCCCAGACCCTGCGGGGTCTGAGAGGCATGTCGATGTGTTTCACTCCGAACGGGGAGACCGCATCGACTACTGCATTGACGATCGTCTGCGCCGATCCGATCGTGCCGGCCTCGCCGATACCCTTGACCCCCATCGGGTTCACGTCCGTCGGGGTATTGGTCCATCCCAGCTCGAACGCCGGCAGGTCGCCGGCCGTCGGTATCGGGTAGTCGATCAGCGCACCGGACAGCAGGTTGCCACCGTCGTCGTAGATAGCCTCCTCGAACAGCGCCTGGCCGATCCCCTGGGCGATACCGCCGTGGATCTGGCCGTCGACGATCATGGGGTTGATCCGATTGCCGCAATCGTCGACTCCCACGTAACGCAGAATCTCGACATTGCCGGTGTCCGGGTCGACTTCAACAACCGCCAGGTGTGAACCGAAAGGCCAGGTCGCGTTCCCGGGCGAGAAGACTGCGTGAGCCTCCAGGCCGGCCTCGAGACCCTCCGGTCCCTTGTGGGGCTTATGGGCCACTTCGGCGATCTCGGCCCAGGTGACCTTATGGCCGGGGCTGCCCGCCACATGCGCTCCGCCGTCGGCGAAGCGGATGTCGTCTGGCGAGGCCTCGAGCATGTGGGCGACGATCTCGGCCGCCTTCTTCCCGACTTTCTCGGCCGCCTCGTAGGTGGCAGCACCGTCAACGGCCGCCGAGCGGCTACCGAAGGTGCCGACCCCCGTTGGCGACTCCGCCGTGTTGCCATGGGTCACGCGCACGTTGTCGAAGTCGATACCGAGCCGATCCGATACCACCTGGGCCCACGTCGTCTGGTGGCCCTGACCTGAAGGACCCGTCCCGATGATGACCGTCGCCGATCCGTCGGGATTCACCCGCACCAGTCCCGAACCGCTGAACGATGTGGGCATCCCGTATGCATCCCAGCCGAAGCCGAATTCGGCCAATACCGACGGCGCGAACCCGCACACCTCGACATAAGTGCCGACGCCGATGCCGACGTAGCGGCCCTCCTCACGAGCCGCCGCTTGCATGGAGCGCAAGCCGGCGTAGTCGACGTCTGCAATCAGTGTGTCGAGGTTCTTCTCGTAGTCCCCGGAATCCATCGTGAGTCCGATGGCCGTGGTCGCCGGGAAGTCCTCCTTCTTGAAGAAGTTCTTGCGGCGGACCTCTGCCGGGTCCATTCCGATCTCGGCGGCGTACATGTCAATGATGCGCTCGATGTAGTAGCTGGCCTCCGGCCGGCCGGCGCCCCGATAGGCGTCGGTGGTCTGAGTATTGGTTTGGACACACGCCACCTGCCATGCCAGCGGAATGTCGTATTGACCCTGCGCTACGAAGAGGCCGAGCACCGGGATGGCCACCGTGAAGTTCTGGGTGTAGGCGCCCATGTCGGCGATCGCGTCGAGCTCGTACCCGAGGATTTCGCCATCCCTCGTCCCGGTGATCGTCGCGGTGGCAATCCAGCCGCGACCCTGGATGGTCGAAACCGCAGCTTCCCGCCTTGTCTCGGTCCATCGTACGGGACGGCCCAGAGTCTTCGATGCGAACACCGACAGAATCTCGTCGGGATAGATGTTCAGCTTGGCGCCGAACCCGCCGCCAACCTCCGGGGCGACGACGTGTACTTCATTCGACGGCAGTCCAAATGTCTTGGCCACCGCGCCTGCCAGGGCATGCGGCATTTGGGTCGAACTCCACAGGTCTACCCGGTCGTACCCGTGATTCCAGTCGGCGAGCACGGCGCGCGGTTCGATGGCCGTCGGAATCAGCCGCTGGTTGGTCATTTCCTGACTCACCACGACGACGTCATCACGTTCCTTCGCCTCGGCGATTGCCGGACGATGGTCGACCAATTCAAAGACACCCGGCCACCAGTCATGCGAGAGCCAAGTCACGAGCACATTCGACTCGGAGCCTTCGTGAGCCTTGTCGGTGCCTTCTACCGCCGCTTTCATGTCGACAACGACCGGCATCGGGTCGTAGTCGACCATGACACTGTCGGCGGCATCCCTGGCGATGTAGGCATTCTCTGCGATGACCAGGGCAACGGCTTCTCCGGCATGGTGGACGGCACCGTCGGCCAGCAGCGGTCGCAGCACGCCGACCGGGATCTGAGCGAGTACGGGGCCCAGATGGCGTACGTCATCGATCGTGTACACAGCCACGACGCCCGGCATCGCCTCGGCAACCGAGGTATCGATGGAGTTGATCCGGGCGTGAGCGAACGGGCTGCGCGCAAAGGCCATGACGGCTTCGCCGTTCAGCCGAATGTCGTCAACGTATTTGCCCTGTCCGGCAATGAGCGCCGGGTCTTCCTTGCGGCGGACGATGCCGCCCATGGCACTGAGACTGGTGGTCATGAGACCCCCTCGAAGTCCAGGGTCCAATCGGGCGGCGCCGGCTCCTCACCACGTAACTTGGCTGCGGCGTACTCTATGGAACGAACGATGTTGTGATATCCGGTGCAGCGGCACAGATTGCCTTCGATGGCGTGCCGGATCTCGTCTTCGGATGGGCTGGCGTTCTGCTCCAGCAGGCTGGCTGCTGACATGAGCATGCCGGGAGTGCAGTAGCCACACTGCAGCCCGTGGCGCTCCCAGAATCCCTCTTGTACGGCGTGAAGCTGATCGCCATCCGCGAGCCCTTCAACCGTCTTGACCGTGGCGCCGTCGGCCTGAACCGCCAGCATCGTGCACGACTTCACCGCATGGCCGTCGACCTGAATGGTGCACGCGCCGCAGTAGCTGGTCTCGCACCCGACGTGGGTGCCGGTGAGGCGCAAGTTCTCTCTGATGAAATGGACGAGGAGTGTGCGGGGCTCGACGTTGCCGCTCACCTCCCGGCCATTCACGGTCATGGTTACCTGCATCCAGGCCCCTTTCGTCCAGGAAGAGCTCCGTTCCTTGGAAGTTAGCGATTTGGGACGGGTCAATGTCGAGAAAACTGATAGCCCCACTATCCGAAGGCCCTGGGAGAAAACCGGCGCAGCCGAAAGTTGGGGACTAACGCGCATAGCCGGAACCGGGCCTCACGGCGGCAGAGAAGGGCCGGATGGCCCTACCAGTCCCCTTCTTCGCTTCGATAGCCTCGGCTGCTATAACAGGGCTGCAGGTTTCGCGCAGGTTCCAAACTGGGAGGTAATTCATGAGGGAAGATGCCGACCCGCCTGTCGCGGATCAAGCCGACTCGGATGCCGCCGATCCTGCACAAGATGCCGCCACCAATTCTCAAGCGAACACCGATCCCGAACTCGACGCCAAAGGTCTCTCCCGTCGACAGATGCTGAGCAGGTCGGTAGCCGTGATGGGTGGCGCGATCGCCGCCGGCGTTGCAGTCCCGGCCATCTTCTACATTGCCGGGCCGGCCGCAGAAGATTCGGGAACGGCCGAGTGGATCCGCCTGGGAGCAGCAAGTTCGGTCGAGCCCGGGAAGCCGACGCTCATGAAGGTGAACATCGAACGCCGCTCCGGATACCTCACCACCACCGAGGAGCTCTCGGTCTTTGTCACCACTGAGAATGGCAGCGACTTTGTCGCCCTATCGAATGTTTGCACGCACCTCGGCTGCCGGGTCCGCTGGGTTGATGATGAGGGCGGCTTCTTCTGCCCTTGCCACAACGCCGTGTTCAATGCAGACGGCACAGTGGCCTCTGGTCCACCCCCAAGCCCGCTCGACGAATTCGAGGTCAAGGTCGAGGAATCGCAGATCTTCATCAAAGGCGCGAGCTGATGACGAACAAGATCGGCGATTGGGTCGACGAGCGCAGCGGCTGGCGCAAACAGTACGAGGCGATCTTCCTGCGCAAGATCCCGAAGATCAACTGGCTCTACACCCTGGGAAGCGCCACCCTCTTCACGATGATGCTCCAGATAATCACTGGCATCCTCCTCACCCTGTACTACGTTCCCGAGCCGACTCAGGCCTACGCGAGCGTTGATTACATCACGAACGACCTGACGTTTGGGTGGCTGATCCGGGGCCTCCACCACTGGGGCTCGAGCGCCATGGTGCTGCTGGTGATCCTTCACATGGTCAGGGTGATCGCATACGGCGCCTACAAGTATCCCCGGGAAGCCACGTGGTTCAGCGGGGTTGCGCTACTTCTGCTCACGTTCAGCTTCGGTTTCACCGGCTATCTCCTCCCCTGGGATCAGCGAGCCTACTGGGCGACGGTGGTCGGAACCAGGATCGGCGAGGTCACACCCTTTGTCGGAGGATCTCTGAAGAACATCATGCTCGGCGGTGAGGAGATTTCAGGACTCACGCTCACCAGGTTCTATGGGGCCCACGTCTGGATTCTTCCCGGCCTGCTGCTGGGGCTCGTCGGGATTCACATGTACCTGGTGATCCGCAACGGGATCAGCGCAGTTCCGGACCGGACCGAGTAGATCATGAAACAGCGCGACAGGGAAGCCTATCTAGAGAAGTACGAAGAGAAGAAGAAGAAGGGTGTCCCCTTTTGGCCGGACATCATCTTCAAGGATGTCGTCGTCTCTCTCATCGTCTTCATCGTGTTGGTGGCGCTCGCCTCCTACTACGGCGCCAGCCTCGAAGAGATCGCCAACCCGAGCGACGACAGCTACACGCCCCGGCCCGAGTGGTATTTCCTATTCCTGTTCCAACTGCTGAAGTACTTCCCGGGGAACCTGGAGGTCATCGGTGTCATCGTGCTCCCGGTGCTGGCGCTCGTCTTCCTCATCCTGCTCCCATTCACAGACAAATCCCGCTGGCGCCATTGGTCGGCCCGGCCGGTCGTCTCGACGATCACGATCGCAATGTTGGCCGGCGCAACGTTCCTCACCGCGCAGTCGCTCCTCGAGGAAGCACCCCCGGGGTCGGTCACCGAAGCGGGCGATCGCACCGCCGCGCTGTACACCAGTAACTGCGCCGGCTGTCACGGCTCCAAGGTCGACGTGAGCCCCGACACAGATCTGTTCGCAGTGATCTCGGCCGGAACGCACGACGGAATGCCACCGTGGAACGCCGACCTGTCGGGCGACGAGATCGACGCGATGATCGGCTTCATGCTGGCGCCGCGCGGTAGCGAAGTCTTCGCCGGTTCCTGCGCCCAATGCCACGCCGCCGAACAACTCATCGAGGCGGACGCCATCGAATTGCGCAACGCCCTCGAAACCGGATCTACGTATCCGCCACACGCGGAATTCGACCTGGCAGAGTGGTCGGACACGCTCACCGCAGCTGAACAAGGTCAGCTGCTCAACTTCCTAACTGCCCCCGATGGTCAGCGTCTCTGGGATCAGCAATGTGCGTCCTGTCATGGGCGATCCGTTGCATTCGATGGCTCGGAGTCGGACCTGCGCGCTGTCGTCGTCGAGGGTGGCGGCCACCTCGACATGCCTG
>Ga0316187_10006516_pt1 | contig 10034 bp, 6 predicted proteins | sample CroRivburrow1_MG_FD_204927 | JGI IMG/M metagenome (GOLD analysis project Ga0316187, IMG submission 204927) | Coastal sediment microbial communities from Maine, United States - Cross River worm burrow 1 | ecosystem: Environmental > Aquatic > Marine > Coastal > Sediment | place: USA: Maine... | reverse complement strand
CTTTGCGCGGGCACCGTAAATCCTTCAAAAACCCAATATCCGAATTCGCCCCTCACGGATAATATATCTCCAAAAAATCCCTGGTCGATCAATGCTTTGATTTTTAATAATCCAGGCAGCCATAATTTATCCATCACAACGCCATTCTTAAGTCCTGCCTTTTCAGCTAGTTCAAATAGTTCTATCGCAGCTTGTGGATTCGTTGCGGATGGCTTTTCACAATATATATGCTTTCCTTTCTTGATCGCATCTTTAACTGCAATTTCCCTCCTGCCCGTTGTCTGAGCATCAAAATATATATCATATTTCGAATCCGAAAGCACTTCATTGAGGTCTGTTGTAAAATTTGTTATTCCGGATAACTCTGAAAGTTTTTTTAGCTTATTTCTATTTCTTCCAACAAGAACAACCTCGGGCATTATGGTATTTCCATCTTTCAACCTGACCCCGCCTTGTTTGATAATTTCAACAATTGAACGCATCAAATGTTGATTGGTCCCCATTCTGCCGGTAACTCCGTTCATTATTATTCCTGCCATGATGGTTTTCATATCTTTATATTTTTAATATTCATAATTCAAATACGCTTTCACAATCCGATCCAAAAAAACATCCTGATCTTCTAACCAATGCTGTTCAGAAAAGATTTCAACTTCATTATATCCATTAAATCCAGCCTCTTTTACCAGGTTTATCATTTCCTGGATCTGTATAATCCCCTCTCCCATAATTGTCCGATCATTGAGCATGTCTCTTGTAGGATTACGCCAATCACATAAATGGAATGCAAAAAGATTATTTTGACTTCCACACCTTATGACCTCTTCCCTTAAATTATCATCCCACCATACGTGGTAAACATCAACAGCAACTCCAACATACTCTGATTTAAAAGATTCAGCCATTGTATTGGCCTGGTTCATTGTATTAATAGCAGATCGGGTATCAGCATACATTGGGTGCAAGGGTTCAATTGCTAACTTTATATTCAAATTCTCAGCTAATGGCAGTATTTGTTCAATACCATTCCGTATCTGGTTACGTGATATTTCCAATGATTGACCAGGTGTTGCACCACAAACAAGAACAACCATTTCTGCACCTATTGAAGCTGCTTCTTCAATTGCTATTTTATTTTCTTCTACTTTCCTATCTCTTTCAGATTGATTTAAACCTGTGAAAAAACCTCCTCTAACCAGAGAGACTACATGCATATGATTATCCTCAAATAAGGATCTAACTTTTCTCAAATCTTTCGATTCAATATAATTTCTCCAAACGGATATTCCTATAATTCCTCTTTCAAGATATTTTTCAACAGCGGTTTCAAGCCTCCAATCCCTTGTGGTAATGGTATGAATACATAGTTTCGAAAGATCTTGATTCATAATTCAATAAATTACGCTATTAAAGAAGGTGTAATAGGGTTCCTTATTAATTATTTTCTGAAGATAAATAGCAAACTCCCTCGCATGATAATCACCCCACATACTAGATTCTCCATATGGGATCTTACTACCCTCTGGTATATAATCCCAATCATTTGGATAGTGGTATATTGAATGAAGGATCAAACCCTGGTGCGCGGGGTCCAATGACAGATATTTGTCAGATAGCAAAGTTTTAATTACAGTTAAACCAGCCTGAGTATATTTCCTGCTTTCCTCAAAGTTGCCTAGTTCTTCAAAATGCCGCCCAAGTCGAAGTAATCCCTGACAGGCGATTGATGCCGCAGAACTATCAACCGGCTCAAATCCATTAAAAGGATCAGAAGGGCTATCCCTGAATTCACCGATATGACCAAGTCCGGGAGCTCCAGTATCCCAATAAGGGATCCCATCCGTAGGGGTTTCAGAAATATAATAATCGGATGTGGCTATTGCTGCCTTAACCATGAATTCTTCAATTTCGTGCCGGCCGCCAGCTATTTCAAGTTCTTTGTCAGAAAGCGCATCAATCAATTCAAGTTCTTCAGTAAATCCGCAAATCGCCCATGCCAAACCACGAGTCCATGTTGTGAATCCTGAATATCCCTGTTGGGTTCCAGGGCACCTATAATTGCCATCATTAATATTGAAAATACTTTCATGGGCTGTTCTTCCCGGCACATCATACCTGTCCCTTCCTTCACCATAAAACACAGAATATTTGGCAGTGGCCATAGTATGCTGTATCCCTCTTTCCAGGAGATTTATTATTTTATCATTTTCGGCATGCAATTTATGCCCTAATAAATGACTTAAAACAAGAATCCTAACTGACCTAATTGTATCAACAAACAAAGAATGAGGCCCGTTAAAGGAATATATATATCCACCTTCAATAATTTCCTGCCACCTGGAAGCCTGAACTGCCCCGGATATCATTATGGCCTGTTTGTAAAAATTAGCTTCCCATTCATTTCCTTCTATTTTTCCCTCCTTAATTAGCCGCAATAGGTTCCCATAGGTACTTATGTTATTAAAACCGTGATCATGAACCCCAATATGACTTATATGTGATGCCATGTTTTTTAAGGTTCCTTCCCGGCCGATATTCAGAAACTGTTCCTCTCCCGTTGCATCATATTGTAGTATTGCAGAACCGTACATAAATCCATGCGTCCATTCTGTCCATCCTCGAGTCGTGTATTCCCCATTAGCTGTAAAGACAGGGGCTCCCTTGGATGGATCAAAAGACTTATCAATTGAAAGGATCTTATCACCTGATAAATTCCAAAACCTTTTCAGATCCTCATGTAAATCTTCAATTCTAATATTATAATCTATGATCATGTAAAATATTGCTTAATTTATCTGAAATCAAAATATAACTTTATGTACAAGTCACCATCCTTTCTATGCCGCCGATACATATTAGTTTGAGATTGGGGTCCTAGCATCTCCGACTTTTTAAATTTAGTGCCAACTGGATTTATACCTTGTAAAAATGAAATATCACCCTCAGGGAATTCAACTTTTGTGTATCTGGGATCTGCTTGTGGATCATCAGGAGTATACAATCTGAAAAACAGATTTTCAGTACTTGTATAAATTGTGAATGGTTTTTCCTCATTCAATAATTTCAGCCAATACATATTTGAGTGATACCCCTTAAATTCCGGGTATAAATACGTTTCCCCAGTTATTGTATTGTTATAATCCTTTTCCCAAACATTCAGGCTAACGCCCTTTAGGCGGTTTTTCCATACCCTGTAAGGTCCATTACCAAGCCACTTAGCTCCTTTCATCTTGTTTTCCGGATAATTGAAGTTTATCCCGAAATAGGGTTGGTAATTATTGGGAACATAAACTACTGTAAGTTGAAGAATTCCATTTCCTGATAAGGTCCAGGTAACGGATTTTAAATTTCCTTCATAATCAGCATGATAGACAAATGAATTTCCTTCCTGCGAGATATTAAAACTTACAAATTTTGAATTGCCTTCAGCTAATTCAGGCCCACCAAATATTGATATCTCTGAGCCAGAGCTAATTACTTTTTGCAGAAGTCCTGATTGTTCTTCTATATGAATCTCCACATCACCAGCCTGCATGACTATATTACCATCCAGAGATTTCCCTTTCGCCAATGATGTTGTATCCGAATCGAAATAATCCGATAATTTATCTTCAGGTAATTGTATCGGCCAATCCCAGGTATATATTTCCCTATAATATGGATCCGTAATGGTTATCAAAAGGGCTTCCGCATCTTTCCAGTTTGAAGGCAGATCAAGATTTAATTCTCCCCAATTTCCAGGTAAGATTTCAGGAGCTATTATATCGTTTTCCAGCAACACATTAAAACCACTACCTTCATCATTTGGATACCTGTATTTCACAAGTTTATAGGAAATCCTACATTGATTTAAATTCGTATAATGATATCGATTCTCTATCTTGAATTTTCCATCAAAAGCCTCTGTGATATATTTTTCTTCAAAATACACCGGAGCCCAAATTTCTTTAATAGTGTAAAAACTTCCTTCTTTCTCCCGATAAGGACCAAGAATCCCATCCGGTCCATGGTTGCCATCACTGTCTAGAAAACCTTGCTGATCAGTACGGCTAATTGATTCATCGGAAAATACCCACAAAAAGCCCCCAGCGGATGTGGGCTTCTTCCACATAAGGTCCCAGAAATCATCTAACCCGGCACCATGGCCACCATCGTATAATCCATGAAGCACTTCAGTCGGGAAAAATATCTGGCTTCCATTAAATGAATCATTTGTCCCGTAGTTGTAGTCAATATAATGATTGGTATCTGTTTTTCTAAAATTTTCCCAGGGATGGATAAGTTCTCTTTCCTGTGGGTCATATTTAATGAATTCATTATCTAATTCAGTATTCCACCCACCTTCATTCCCATTATCCCATATAACTATGCTGGGGTGATTTACATCCCTTATAACCATTTCCTTTACAAGCTTTTTGCCAACCTCAGTATTATATGCAGCTTGCCAACCCGCCAATTCATCCAAAACAAAAAGTCCGATAGAATCACAAACATCCAGGAAATGCGGATCAGGAGGATAGTGAGACATTCTTACTGAATTCATATTCATTTCCTTCATAAGAAGCACATCCTTAACGCTCAGTTCCTTATTTAAGGTTCTTCCAGTCTCAGGCCAGAACGAATGCCGGCAAACTCCCTTGAACTTAATTTTAACACCGTTTACGTAAATGCCATCTCTCTCCCTGACTTCAACTGTCCTGAATCCAAATCTTTCAGTTAAAGTATGAACTAGCAAATCGTCCTTTTGCAGCTTGAACTCGACGAAATATAAATTTGGAAATTCAGGAGACCATTGCTGTATATTTTCTACTTTGGTGGATAGATTAGCTTTAAGAGTTCCTTTCGAAATTTTCTCACTAAAATCCTCGCCAACCTGATTTCCATTGATGTCGATAATTCTGGCTCTTACTTTATTAGCTGATCTTACATTAGATAAATATACTTCGGCAAAAAAGTTTCCGTTGGCCAGGGGATTTAGAGCAATACGTTCAATGTGTTGCTTTGGCCTGACCTCAAGGTAAACTGGTCGGAAGATACCTCCAAAGATCCAATAGTCAGCATATCTTTCAGCACTATTTACAGAGTTATCGGAGGAATGTTTACTTACAGTTACTTCCAACTCATTTTCGGCGTTTAGCTTTAAAAGTTTTGTGATGTTATAAGAAAAGCGGTAAAATGCGCCTTGATGAATTTCTCCTGCAGTTTTACCGTTGATCTTTACTTCCGTATCTGTCATTGATCCTTCAAATACAATATGAACCTCTTTATCGCGCCATTCGGGGGAAGAAAAGAAATTAACTTTATAAATCCCTTTTTCCTTACCCCTTTCATCATCCATATCATGCCCGTAATTATAGGTTCCAAAACCTTGTTGTTCCCAGCATGAGGGCACGGGGATCTTTGACCATTCTCCACTTTTTCGACCATCTGTGCAATAAAAATCCCATTCTTTGGCATCATCATAGCCCTTACCCGACAAATAGACTCTACTAGTTTCCTGTGAAAAGGCAGACGTGTGAAATAGGAGAGTGATTAAAATTCCAATGGTGAAAAAGTGTTTAGAAAATCTCATGAAAGCAGGTGTTCAATCTATCAGAAAAATTAAAATTCCCGGATTTTTATACTTCTAAAACGCACAGTATTGCCATGGTCCTGAAGTAGAATATGACCTGCAGGTGATTCTCCAAAATCAGGCCAGACTTTGTATTTGGATTTGGCAACCAGGGCCCTATATATTTGTGTACTCCGCTTGTATTCAACGACTTTTATATTATTCAACCAGTGTTCTATATGATTATCTTTTACAACTATCCTTGCCTTATTCCACTTGCCTATACCGTAAAACCTCTTATTGCTGTTCTCTTCTGATAAGTTTTCTGCCGGGATCATGTCATATAATGATGCCAATGTTCTATTGTTATTAACACCTTCCTCTGCATCAGGATGTAAATTATCGTCAAGAAGCTGATACTCAAGACCAATCGCAGAACCAGTTCCTTTATTTAAATCAGGATCAACGAAATATTTTATCCCACTATTGGCGCCTGGAGTTAACATGAATTCAAGTTCTAATTCAAAGTTGCTGAACTTATCTATAGTAACTATATCCCCTCCATTTTCTGATTCTCCTCCTCCACTTTCAAGAACGGCTAGAACTCCATCTTCAATTTGCCATCCGCCTTCTGGAAAATGATCGAGTTTGGCTCCGCGCCATCCATTGGTGGTTTCTCCATCCCATAATAAACGCCAGCCTAACCTTTTCTCCGCATTTGTAAGCGTATTCGGAATAAAATTTATCTCTGGAACATCGGGATCAGGATCGAAGCGACTGCTTTCCAGGTCAGTTGTCTTAATACGAATATTTTTCCATCTAACTTTCTTGCCGATTTTTTCAGTATCATCGCCGACTCCATGAACCTGCAGGGCGATAAAACCGGAAGCGGTTTCATTATCGACCAGATTGGCACACATTACACCATTGATCCAGGTCCGAATATGATTTCCAATCGCTTCAATTCTATATGTGTTCCATTCGCCAGGTATAAAAGCTGCGGAGCCTTTTTCATTTCTTGCTAGATTATATAACCAATCCCTTCGTGCCTCATCGTATATGCCACCACTCCATGCCCTATTGCTGGGATCGATCTCACATTGATAACCGTGCACACGGCCCTTCATGTAGTTATCCATACTCAAACTTCTGAACTGTATACCAGAGTTAAGAGGCGGTTCCACGTTGACATCCAACTCAAGAATAAAATCACCATAATCTTTTACTGTGCATAGAAAACTATTAGGTTCCTTTGGGACTGAGATCCCAATGATTTCATTATTTTCCACAACATAATCAGCATTTCCATTCAATTGTTTCCAACCATCCAGATTTTTGCCATTAAAAAGATCTATCCAGCCATTTTCGTCCTGTGAGTAAACAAATAATGGTATTAGGAATATCACAGTGATTATAAAAGTCTTCCTCATTTTTGATAAAGTTTTGAATTATAAAAAAGTAGTTCAAAAATAAAGGATATATAATTCTATATCCATGTTATTTAAAAAAATCCTTGAAAAATTTGGTGGCTTGAAGATGCTGATTTTTATAGAGGACTTAAACAATATATAAAAAATGAGGCTGCCCTTGAAAAGAGCAGCCTCGAAAACCCAAAACCTACTACCATGAATCGTCCCCTCTATCACTCTACACACTAATAAATACGCTAGTCTGACAGTGATTATCAGATTGAGGTATAATAATTGTAGTCAACTGGAAGATTTCCGGTTAAATCGGAATTTTTAATCTGTGAAAGGACAATTAAAAAAATTATATTTGATAATAAATGAAAACTTAAGTCATGAAAAAATTATTCTTACTTCTTTCATTAGTGGTTTGTATTTCTTACACTGGATATTCTCAGACTGAAAATCCTGATAGTAAGAATCTCACTAAGGAGGAAAAAAAAGCGATGAGAAAAGCCAAAAAAGAAGAAGATAAGAGAAAACGGGAAGAGGCTTTAATAGAATTTGAAAAATATGCTGAAATGAGGGAATGGGTAGTTGAGGCTCATACTGTTTTCGACAAACAGGGACAGAGTTATCAGATGGATCCAAATATAAATTTCGTAGGCGTTGACAAAGATGAAACAACAGTTCAATTATCATTTACTGGTCTGATGGGTTGGAATGGAGTTGGAGGTGTTACTCTTGAAGGAAAGATCGGAAAATATGAGTATTCCAGTGACGGCAAATCGCTAAACATTACTATGTCGGCCATGGGATCTGGATTAGGAGTCGTTGACATATTTATGACAGTTACAGGTGATGGAAATGGCCGTGCCACAGTTAGCGGTAATTGGGGGGAAAGAATCACTTTCCAGGGAAAATTTGTTTCTTTAGAAGAATCTACGGTATACAAGGGAACTATTACATATTAAGGTCTTAAAGTTAAATTCTCACCGGAATAATTTCTCCCTTTCGTTTTACATCTAAATGGTTCCTTCTCCCTGAAAGAAACCCTAGCAGGATTTCAGCGTAACAACATCGCAACACCAATTCCAATGTAATTTCCAATTGCGTAACCCAATAATCCCATTGTTATACCAGTTACAATGACCTCCTTGTTTTTAATGGCATTTGCCACAGGGCCTATAAAGGCAGGGCCATAGATTGCGGCGGTAGAGGTAATAATTACGGTGTCCCGATCAATCCTGAAAATGGAAGCAAGCAGGAAGTGAAGTATGATCGATGTAAACATAACGAAGGTTGTATATACGAACAGATCTGAACTTTTGCTTAGTAGTTCTTTGACATCAGCCATTGCACCAATTGAAAGAGAAAAGATCAGTAATAAATAAAAAGCTGTTTCATATGATCCCTTTAATTTCTGTATCTTCTTGATAAAACTCACAGCTATACCAAGAGTTGTTAATACTAAAATAACCCAGAGCTCTTCAATCTTACCCTTTATAAAAATCGATATCCAGGAAGCCAATCCTAGAATAATCATTCCCAGTAGTAAGACAATAATTATGTTGAGGGTAAGTTGACGTTTTGAGATTTTATTCTTTGACTCTATTTTTAAGCTGGATTTCTCTGTTGCCTTAGATTTATAATCAGGCAGGAATAGTCCAAGTAATTTTTTCATAAAAGTGATGATAAATATAAAGTATATACTACCCAACACTACATCTGAACTATTTAATAAAACATAAACCTCTTTGGGGGTATCAAAAGCCATCCCAATGGCACTCATATTAGGGGTGCCGCCAGTATATACGCCTATTAACATTCCGGAAATTCTCCATGCTTCGGGTATGCTGTTACGATATAGGTAATAAAAAAAGATGGCCGATACTACTACAGAAAAAACGCTCAGGATATAACTGAGTATTGATTTTCCAGCATGATTGACCCAATCGAGTATATTAGAATTAAACAAAAGTAGTGGAATGGCAAGGCTGATACTCATATCCGAAATTTTGGAAAAGACTGTTTTATTCAAGTCTATAAAAGGCAGATTAGCAAGTACTATTCCCATGAAATAGCAAATAACTATCGGGCTGACAACCTGAACCACTTTAGACCGCCGTTCCAAATAAAGAACTAATGCAGGAAATAAAACAACAAAGGCTACCTGTATTATGATCATCATAGCAAATCAAATGTCAATATAATGTGCCTATTTTCCAACAATAACAAAATTGAATTATTTGTTATAGTTTGATCTTCAGTCAATATGATCTCGATATTTTCTAATTCAATCAGTAAAAATATTAATGCTCTTATTCTTCTATCATTCCGATTTATCATTCCGATTTATCATTCCAATTAATCTTCCGAAATACTTGCATTTAACCAAATATTTTCATAATTTATATAGCTATATAAGAAGATCTATTGCATAAAATGAGATAAACACGGAATATTCATATTCTGGCCAAATGTTCTTTGAAAATAACGCTTACATATATGTATTGAATTTATAACCTATAGCAAACATTTATAACCCAAAATTCAATGTCATGAAAAACGCCAAACCGATTTCTCTCTTAATTTGTAGCATACTACTGATTGGTCTGCTACTTTTCGCCTGTGACAATTCAAAAGTTGAACCTACACCGGTTGACAATTTGACTTCCTTAAATTTTATTGAGGAAGATAATGAATTTCATGTTGAAACTCCAGACAATAATCTTATTTTGACTTTCATTAAAGATGACTTTACTGAATACCAGTCGGAGTTCAATTTAAAAAACACCTTGTGTATTGAAAAACTTCATTTCAAATGTCAAAAAGATGAATTCTTCTCAAATAATATCTGGATTATCAAACCAGCGGATATCGTATTTGATAAAGATTTCATAATTAGTATTAAATATACACATGAGGAATTTGCTCCTCAGTTTAATACAACCAATCTGAAAATTTATAAACTGAAAAGAGATTATCCTCTTCTGGAAAGCAATGACAACGAAGAATTGCTTATACGTGTTAGCGATATTGATCTCCTGGATCATTGTGTTCAAAGTGATGATCAA
>Ga0316187_10006512_pt1 | contig 10037 bp, 10 predicted proteins | sample CroRivburrow1_MG_FD_204927 | JGI IMG/M metagenome (GOLD analysis project Ga0316187, IMG submission 204927) | Coastal sediment microbial communities from Maine, United States - Cross River worm burrow 1 | ecosystem: Environmental > Aquatic > Marine > Coastal > Sediment | place: USA: Maine... | reverse complement strand
CTGACGGGCCGGCCTTACAGGGCATCCTGCCCTGAGCGGCCTCAATCGGGCATCCCGCCCGATTGTCCCTGGGTCTGCGTTTTACTCGGCTTTTCGAGTCACTCCAAAACAGGCACACCTCTCCAAAGCCGGTTCGTCGGTACCAGGCATTCATGTAATATTGGGCAATAACGAGCAGAAATCAGGGGCACACCCAATGACACTGGAGCATCTCGCAAACATCGCCGAAATCATCGGCGGCATCATGATCGTCGGCGGCGCCATCTTCGGCCTGGTGCAGCTGCGGGAACTCAAGCAGCAACGCATCAACGCGATTGCATCCAACCTGATGCAGACCTTTTACAGCACCGATCTTTCCCGCGCAGTGTCGTTAATCCACTCTCTGCCGGACGGCGTCAGCGCCGAAGAGCTGCGCAGCCGGGGCGAAGAATACGAGCGTGCAGCCGTTCTGATCAGTACTAACTTTGAAACTATGGGGCTGTTGGTCTACGAGCGCATCGCCACCTTTGAACTGGTCGAAAAACTCGCCGGTGGCATGATCGTGTCCATGTGGGGCAAGCTGGAGAACTGGCTGGAAACCCTTCGCAACGAGCAAAATCAGCCCAGCTGGGCCGAATGGTTCCAGTGGCTGGCCCAACACCTGGCCGACTCCAAGGACGAATCCGCTCCGGCCTACATAAAATACCGCGACTGGCGTCCCTGATATCCCAGATTCATAGGCTGTTTGCCCTCGCCACTGACGCACGCAAAAAGTCCGGGTCGCAAAATCGGTAGAATCTTTCTATAATCAGGTTGACTTGACATGGATGTTAAGGGAGTAAAATCATGGATGATTATCATATGGTCAGTTTGTTCGGTTCTGAAAACTTCGTAGCCTCACCGGTTGATGACCGGTCGACGGCGAAACAACACCTCCAGCGAAAAATCCGGTTAATGCACGCAAAGCACTTGCTGGACTGCCTGTTCCGGCTGGCCGCATTCGGCGGCCTGATGGTTGTGGGCTTGAAAGGGATGGAAGTGGCCTGGGGTGAAGTGGCGGTGATTTTGGCGGGCTTCCTGTTGGCACACACACTGTGGTACTGCATCAAAGGGTGCTGGAGCATTGCGCGTTCTGGCAAAGCCAAATTGTACTGGTTGCAAGACTCCGAGGCTTATATCACACGCGGTGTCGTCGCCGGGCAGGCTGACAGGTAAAGCGTCACCTACAGCGCAGAGACCAAAACCGCAGGGTAATCTCCAGCCAATCGAGCGGGTGGAGATTACCGCGATGTGCTATCCGCGGGAATTTTTCTGTGGCCTTACCCCACCGTATTGAACATTCTCAATGCCCAGGAAATTTGATAGGCAATCATACCGAGGGCGAACACCGTGTGATAGCGCTCGTTCCGGGTCCAGATGGCCACCGCGCAAAGCGAGATCTGTATGGCGGTTGTGATCAGGTACTCCGGGCCCAGGTTCAGAAAATACTCCCGGCCCTTCAGCAGGGAATCGACCAGGTCCAATGCATAGGTAAAGGCAAGCAGACCAAATAGCCAGACCCGCATGGAGTAGAAGTAATCCTTAAAACCCTCGTGGTCCTCAATGTTGACCGGAAACAGCAGGGCGCAAACCATGAATAGAACAAAGGCGTAAAACACCACGAAGAAATAGATATTGAAAGTCCATATCTCGATCGAGCCCAGCCTGAATTCCCACCACCACCAGAACACCAGGGTAAAAAACATGTAAGCAACCCAGAGCAAGTGCACCCAGTAAACTGGAAATGTGCGCCGCCGCTGAATAAGGCCTGCAACACCCCGCAACAGCTGCGCCATCCCCACACCAATAATGATGGAAGTCAGTACCGCGATGTATTCGAACATGTCCATGAGTCAGGCAGTATAAACCACCGCAACTGGCACCCAGGCAACGACTGAGAGTCCCCGGGGTTTATTTCCGGGGCATTTGGTAGCCGATTGAGGGGTTCCGCCCAAGACGATTTCCAGGGATGAAAATCGAGGCCCGACAGGGCAGGAAGCCCTTTCGGGCTGGTCTTGATAAGGCGGGTTCCTGATTGAGGGAAGCCCGAAGGGCCGGCCAAGAAAGCCCCGGAAATAAACCCCGGGGACCCTCAGCCCGTGTTCGCTGGCAAAAAAAAAGCCACCCCCAAAAGGGAGTGGCTTTCCAAAAATTCTGGCGCGCCCGGAGAGATTCGAACTCCCGACCGCTCGGTTCGTAGCCGAGTACTCTATCCAGCTGAGCTACGGGCGCTTGAGAAGCAGCGCATTATCCTTTTGGCCCAAGCGAAAGTCAACCGTAAAAGGTGAGAAACAGGCATTGACCTGGTGCTCTGAACTCCGTAACATTGCCCGGCTGTAAACCGTGTCGGGGTGTAGCGCAGCCTGGTAGCGCAACTGCTTTGGGAGCAGTGGGTCGGGGGTTCGAATCCCTCCACCCCGACCAGTCCGATTGCGCCCGTAGCTCAACCGGATAGAGCATCGGCCTTCTAAGCCGAGGGTTGCAGGTTCGAGTCCTGCCGGGCGCGCCACTTAAGGGGCAGGACGAAACGGTTTAAAACAGGTAAAATAGCCGCGCAATTAACAATGGTGGGCGTAGCTCAGTTGGTAGAGCTCCGGATTGTGATTCCGGCGGTCGTGGGTTCGAGCCCCATCGTCCACCCCATATTTTGACAATTTGAGTTTCATGGGCCATTAGCTCAATTGGCAGAGCAGTAGACTCTTAATCTATTGGTTCTAGGTTCGAGTCCTAGATGGCCCACCATTTTTTCCGACACGTGCGAAAGTGGCGGAATTGGTAGACGCGCTGGATTTAGGATCCAGTGGGGCAACCCGTGGGAGTTCGAGTCTCCCCTTTCGCACCACTGGTTCTGAGTGAACGCTGGCCCGTTCCCCTAACAATCATCACAGGTCTGATCATCACTATGCAAGTCTTCGTAGAAAACACCAGCGGCGCTGAGCGTCGCGTAACGGTGCAGGTTCCCGGCAACGAGATCGAGGAAAAAATTAACGCCAAGCTGCGCGAAATCGGCAAGACGGTTCGCATCAAGGGCTTTCGCCCCGGCCGGGTTCCAGCCACGGTTGTGAAACAACGCTTTGGCCAGCAGGCCCGCCAGGAAGTCGTGAACGAGGTGGTGCAGCAGAACCTGCAACAGGCGATCCAGGACGAGAACATCCGACCGGCCTCGCGGCCCCGGCTCGAAGATGAGCCAAAGAACAACGACGTCGGTAACCTGGAATTTTCTGCGCTGATCGATGTATATCCCGACATCGACACCCTGGACGTCAGTGCCATGGAAATCGAGCGTCCCGATACCGAAGTCACCCAGGACGACGTCGACGAGATGCTCGCGACCCTGCGCACGCAGCGCATCAGCTGGGAGAAAGTCGAGCGCAACGCCAAAGAGGGCGACCAGGTGCTGATCGAGTATGCCGCTGAAACCAAGGAAGGTCGCGTGCCTGCCGAGGGCACTCAGCGGCTCGCTATCATCATGGGTGAATCCGGTTTCGATGAACTGGAAAAAGCGATTGCTGGAATCGCTCCGGATGAGGAGAAAAACGTCAAGCTGACTTTTCCGGAAGATTTCCGTGAAGCTGAGCTGGCCGGCAAGAAAGCCAAGGTCGACGTGCAGGTGGTTTCCGTTTCAGAAGGTAATACACCGGAAGTGGATGAAGAATTCATCAAGAGCTTTGGTGTTGAAGAGGGCACTCAGGAAGCGTTCGAAACCGAAATTCGTGGCAATCTTGAACGTGAGCTGAAACAGGCTACCAACACGTTTCTCAAGACCCAGCTGATCGATCAGCTGGTCAAGGCGACTCCCGACCTGGAAGTGCCTGAAGGCGTGGTTCGCCAGGAGGCTGCCAGCATGGCGGCCCAGATGATCCAGTCTCAGGGCCAGCAGGTGGATCCTGAACTGGTCCAGAAACTGGTCGAGCCGTTCATGGAGCAGGCCGGACAGCGTGTTCGCGCGGGCCTGTTGATGGGGGAGCTGGCGCATCAAAACAGCATTCGGATCGACTCCAACAAGGTACGGGAAGCCATTGAGTTGGCGGCCAGCACCTACGAAGACCCGGCGGAAGTCGTTCAGCTTTACTACAGTAACCAGCAACTGATGCAGCAGGTGGAAAGCTCGGTGCTGGAAGAACAAGTGGTTGACTGGGTGATGGAAAACGCTAAAGTGGCACCCAAGGAAATGAAATTCCAGGAAGTCATAACGGCCGCGTCGAATCGCACGTAATCATTAAGGCCGGCAAGCACGAGAGGAAACATGGATAGAAACCACAGGGATTTTGAACCTCAGGCGCTGAACCTCGTACCGATGGTAGTGGAGCAAAGCTCCCGCGGTGAACGTGCTTACGACATCTATTCCCGCCTGCTGAAAGATCGCGTGATCTTTATCGTCGGCCCGATCGAAGACCACATGGCCAACCTGGTGGTGGCGCAGTTGCTGTTCCTGGAATCGGAGAATCCGGACAAGGACATCAACCTGTACATCAACAGCCCGGGTGGCGTGGTCAGCTCCGGCCTGGCCATCTACGACACCATGCAATTCATTCGTTGCGACGTCAGCACCATGTGCGTGGGGCAGGCGGCGAGCATGGGTGCGGTCCTGCTGGCGGCTGGCGCTAAAGACAAGCGCTACGCCTTGCCGCATTCACGCGTGATGATCCACCAGCCGCTCGGTGGGTTCCAGGGGCAGGCAACGGATATCGATATCCATGCCCGCGAAATCCTGAAGTTACGAGCAGAGCTGAATGAAATTCTTGCGGAACATACGGGCCAGTCTGTGGACAAAATAGCAGAGGATACCGACCGGGATAATTTCATGGATCCGCAGCAGGCAAAGAAATACGGCCTGATCGATAAAGTCTTTGAAAACAGAAAAGTCGACGTGGCGGAAGAGAAAAGGTAATATTTTCACTACGATAGTGTATAAACTGGCAAATATAAATTAAGTTGATGCGATGAGTGATCGAGATCTGAAAGGCGCGGACGGCAAAATTCTTTACTGCTCTTTTTGCGGTAAAAGCCAGCATGAAGTACGCAAGCTGATTGCCGGACCGAGTGTTTACATCTGCGACGAATGCGTCGAGCTGTGTAATGACATCATCCGGGAAGAGCTGGAGGAACACGGTGGCCGCGATCGCGAAAACCTGCCCAAGCCCCAGGAAATACACAGTTTCCTGAACGAATTCGTGATCGGCCAGGAGCATGCCAAGAAAGTGCTTTCAGTGGCCGTTTACAACCATTACAAGCGGCTGGAAAACAGTGGCCGTGAAGACGAGGTCGAACTGGCCAAGAGTAATATTCTGCTGATCGGCCCGACCGGATCCGGCAAAACCCTGCTGGCCGAAACGCTGGCGCGGATGCTGAATGTACCCTTCACCATCGCTGACGCGACCACGCTGACCGAGGCCGGTTACGTGGGTGAAGATGTCGAGAACATCATCCAGAAACTGTTGCAGAAGTGCGATTACGACGTGGACAAGGCCCAGACCGGTATTGTTTACATCGACGAGATCGACAAGGTTTCACGCAAGGCCGAGAACCCGTCCATCACCCGTGACGTGTCGGGCGAGGGCGTTCAGCAGGCGCTGCTCAAGCTGATCGAGGGTACGGTTGCCTCGGTTCCGCCACAGGGTGGCCGCAAGCATCCCCAGCAGGAATTCCTGCAGGTCGACACCAGCCAGATCCTGTTCATATGCGGTGGCGCATTTTCGGGGCTGGAGAAAGTTATCCAGGACCGTTCCACTTCCGCAGGCATCGGTTTCTCGGCCGACGTGCAGAGCAAGGAAAGTGACCGGAACATCGGCGAACTGTTGATCGACGTGGAGCCCGAAGACCTGGTCAAGTACGGCCTGATTCCCGAGTTCGTCGGCCGCCTGCCGGTGGTCGCCACGCTGGAAGAGCTGGACGAAGAGGCCCTGGTCAAGATCCTGGTTGAACCCAAGAACGCGCTCGCCAAGCAGTACAAAGCCCTGTTCGAGATGGAAGGGGCTGAACTGGAGATCCGCGAAGACGCCCTGGCCGCCATTGCCCGCAAGGCGATGGCGCGCAAGACCGGCGCCCGTGGTCTGCGCACGATCCTGGAGGGGGTTCTGCTCAACAGCATGTATGAGCTGCCGTCGCTGGATAACGTCTCCAAGGTGGTGGTCGATGAAACGGTTATCGACGGCGATGCAGAGCCTTATATTCTCTACGAGAACCAGCAGCAAGCCGTCGGCGCCTCCGACTAACTGCGCTCAACGGCATTACAGGGTTTTCAGTTTCCTGCGCCGCTCTCTCTCGCAGCGGGCCTGGTCAAGACTGACCATATAATTGTGGATATACTCACTGGCCCTGCGGCGTTCGATCTCGTTTTCAAGTTGCATCTGCCGAAGATCACCCGGCTCGGGCAGATTATCTTTCTCGCCAAGCAAAACGCTTTCGGCAAGGTTCTTGAACAGAAAAATCAGGATGCCTGCCAGGATGGAGGCAATAAACACGACAAAATAGGTAATCCCCATTTGTGAAATCCCCTTAATGCGATGACCCGGGAGTCAATCCTGTCTCCGGCGCCACCTGGATATAAAGACTCACAAATCCATTTGCTTTAGTCGGGATACTCCGGTTTGCAACCCCTTGCACCGGAATGTCCTTATATTATTCATAAGGTTGTCGCAAATTTCAAATGATTTTTTGAGTTGCTGACGAACGGGAATTGCGCCTTGACAGGCGGTCCCCCTGGTCAGGCCTGGTTGGAAATTTGTTTTTGCCATCCTGCCTGATAAATAGGGAAATCTGTCTTTTCAGTCCAGTTAAATTGCACTTTCTTGCTGCTTTCAACCGGTATCAGCCCCAATTGACTCTTGAATTCTCAGGCGTTGCGCCAATATCTCGGTTAACTGATCTGAGCGGGTAAAACTGTCCCGCCAGACTGCTATGATTAAGTACAAGCTGGCCCATAGACCGCGCCCGGTCCGGACAAAGGCCACCGGAGAGGAAGTCTCATGTCTGATAGCACCACCAGAACCATTCCATCAATGACTTTACAGCCTACGCCCGTGTTATCGCTGCGCGACGTGGTGGTGTACCCGCACATGGTGATCCCGCTGTTTGTAGGGCGCGAGCGCTCTATCCTCGCCCTGGACAAGGCGATGGACCTTGACAAGCGTATTGTGCTGGTAACGCAGCGTGGCGCCGATATCGATGAGCCAGGAGAAGCGGACCTGTTTGACGTCGGGACGCTGGCTACGGTCCTGCAGTTGCTGAAACTGCCTGACGGTACAACCAAGGTGCTGGTCGAGGGCGGTGAGCGCGTTCGGATCAGCCAGTTCACCGAACAAAGTGGCTTTTTCGAGGCCAACTGGGAATTGATACCGGTAGCGGACGAAGGCACCGAGAAAGAGCTCGAAGTGACCATGCGTTCGCTGGTCTCGCTGTTTGAGCAATACGTTAAGCTCAACCGCAAGATTCCGCCGGAACTGCTGACCACACTGGCCGGCATCGAAGACTCAAGCCGTCTTGCCGATACAGTGGCCGCGCACCTGGCAATTCGACTGGAAGAAAAGCAGGTCCTGCTGGAAATGGGCAGCCCCAGGCGGCGCATGGAGCACCTGATGGCGCTGGTCGAGGGCGAGATCGATGTATTGCAGCTGGAAAAGCGCATCCGCGGGCGGGTCAAGACCCAGATGGAGAAAAGCCAGCGCGAGTATTACCTGAACGAACAGATGAAGGCGATCCAGAAGGAACTGGGCGAGATGGACGACGCGCCCAACGACATGGAAGACCTGGCGAACCGGATCGAAGAGAGCGGTATGCCGAAGGAAGCCAGCGAAAAGGCCACCTCGGAGCTGAACAAGCTGCGCATGATGTCACCGATGTCGGCCGAAGCCACGGTGGTGCGCAACTATATCGACTGGATGCTCAATGTACCTTGGAAAAAGCGCAGCCGCATTCGCAAACAGCTGGACAAGGCCGAGGAGATCCTCGAAGCGGATCATTACGGTCTGGATAAGGTCAAGGAACGCATTCTCGAGTACCTGGCCGTGCAACAGCGCGTCCGGCAGATGAAGGGGCCGATCCTGTGCCTGGTGGGACCACCGGGTGTCGGCAAGACCAGCCTGGGGCGTTCTATCGCCCGGGCCACGGGTCGTAAATTCGTCCGCATGTCGCTGGGCGGTGTGCGTGACGAGGCCGAGATCCGCGGCCACCGGCGAACCTACATCGGTTCCATGCCGGGCCGAGTGCTGCAAAATATGGCCAAGGTGGGCGCCCGGAACCCGCTGTTCATGCTGGATGAACTGGACAAAATGTCGATGGATTTCCGCGGCGATCCTTCTTCAGCGCTGCTGGAAGTGCTGGATCCCGAGCAAAACCACACGTTCAACGACCACTACCTGGAAGTGGACTTCGACCTGTCCGAGGTGATGTTCGTGGCCACTGCCAACTCGCTGAACATTCCGCCGGCACTGCTGGACCGCCTCGAGGTAATCCGCATCCCCGGCTACACCGAGGACGAAAAACTGAACATCGCCGTGCGCTACCTGCTGCCCAAGCAGATGGAGCAGCATGGGTTGAAAGAGGACGAAATTGCCGTCAGTTCCGCGGTACTGACCGATATCATTCGCTATTACACCCGCGAGTCGGGCGTGCGCAACCTTGAACGGGAAATCGCCAAGATCTGCCGCAAGGCCGTGAAACAGCTGGCGTTGAACAAGGATAAGGAAAAAGTCACCGTCTCCACCCGCAACCTGGAAGCCTTCCTGGGCGTCAAGCGATTCCGCTATGGCGTGGTGGAAGAGAACAACGAAATCGGCCAGGTCACCGGGCTGGCCTGGACGGAAGTGGGTGGCGAACTGCTGAAAATTGAAGCCACGCTGGTTCCGGGCAAGGGTAACCTCACCCTGACGGGGCACCTGGGCGACGTCATGAAAGAGTCAATCCAGGCCGCCATGACCGTGGTGCGCAGCCGGGCGGAACACCTCGGAATCGAGCCGGGTTTCTATCAGAAGTTCGATGCTCACGTGCACGTGCCTGAAGGCGCCACGCCCAAGGACGGTCCATCGGCCGGTATCGCCATGTGCACGGCGCTGGTGTCATCGCTCAGCCGCATTCCGGTGCGTGCCAATGTGGCCATGACCGGAGAGATTACCCTGCGCGGCAAGGTTTTGCCGATTGGCGGACTGAAAGAGAAACTGTTGGCGGCGCACCGGGGCGGCATCGAAACCGTGATCATTCCGGAAGAGAATGAAAAAGACCTGGTCGATATTCCCAAGGTGATTCTCAAGAAACTGGAAATCCACCCGGTGTCGACCGTCGATGAGGTGCTGGAACTGGCCCTGACCGAACTTCCCAAGCCATTACCGGCAGCGATCGAGTCGAAGAAAGACAACCCGGTCAAGGGTGAGGACGTCGTTACTACCCATTAGAGAGTGTCGCTTTCTTTCTCTGGGAAAACCCACAAAAAATGGGTTTTCCCACACTATGAATCACTTGGCGTGACCAGTTGAAGAAACATATGGGAAATCGCGTGAAAACGTGTTGCACCAAGGGCATAGAGGTATTAGTATGGCCGAACAGTTCGCAGGCCTTGACATACAAGGCTTTCCGGAGGTTCAAGAAACTTTCGAAGCTCATATAACAAGCCGACAGGGTCTGGATGTCGGGGGCCTGTAAATGCTGAAAGAACACATCGCTTAATTCATCTAATTTGGAGTGCTTAAATGAACAAATCTGATCTTGTTGACGCTATTGCTGAATCCGCAGGCCTGTCAAAAGCCGACGCCGGTCGCGCCCTGGACGCCGTTGTTGATACCGTAACCTCTGCCCTGAAAGGCGGTGATTCGGTTTCCCTGGTTGGTTTTGGAACCTTCTCAGTTCGCGACCGCGCCGCGCGCACCGGCCGTAACCCCCGCACGGGCGAAACCATCAAAATTGCAGCTTCTAAAAATCCTGCATTCAAGGCTGGTAAAGCCCTTAAAGACGCTGTAAACTAGCGCGCCTTCTGAAGGGTGCTTAGCTCAGTTGGGAGAGCATCGCCCTTACAAGGCGAGGGTCGG
>Ga0316187_10006508_pt1 | contig 10044 bp, 9 predicted proteins | sample CroRivburrow1_MG_FD_204927 | JGI IMG/M metagenome (GOLD analysis project Ga0316187, IMG submission 204927) | Coastal sediment microbial communities from Maine, United States - Cross River worm burrow 1 | ecosystem: Environmental > Aquatic > Marine > Coastal > Sediment | place: USA: Maine... | reverse complement strand
GCGCTTACGGGCTCTATGCGGAACAATTGTCAGGCTCTCCTTTCACGGCTTTGCGGGGGCAGAACGAAAGATCCTGGCTGTACCGGATCCGGCCATCCGTCAAGCATGTCGGGCAGTTCAAAAAGCTGGATCTGCCTGACTGGAAAAGCGCCCCATGCCTTGATGATCATGATCTGCCTCCGGCTCAGTTGCGCTGGAACCCGCCACCGTTTCCGGATGGTGATGTTTCGTTTGTGGAAGGCATGCGTACTGTCACCACCGCAGGTGATGTCAACACGCAGACAGGCATGGCCGTTCACCTGTTTTTTGCCAACCGGTCGATGACGGCAGAGAGTTTCTTCAATGCTGACGGGGAACTCCTCATTGTGCCGCAGCAGGGCCGGCTGCTGGTGTTTACCGAAATGGGCAAGCTTGATGTGGGGCCGTGCGAAATCTGCCTGATACCGCGCGGCATGAAATTCCGCGTCGACGTTATCGATGGTCCGGCACGCGGATATGTGTGCGAAAATTACGGTGCGAAGTTCACACTGCCTGAGCGCGGCCCGATTGGCGCAAACTGCCTGGCCAATCCACGGGACTTCAAGACACCTGTTGCGGCATTTGAAGATGTCGATGAACACCACACGGTTATCATGAAATGGTGTGGCGGACTGTACGCGACCGAGATCGATCATTCGCCGCTGGACGTGGTTGCCTGGCATGGCAACTACACGCCGTTCAAATATGACTTGAGAACTTTTTCGCCGGTCAATGCGGTTCTTTTCGATCACCCGGATCCGTCCATTTTCACTGTCCTGACAGCTCCGTCGGAGAGCCCCGGTACAGGAAATATAGATTTTGTCATATTCCCGGAGCGATGGTCGGTTGCAGAACATACGTTTCGGCCGCCCTGGTATCACATGAACATCATGTCGGAGTTCATGGGGCTGATACACGGTGTCTATGATGCCAAGGAGGAGGGCTTCCTGCCTGGCGGCATGAGCCTGCACAACTGCATGTTGCCGCACGGGCCTGATCTTGATGCATTTGACAAGGCAAGCACGTCAGACCTTCAACCTCACAAGCTGGAAAACACGCTGGCCTTCATGTTTGAAACCCGGTTTGCGCAGCACCTGACACATTACGCAGCCGGGCTGGAAACCCTGCAGGACGATTACACGGCCTGTTGGGATGGCCTGGAAAAAAGGTTCAGTACCGAAGGTGCAGAGTAAGTCGCCATGAAGCTCGCATCGCTTGAAAATGGCACCCGCGACGGTTCTCTTGTGATTGTAACAGGGGATCTGTCACGGTGCGTTTGCGTATCCGGGATTGCGCCAACCCTGCAGCAGGCGCTGGACAACCGGGGCGAGATATTTCCGGAACTGGTACGCCACGCTGCGTTGCTGGAACGCGAACAGGATATGGGCGGGCCGTTTGACCAGTCGTGCTGCCGGTCCCCGCTGCCGCGCGCGTACCAGTGGGTGGACGGATCTGCCTTCGTGAACCATGTGGAACTGGTTCGAAAGGCCCGTGGTGCGCAGATGCCTGAAAGTTTCTGGTCCGAGCCCCTGATGTATCAGGGCGGGTCGGACAGTTTTTTAAATCCTCATGGGGATATTGTGCTGGCAAACGAGGCCTGGGGTGCCGATTTTGAAGCCGAGATTGCGGTTGTGACGGATGATGTTCCGATGGGGGTGTCGCGCGAGGCAGCACTCGACCACGTCGTGCTGATCATGCTGGCCAACGATGTGTCCTTGCGAAACCTCATACCGGGTGAACTGGCAAAGGGCTTTGGGTTTTTGCAATCCAAACCCTCAACCGCGTTTTCTCCGATAGCCGTGACACCGGACGAACTTGGTAATGCCTGGGCGGGGGGCAAGGTGCATCTGCCGCTGCTGTCGGGCCTGAACGGCAGACCGTTTGGCAAACCGGATGCAGGCATCGACATGACATTCGATTTCGGAGAACTGATTTGCCATGCCGCGCGTACCCGGTCACTGTGTGCAGGCTGCATAATCGGCTCAGGTACGGTTTCCAACAAGGGACCTGACGGATCGCCAGGCAAACCGGTTGCAGACGGCGGGGCGGGATATTCCTGTATTGCGGAATTGCGCATGGTCGAAACAATTCGTTCCGGCAAGGCACACACGCCGTTCATGTCGTTTGGAGATGTCGTGGACATCGAGATGATGACGGAAAGCGGCGCTTCGATTTTTGGCTCAATCACACAAAAGGTTGTCAGACACCATGGCTAAACAATTCGCATCCACCGGTGACATGGAAGAGAAGAAAATCTCTTTCGACGAGATTGGCGATAACCTGTACGCCTTTACCGCCGAAGGTGACCCGAACACCGGGGTTATCATTGGTGATGACAGTGTGATGATTGTGGACGCACAAGCCACGCCACGGCTTGCCGGCAAGGTCATCGAAAAGATCAGAACCGTTACCGACAAGCCGATCACGCATGTGGTGCTGAGCCACTATCATGCCGTGCGCGTGCTCGGTGCGTCTGCCTATGGCGCGTCTGAAATCATCATGTCTGAAATGGCCCGCGCCATGGTGGTTGAACGGGGCCAGGAAGACTGGGATTCGGAATTCGAACGGTTTCCCCGGTTGTTTCAGGGTCATGAAAGCATCCCCGGTCTGACCTGGCCCAGCACGACGTTCAATGACCGCATGACGGTCTATCTTGGCAATCGCCGCATTGACCTGATGTTTCTTGGACGAGCCCACACCGCAGGTGACATCGTGGCGTATGTGCCGGATGCAAATGTCATGTTTACCGGTGACATCGTTGAGTACAAATCCGCGTGCTATTGCGGGGACGGGCATTTTCACGATTGGCCGGAAACGCTTGAGACCATCCGCGACTGGGATGTCGATGCGATAGCGCCGGGCAGGGGGGATGCGCTGGTTGGCCGGGAGAAGGTGGGCGAGGCGCTTGATCTCACTGCGGACTTCATTCGCTCAACGTTCGACCCGGTTGCCCGGGTTGCCTTGAAAGGCGGCGATCTGAAGGCTGCCTACGAGGCTTGCCGTGAGCAGTGTGATCCCAAGTTTTCCGATTATGCCATCTATGAACACTGCCTGCCGTTCAACGTTGCGCGCGCTTACGACGAAGCCCGCGATGTTGATACGCCGCGCATCTGGACGGCGGACCGCGACAAGCAAATGTGGGAAGCGCTGCAGGGTTGATTGATGAGCAGGTACGACTACCAGCCGTTCGACTACACGACGCCACCGGAACTGTCAGGCAAGACCGCTGAGTTCTATCCGGTTGCCATCATCGGTGCCGGACCGGTGGGGCTCAGCGCCGCAATTGACCTGGCGCTGCATGGTGTGCGCTCGGTTGTGCTGGACGATAATGATGTGGTGTCGGTTGGCTCCCGGGCCATTTGCTGGGCGAAGCGCACGCTGGAAATCTTCGACAGGCTCGGTGTTGGTGAGCGCATGGTTGAAAAGGGGGTAACCTGGAAAGTCGGACGGTTGTTTCATCGTGACCGCGAGGTCTACAGCTTTGACCTGCAGCAGCAGGCGGGGCACAAAATGCCCGCCTTCATCAATCTGCAGCAGTATCATGTAGAGCAGTATCTGGTGGAAAGATGTGCCGATTTTCCTGATCTGATTGATTTGAGGTGGAAGAACAAGGTAACCGGCATTGAACAAGATAACAGTACGGTAAAGCTTCATGTCTCCACCCCGGACGGCGACTATGATCTGGAAGCGGGATTTGCTGTTGCCTGCGATGGTGCGCGTTCGCCGGTGCGATCAATGCTCGGCCTGTCGTTCGAGGGCACGCATTTCGATGAACGGTTTCTGATCGCCGACGTTGAAATGAAGGCGGATTTTCCCTCTGAGCGCTGGTTCTGGTTTGAACCGCCTTTCCATTCCGGCCAGTCAGCCCTGCTGCACAAGCAGCCGGACAATATCTATCGCATCGACCTGCAATTGGGCGCGGATGCCGATGCGCAGGAGGAGAGCAGGCCGGAACGGGTTGTTGCGCGCATCAAGGCAATGATGGGAGATCGTCCCTTTGAGCTTGATTGGGTGTCCGTGTATTCGTTTCAGTGTGCCCGGCTGGAGCGGTTTGTTCATGGCAGGATCGTGTTTGCCGGTGATGCAGCGCATGTGGTTTCGCCGTTTGGTGCGCGTGGCGGCAATGGCGGTATCCAGGACATAGACAATCTGTGCTGGAAGCTTGCGCGGATCATCAAGTTTCAGGTGCCGACAGATTTGCTGGAAACCTACAATACGGAACGGGTCGAGGCAGCGGATGAGAACCTGTCCAATTCCGCGCGTGCCACGTCGTTCATGACACCCAAGTCGGCGATGGAGAAACGGTTTCAGGAAGCCGCACTGAAATTGGCGGGAAATGTGGAATTCGCCAGGGCGCTGGTCAATTCCGGACGGTTGTCGCTGCCGTGCAGTTATACTGGTGCACATGAGCGTTGCGAGCCCGAACAAAGCTGGCCCGAATGTGCGCGACCCGGTGCGCCGGCCCAGGACGCACCATTGGGCGATGACTGGCTGTTGAGCAGGACGGGTACCAATTTCTGCCTGCTGTTCTTTGGCCAGCCGATACCGGATAGCAAGGAGCTGCCGGAGGGTGTCGTGGTCCTGGAGGTGGAGGCAAGTGACAGTGTTCGCCAGCGTTACCTTGGAGATGAAGCGCTGGCGGTTTATCTGCTGCGGCCGGACCAGCACATCGCAGGCAGGTGGACGCAGTACTCAATGGCCGATGTGACCAGGGCCATGTCAGCGGCGGTGACGGAGAACCGGGAGAATTTTGATGGCACACACTGAGCAGCTTGTTACCGCGCTGAACATGACAGAACATGACGAATTCTATGCGGAACTTTTGCGCGCGCATGACGGCATGAGCGACGAAGAGAGCCAGGCATTCAATGCGCGGCTCATCCTTGTGCTGGCCAATCACATTGGAAACTCTGAAGTGTTGAAGCAGGCACTGCTAGCTGCCAGGTAAGCTGATTACCTGAAGTCACTGCCGGTTTTCGAGATTGTTCAACTTGCTGTTTCCAAGCAGTGCCAGAAGCAAAGCCCGGCCTGCCTTGAGGATTGGATACAGAACCCTCGACAGGGTCTTTGATTTGAAAACCAGGAAGTTCAACCGGTTGAACACACCGGTTCGAGTGCTCAGGAGGGCCAGGGTATGGATTGCATCTGCGCCATGATAAAACTGGTCACCGATCTTTAGTACAAAGCCTTCGTCCATATCAAGATTCAGCGCATTTATTTCTTGCAGGATTGGCGGACTGTCGCGCGCATTCAGAAGCTCGAAGGTTCCTGCTGCCTGTTTGATCGACAAGTGTTGTGTATAGTTCCGGCAGACCGGGCAGTCTCCGTCATAGACAAGAATGATCGCTGGAGTTGTCATGGTTTCAATTCGGATTTGCCTCTGAAAATCTTACCGCAAACTTTGCCCGCATAATCGAATGTGCTTTGCCCGGTCCAGCGAATCTCAAGGATCGCATGCGGCAACAGTTCGGCCCGGATAGGGTCTCTGAGCATTTTTTGCTCCGTTACGATAAACCTCAAAGGGACACCGACCAACCTGGCATTGTTCTTGAGAAAAGTCTGCAGGGAGGCCACGGTCAGGGGTTGGCAACGAAAAATGAAGTACTTGTTTTCACGGGCTATCTGATCTCGATCATCATCGGTCAGTGGTATCTCAAAACTGCCAAAGCGGCTGTCGGAGACAATTAGTCCCGGCTTGGGATGGACGGTAGTGTACATGCCATAGCCGCCAAGCTTCCACGGGTTTATCAACTCTCGCGATACCAGGGTTAAATGGAAAACGATCCATGCCGCATGCAAGATGATAAGCCCTAAAAGGATGACCTTTTGAGCAGGCCAACCGCCGGGTTTTGAGAACGGGAGTTCATAGGACATATTGAACGAACTTCCCGATGCTGTGAATGTCAATCAACAACAGCGCTCCACATGCGATGAACAGCCCGTAAGACATTCCCACCCTGAATGCGATGCAAAGCAAGGCAATATTCAGAACCTGAAAATTCATCTCGTCGGCATACAGTCCTGCACCGAGCAGAAAGCCGACTTCAACTGTCAGGAACAGCAAGGAACGCACGCCCGCCAACAGCAGCAAGCCGACACCTATTTGCCACAGGACAATAAACGTGCCGAGGAACTTGTGCCAGCCGCACGGTTTGTTCAGCGTGTCGGCGGAGCAAAGAACGAAAAACATGTTTTCGGTGGCCGAACCAAAGTAGCTCAAATATGCAATGTACGACCCGTCAAGATAGGTGCCGGCGAGCAATTTCTGGGCCGCGGCACCGAGCATGACGATACCGAGAGTAATCCGGAGATAATCTGCATATAAAGGCTGTTCCCACCATTTCGCGAACAACATCGCAAGCGGTATGGTCCAAACAGCAAGCCAGCCGTGATTTGCCTGTGCGGCCCAATCGCCAGCAACATCATACAAGAAGAACACACAAAAAACGGCAACAGCTATCCGGCTGTATTTTTCGGTCAGGGTTGCCCCAAGGGCGACAACCGCACCTGCGGCCAAAGCTGTCGAAAAAAGCCAGTGGAAATTCTCTGGTTTGAATTCATCCGGAATTCGTTCGAAACACACTGACAGCATTGCCGTCATCAATGCCAGCCTGACGTATTTGCCAATGTCCTCGCCAGCCCTGACCACCGGAACAGGCATCATAAAGTCCGGCAACCTGGGAATTGTCAGCCCCTGTACGCTCATGGTCCACCCATTCCAGCTGTTTCTTCAATCGATTCTTCCGATAGCAGACAATACCAGTCTGGACAATCGCATGTTATGCGGATTGTGGATTAGTTGAAACGGGGTTGAAGCAAAATAACAGTGTCAGTTATCCAATTCGCAAACATCGAAGACAGGATGCGCAGGATGGCGGGACAGGCGCCAGTGGAAATTTCGGCGGCGAGACGCGGCCAAAGACACAACATCCATGATCCCGGTTGCAACAATCAGGATCATGGATGCGGGTGTTTTCAAAAGAAACCTGGTCGAGTGTGAAAACAAGTCAATCGTACAGATTTACTCGGCCAGAGCTTCAGGGTTGGTTGATTTGCCTGCTGAGTGACCGCGCTGTTTGCTTGGCGCTTTCATCGCCGGCATCGACAGCCTTGTTATACCAGTCAAGCGCCAGTTTTGAGTTCGGCCGCAAGCCCTGCACACCCAGTTGAGTGAAAATGCGGGGATCGTAGGTGGACCCAATTCTGGCTGCGGCAAATTGATCACCTTGCTGGAAGGCATGCTGATACAGTTGACGCGCTGATACAATGTCGCCAAGCAGCAACAACTTGTCGCCGCGCTCAAGCAGAATGCTAACCGCCTTGCCGTTCTGGCTGCGCAGCGGGCTTAGCATGCCCTTGGCAGTTTTGTCCTCGGTCAGATCGGAACTGCCCAGTTGCATTGACTTTGGCGGTACACTCAATGCGCTTTCAATGGCGGCATCGTCAGCATCGGATCTGATTTCGACGGCACCTGCTGAAGAGGTCGCGGATTGCGGAGTGGTAACCTGCGGTGACAGGCTGGCAATTTTTTGAGTCGCTTCCTCTTTTGCCGCTTCGACCGGCACCGTGATCAGTTCGCTGGTCGCGGCACGGGATGTGGCTTCTGACTGCGACCTGTTCAGGTTATAGACGGTCGTAGGTGCGGCGGGCATGGCCGTGGGAGCTATACGCACAAGCCGTTTGGTCGTTGGTTTGACGAAGTTCGGCGCAGGTCTGGCAGGCGCAGGCTCGAGTTCGGCAACAACCTGCTTTGGTGGAACAGCCTGCTCTTGAGGTTGGGACGGCGCAACCGGCTCGCGAACTGGTTCAGCAGCTTTTTCGATCTCTACTTGCGGTAGCCGGGGGACTTCAACCGCGGTCATATCGACTACTTCTTCAACCGGTTGCTGAAGGTCGGCTGATGACGCTAAAGCAAGTGCCTCTGCGTTCTGGAAGTGTGAACTGGAAGATCCGCCTGAACCGCCGCCGTCACCCGCTGCAGATGCGGTTTGTACACTTTGAAGAGCGGGAGCATCCAGGCTGTAGGATGAGAGAAATTTCCAGTCGTCGGCTGTCCTGTAGTAAAAAGCTCCAAGGCCGCTGGCGCCGATAACTATCAGCGCGCTGGAGAATGCAAACCACTTGCGGGCCTGCCTGTTGCGGTGAGCATCAAGCTGGGCGCGGCGATGTGCCATAACCGCCATGCGATGTTCGAAAATCTCTTCCCGGGACCTGAATTTTGACGCCCGTACCGGCCGCTGCGCAGACGTTACAGCGTCGCCGTGTGCATCATGTTGGGTCGCACCTGCACCGTGTTGTGAAGACGCCGAAGACGGATTGCTGTCATCCAGGTTGGCAGCCTGATGATCGTTCCAGATTTCATCGCCAATTTCGGCCAGATCTATCCGTAGTGAATCCAGTTTGCTTTGCTTGTCATCGGCTTTCTTGGTCATGATGTCATTTTCCCTGTTACGCACGCGACCTCGTTGGATCGACTTCCCTGTTACGCATGCGACCTCGTTGGGTCGACTTACTACTGGCCGGGTTTTCCCGGCGTATTTTCTAATTCTCCTTGGAAACCGCCTCATTCCATTGGATGAATTTGTTGAACAATATCTTCTGGTCCGATTGGCTGAGTACGACCGTACGTCCCTGACTGGCGAGATAGGCCTGGAATGCCTCAAACAATTTGCGCTGTTGGGCGGTCGGTGCTGCTGCGGTTACCTTGGCTTCGTTTTCAGCAAGCCAGGCTTCCGCAACTGCGTATCGGCGCCAGCCCGGCAACTCCGCAGCCAGGTTCACTTCGCGCCATTTCTGATGCCGCGGTGCCTGCTGGAACTCATCAAACCGTGCGAAGAAGCTTTCGATGAACCGTTTCACACGATAGTAGCGGCCCGTCTTCGGTTTCCAGTTGAACACAGCCATGACCGCGCCAACCGCGATGGTGTCAACCGGGCTGTCAGCGTCCACCAGATTGCCATAGTCTTTCGAACTCAATTTCGCGGGCAGATAGCTTTGCTGGAGTTCTGCGGTGTAGGGAACAGGCACGATGTGCAGACCGTCATCCTTTTTTACAGAGGTGAAAATGGATGCCGGTTTGCCGGCCACATAAACCATGGCGTCAAGCTCGCCGGTTCGAACTTTTTCCAGAGCATCTTCATAGCCGTGACTGGACGGAGTGACCTTGAGGCCGAGGGCGCCAAACACCGTCTCGGAGGTCATGTAGGTTCCCGACCCCTTGCCGCCAAAGTTTACTTTCTTGCCGCGGAGCTGCCTGATGTCGGTAATGTCGCGGCGGGCAACCAGATGCAGTTCCTCATTGTACAGCTTGGTGACATAGTTCACCCGGTCTTGAAGATCGCCATAGACGTTCTTGTTGCGCAAATAAGTCAGAACGTCCGATTGAACGATGGCGATATCAACACCGCGAAGATACAGCAGATCCTCAATGTTCTTGATCGACCCCTTGCCGATAATGGGCAGGATGCGCAGATTATCGGCATCATCCAGTTCTGCCTGAAGATCAGCCGCGATCCGGATGTATGTCCCTCCGATACCACCAGAAATGACACTTACCGTGTCATTGTTTGCAGCCTGAACCTTGTCAGAATGAGCTTGCGCAAACGCTGATCCGATCGGCGCCACACTGATGATTACAAGTGAAAAAAATGCGACAAATGCCGCAGAAAACAAACGATACATATGACCCCTTTGCCCGGCGTGAACACCAGGACTTTGGGTAAGACTATACGTACGGATACGTACACTTACACGCCGTGCCATCCCATTTTCAGAGTGCAGATTGTGGGGTTCGAATCAGGTTTAAACGAGTAAAGAATCGGGTAAAATTATGTTGGTATGCTGGCGATTATGTGGCGACGTTAACTTATCAACAGGATACGATTCTTACCTTGCGTGCACTAAATTGCGCCAGGTTCGGTAAGTCAGTAGGCTGATGTGAGCCTTCAGTACAGCCCGGAATTCAGTGCAAAGTGAGTCCAAAAAAAGGCCACGTATGGCCATTTGAATGTCTGGTACTACCAATTC
>Ga0316187_10006507_pt1 | contig 10044 bp, 8 predicted proteins | sample CroRivburrow1_MG_FD_204927 | JGI IMG/M metagenome (GOLD analysis project Ga0316187, IMG submission 204927) | Coastal sediment microbial communities from Maine, United States - Cross River worm burrow 1 | ecosystem: Environmental > Aquatic > Marine > Coastal > Sediment | place: USA: Maine... | reverse complement strand
GCAGATAGGCGGATCCCAGCGCCTGCCGGACCGGGAAGTGCCAGAACGGCGGCTCGGTGTAGGGCAGCGCATCCTGGGCAGCGATGGCCGCCTGCAGATGCCCGATCTCCGCCTCGTCATTGCCTTCGTTCCGGGCGATTTCCGCCTCCACCAGCTGCATGGCGATCTCCGACAGCAGGTTGGCAATATCACCCTGACGATCCATGACCGCGTCGAGCTCGCCGGAATCCCGCTGGGCCTGCATGCGGGTCAGGTTCTCACGTGCCGCATCGAGCTGGCCCGTGGCAGCCAGGGCCACGCCTTGAGCATAGTCGCGCATGAAGGTGGTCATGGGCATGCCTTCCGGCGCTGGCGGTTCTGCCAGCGCTTCTTCCCACATGCCGAAGCGGATGTAGGTGGCGGCGCGCACAGCCAGATAGCGCTGGATGGAGCCGAACTGGCGAGCCATGTCCAGGTCGATCTTCTCGTGCAGCCGTTGCGCGGAGGAAACCGCCAGACCTTTGTGTCCTTCCATCATGGCCGAGTACCAGAGGAAGTGGATGTTGTGCGGGTAATATCCAGCGGGATAAAAACCCTGAGCATCGCACTGGGTGATGTAGTCCTCGTCCGCCAGCGCCGCTTCCGTGTTTGCCAGCACCGCGTCGTGATAGCGGCCCACCCGCAGGTAGATGTGCGACGGCATGTGCACCAGGTGGCCGGCGACGGGAACCAGCGGCCCGAGTGCGTCTGCGGCTGAAACCGCCTTCTCCGGCGTGTACTGTTCCATGGTGTGTATATAGAGGTGCAGGGCGCCCGGATGTTCCGGATCGATCTCGATGGCCCGCTCTATGGCTGCCACCAGCGCATCGGTGTGTTCCTTCGGGGAGCCGTCTTCGTTCCAGTAAGACCAGGGATAGAGGTCCATGAGCGACTCGGCATAGAGGGCCAGCACGTGCGGATTGTCCGGGAACTGCTCGGCCACGGCGCGCATGGAGCCGGCGTAGACCGCATCCAGAGCTGCCCGGTCGCCGCCGTCTTCCGAGTAGCGGGTGGCGACCGCATCAATGAGCGCCAGCTCCAGCTCGGAAGCGCCTTCTTTGTTCGCCAGCGCGTTCTGCACCGCGTCCCAGGCCGGCGCCACCTGGGCATCGTCCATGGCCTTGTTGATGTTCGGCCCGTTCACCAGAGCCACGCCCCACCAGCAGATACCGCAGCTCGGGTCGAGGCGCGCGGCCTCCCTGAAGGAACGCTCGGCCTCGGCATGATTGAAACCGTAGCTGAAGGTCAGCGCCTGATTGAAGTAGGCACGGGCCCGATCCACTTCGGTGGTGAGCGGGAAATCTACCGGGCCGATGCCTTCCAGCAGCGGCGCCACGCCTTCCGGGGTTGCCTCGTAACCTGGATCGATCGAGCTCTCGCCGGTGGGCCAGCTGGCGACATCGGCCTCAGGTGCGGTGGTCACCTCGCTGGTGTCGATCGGCGCGGCCGGCGCCTCCGCGGGTGGAGCCGATTCACCGCAGCCGGCAAGGCCAATGGCAACAATCAGCGCCAGCAATGCGGTCAGCGGCGCACGGAGCGGCGCACGCAGCGGCGCACGGAGCGGCGCACGGAGCGGCGCAAAGAATAGCGAGCGAGAATCTGCACGAGTCTCTGCACAGGTCATGGGTCTCTCCTCCCAGGATGGATCGACCGCTGAATGTACGCCTAGCTTCCGGGAGATGCCAGCTACCCGTCACTGCCTGGCAGGCAATGACGCAGGGCATCGTTGAGGGGCGTGAGGGTCAGATCGAGCGCGGCAAGCGTGCTGCCCGGATCCATATGGTCATCATGGTCGAGCACACCAAGCATGGCCCGGGTGAAAGGCGGGCTGCTCGAGAGGCGCTCGAGCAGTCCCGCGAGGGTCATACCAAGAGCGATCGGCAAGGAAACCACCGTGGGGGGGCGCGCGCCCAGCACTTCCGCGGCACGCTGGGTCAACGCCCGTCGGCTCAGCGACTCCGGACCCGCCAGATCGTAGCTGCCTGATACCGCTGCGGCATCGCCCCTGAGCCCGAGACCGGCCAGCACCGCCTCGAGCACGTCTCCCGCGTAGATGGGCTGTTCCAGGGAGGCCGCCCTGAACTGGAAAGCGACGCGACTTCCGGCCCGCTGCGCCAGGGCTCGGGTCGCGTAATCCCCCTCACCGAGCACCATGGGAACGCGCAGGATCAACGCCGGCACGCCGCTCTGCTCGATAATTTGTTCGGCCCGACCTTTAGAGGCCAGACAGGCATTGCCCGCCTCCGGCGTGGAGCCGAGGATGCTGAGATAAACGACGTGCTCGACACCCGCCTGGCGAGCCGCTTCTACAACGACCCGGGTGGTGCCTTCATGGGCATCTTCGAAGGTGCTGGTCGCGGACTCCTTGATGATCCCAACCAGGTGGACGATACCGCGGCAATCCCGGGCGGCCTCGTTCATGGCGGCCTGATCCAGGTAGTCGATCACCCGAACGTCTACCTCGCCCGGAGCGTCATCGAGCTGGCTGCGTGCCCGTTCTGAACGCACCACTGCCCGCACCGGCATCCGGCCGGCGAGCGCGCCGATCAATCGGCGGCCGAGATTACCGTTCGCGCCTGTTATGAGAATCATCCGGGTATCTCCTTCTACCGGCTTCCGGGGCGCCTTTCGCCCGTGGATCCGGTGCTATGATGCCGGCGTGACCGAAAACCCCGACCCGAGTCCGAAGAGAGCGCCCTCTCAAACCTGGTTGACCTGGGCGAACGGCCTCACCCTGCTCAGACTGATCGCTATCGGCCCTTCGGCCTGGGCCATTCTATCCGGCCACTGGCTGCTGGCGGCGCTGCTTTTTGCCCTCGCCGCGCTCACCGATCTGGCTGACGGACCGCTGGCCCGACGCTACGGCCAGGCGAGCCCGATCGGCGGCCTGTTCGATCACGGCACGGACGCTCTGTTCGTGTCCACCACCCTGGGGGCGCTTGCGGCGGCCGGCTACATCAATCCTTTGCTGCCCGTGCTCGTGGCCCTGGCCTTCATCCAGTACATGTTCGATTCCAAGGCCTTAGCCGGCGCTGAGCTCCGCACCAGCATACTCGGCCGCAACAACGGCATCGCCTACTTTGTTATGGTGGGCATTCCCGTCGTGCGCGAAGCGCTCGGACTTTCCTGGCCGCCCCTGGGTTGGATCGCGGCTCTCGCCTGGCTACTGGTCCTGAGCACGGCTGCGTCCATGCTGGATCGGGGTATCACGCTCCTGCGCCAGCGCTGATTCCATAGGCCAGCGCCTTGAACTCATGGCTGAACGGGTGCCAGAAGCCCGGCATCCGCTGGGTCATGCACATTCCGGTGATGCCGGCCTCCGGCGCCATCCAGGTGTGGGTGCCCGCCATGCCGCCCCAGTGGTATTCGTTCAGCATGCCTGCCGGCTCTCCCTCGGCGAGCTGCGCCTTCAGAGCGAAGCCAAGGCCGAAAACGGTGCCAGGCATGTCCCAGAAGGGGAAGTTGACGCCAATCCCTGCCGGCAGCTGATTGGTCCGCATCAGCGTCAGCGTCTCCGGGCTGAGGATTCTGGCGTCCTGCCAGGTGCCGCCGTTGACGATCATGCGGATGAAGGCAAGATAATCCTGCACCGTTGAGACCAGCCCGCCACCGCCGGAAAGCAGAGCCCGTTTCCGGGTGTAGGAACCGTCCTGCGCATCGTCCACCTTCACAAGGCCCGGCTTCATCGGATCGAGGAAGTCCGTCGGCGCGTACATGGTGGTGAAGCGATCGGTCTTTTCCGGCGGCACCCAGAAGTCCGTATCGTGCATCGCCAGCGGCTCGAAGATATGCGTCTTGAGGTAGTCATCGAAACGCTTGCCGGAAACCACTTCCACGAGCCGGGCCACCAGATCCGTGGCAAAGGAGTAACGCCATTGGGTGCCCGGATGGTAGGCCAGCGGCAACGCGCCCAGCTTCTCGCAGAGACTCTCCAGGGTCAGGCTGAAGTCGCTCAGCGTGTCGATGCCCGCTGCCGCATAAGCCTGATCGATCATCGACTGAGGCTCGATGAAGCCGTAGGAAAGACCGGCGCTGTGACTGAGGATGTGGCGGATGCGCATGGGCTCCGCTGCCGGTTCCACGTCCGCCGCGCTCTCGGCGTCCGCCTTCAGCACCTGCATGTCCGCGAACGCCGGAATGTAGTCGGCGACCGGATCGTCCAATCCGAAAGCACCCTGCTCATGGAGCTGCATGGCGGCCACTGAGGTGACGATCTTGGTGTTCGAGTACATCCGGTAGATGGCGTCCTCCGCCAGCGGTGCCTGGGATTCGAGATCCATGTATCCGAAGCGCTGAAAATCGATCACGTCCGTGCCGCGCATGATCAGGCTGTTGGCACAGGACAGGATGCCCTCATCCACATAGAAGGAGAGGCGATCGTGAATGGGTGAAAAATCCAGGCCGCTGTCGACCACTTCAATGGGCTGGTTGATGAGAAAACTCCTGTCGTTTTGCTGAGCCGGCTATGAGACTACAGCCGACTGCGGGCCTCAAGCCGTGACCTGTCCACCGCCAGTCGCCCCTCCGAAGGCTGATCAATGAAGAAGCCGTTCACCCCGGCGCGAATCAGCATTTCTGCCTCTTCGCCAATGGTCAGCGCCCTCCCCTCATAGTGGAAGAGAAAAGGCGCTTCCGCCCGCAGGGTGTAGGGATGCACCAGCAGACCGGCGGCCAGGGCATGCCCCAGCAAGGGCTCCACGGCGCCGGTGACGACGACCGTTCGCCCATCCGCACCAGGGCGCACCTCGAGCACGCTGCTTCGCGGCGGGCCGATCCCGTCGGCGTAGCGGCTCGCCATGAAGGCAAGCACTTCGGGGGTCGCCAGTTCCGCGTAAGAGACGCTCGATTCCGCGTCTCGGCTCAGATAGGGCGCCAGCAAGCCCGCCAGCTCGCCATAACGGGCAGTTTCTCCCCGGCCGCCGTAGTAGACCATGTCCCTGGGTGCTGCCCGGTAGCGCCGGTTGTGCACATCCCCGAACAGCTGCACCAGCGGGATAGCCAGACCCCGAGCCGCCATCCGCTCGGCCAGATCGAGCAGCGGCCATACTTCGAAGCACTGCAGAAAGAGACGCTCGGCGTCCGTGAAGTCGTTTTCGATCAGCGCCGTCAGCAGCAGACCGGCCAGATCGAGGTTGATCGGCTCGCCGGAAAGCCGCCTGCCTTCCGCCGCAAAGTAGGTGGGATGCTTCAGCTCGATGTACAGACCCGGGCGGATGCCGGTGGCCGCCTCCCAGCGCCTGACAAGGTTCACCACGTCCGCGAGTGTCGGAACCGCTTCCCGGTCGTTGTACAGCCTGTTTTTCTGGCGCAGGCCCGGCATCCGTTCCCGGGCTCTGAGCGTTCGGATTTCCGCCAGGCTGAAATCTTCGCTGAACCAGCCGCCGACCAGGCGGCCGTCTACCTGTTTCACCGTCAGCCGGTTCGCAAACTCCGGACGGTCGGCCACGTCCGTGGTCTCTTCCCGAAGCAGCGGCGAACCGGCTTCATCCCTGGCTATCCGGCCTGCCTCATCGAGCTGCACCATGGCCAGCGCGTTTTCGTGACGGGCGATGAGCACGCCGTCACCGGTGGCCACCAGATCGAGCTCGATGAAGTCCGCGCCCTGGACCAGGGCCAGCTCGTAGGCCGCCAGCGTATGCTCCGGGCGCATGCCAGAGGCGCCACGATGCGCGATGACAATGGGCCGCCTACCTGACTTCTCCGAGACGGAAGGTGCCGATGCAGTCTCCGCAGCCACCGTCATCGGGACCTCGCCTGTTAGAAAAAAACAAGCAAAAACCAGCACAAAGGCCGATGCTTTGATGAGTATTCGATTCAATATTGCTCCAGGCGCTTTCAACTTTCGGCAATAGTCCAATTAGTGATTTCTCAGCACCGCGTCAGCGCCATAAGATGAATTCACGGCGGGTCCTTCAATCTCATTCAGTCGATGAAAACGGACAGCGGTCGCAAGGCCATATGCTGCCAACTCTACAGAGCAAAAGTTGAACGGATCCGCCGGACTTTCTTTTCCCGGACTTGTCCGGACTTTCTCTTAAAGTGCTGTGAAGCGCACCTCGGCCCGCTCGTCCAGCCGATCGATCAACGCATCCCCCATGGCCACCGCCGGTGTGAGCACACCGCCCGCTGAGCTGAGCCCATCTTGCGCCAGACAGACGGCCGCTTCGCCGATCATCCTCGCCGTTGCGCCATAGCCCGGATCCCGTTCGGCCCGAATGCGGAGCCGCAGGTTGGCGCTGCTCCGATCCGGATGACGGCCGAGCAGCTGAATCTGGAAGTGCCCGTTCTCCCGCGCCTTGCGGTCCGGCCCCTCACCCGGCTCCGGCAGCATCTGCGATAGAGCACGACGCAGAAAACCGGTCCGCATGGCCGCCTGGAAAGACGCACTGCCTGCCGCCAGGGAGGCGGCCAGCGGAAAACCGAGCTGACCGAAAGGCATCAGGGTGCCCTCGCTGTAGCGGAAGTCGGTGCCGTAACGCATGTCGAGCAGGGCGTTGGAGCGCCGCACCACCTTGGTGTTGATCTCGGCCATGACGAAAGGCGCCACCCAGCCGTGGAAGTCCGGATCGTATTCCGGATAGGTCTTTTCCGGTCCGTCCAGGCCACGTGGAGCGCCCGCCGGATTCAGCGAATAGGGGTCCCTGATGATGGTGTGGATGCTGGGGTCGGTCTCCGCCTCAGCGAGCATGTTCAGCATGCTGGCGACGGTGCCGCCACTGAACGCACCACTGAACGACTCGGTTCGGTACTTCACTTCAATGCACGGAACCCCTTCCTGAGCCAGCATCTCCCGCTGCAGCCAGTGCACGCCCAGATCGGAAGGCAGGCTGTCGAAGCCGCAGGTGTGCACGATCCGAGCGCCGCTTCTGACCGCGGCTTCGTGATGGGCGTCGATCATGCGCCGCATCCAGTGCACCTCACCGGTCAAATCGCAGTAATGCGTACCGGCGGCCACGCAGGCGGCCACAAGCTTGGAACCGTAAAGCGCGTAAGGGCCCACGGTGGTGGCGATCACCCGGGTCTGCATCGCCAGCTTATCGAGGGATTCGGCATCTTCGCTGTCGGCCACCAGCAGCGGAATCTCTGCCGCTGCCGCACCGAGCTCGCGCCGTACGCCTTCGAGCTTCTGCAGGTTGCGGCCCGCCATGGCCCATTTGAGATCACCGTTCGTGCCATAAGCTTCCAGCAGGTATTCGGCAACCAGGCGGCCTGTGAAACCGCTCGCTCCGTACACCACCACCTCGAAGTCCCGCTGGCCCGGCTGGCTAAGATCCACGCTATTCGTCATCGTCCCACTTCCAAACTTGCTTTCTTTCGGTCCGCCCTGAACTCGGCGGCCGGCCAGTCTATCATTGCGTCTCCAGGACACGATGTCGTCGACACCGGTCAGGCAGGGATCAGATAAGGCCAGATAAGGGGATAAAAGACTGTGAAAATATCAATGCTGCTCAGCTACGCCGGCGGATTCAAAGAGGCCGTCGCCGAGATTCAGGAGCTGGAGAAGGCCGGGCTGGACCAGATCTGGGTACCTGAGGCCTACTCGTTCGATGCGCCCAGCGCCATGGGCTACCTGGCCTCGCAGACCGAGCGGGTCACCATCGCTTCCGGCATTCTGCCGATCTATTCACGCACCCCGACCCTGCTGGCCATGACCGCCGCCGGCATCGACTACCTGTCGGACGGACGCTGCATGCTCGGCCTGGGCGCCTCCGGCCCGCAGGTGATCGAGGGCTTTCATGGCGTGCCCTATACCCAGCCGGTCGCCCGCATGCGGGAGATCATCGAGATCTGCCGCCAGGTCTGGCGCCGGGAACGGGTGAACCACGACGGCAGGAACTACCAGATCCCGTTGCCCCAGAACCAGGGCACGGGCCTCGGCAAAGCTCTGAAGCTGATCAACCACCCGGTCCGGGAAGAGATCCCGATCGCCATCGCCTCGCTCGGTGAGAAGAGCGTAGCCATGACGGCGGAGCTCGCCGATGCCTGGCTGCCTGCCTTCTACACGGCGAGTGCAGCCGACGCGGTCTGGGGGGACGCGCTCCGGACCGGCTATGCGAAGCGGGACCCGAATCGCCCGCCGCTGGAGATCTTCGCCGGCGGCGGCGTCGCCATCGGCACGGGGCTGGAGCAGATGCGCAATCTCAGCCGGCCGCAGATCGCCCTGTATGTCGGCGGCATGGGCGCCCGGCAGAAGAACTTCTACAACCAGATATTCACTAAATCCGGCTACGGCGAGGCCGCGAAGGAAATCCAGGATCTCTATCTCTCCGGCGACAAGAAGGGCGCGGAGGCGGCCATTCCCGACGACTATCTGGAAGAGAACTCGCTGATCGGCGACGAAGCCTTCGTGCGCGATCGACTGCAGGCCCTGAAGGAATCCGGCGTGAACGCGCTCAATGTGGGTTTCATGGCACAAACCAGCGCGGAGCGGGTCAAATACTGTGATCAGTTGAGAAACATTGTCGATAGCCTGTGAACCTCGAACCGTCACTTTATCTGCGACCCCTGCTGCGCTGGCTGCTCGCAGCCGCCGTCCTGGCGGCACCTGCCGCCGTTCAGGCCAAGGGGGAACCGACCGAGCTGCTCGGCGAATGGGTGCTGAACAGCGAGCTGACCCACGAGCTTCAGCCGGAGCAGTCCGGCGGCGGCGGTGGCGGTTTCGGCTCGCCGACCATTTCGATTGGTGGTGTGGGCGTGCCGCTACCGGGCGGCAGCAGTAGCGCCGGTGGCAGCGGTGGCGCCCGGGATCCCAGGGTGCTGCGCTGCAATGCCATGACCGTCACCATGAGCGAGGAAGACGTGCACTTCACCTACCAGGGCGCAGGCGAGGAAACCATGGTCTCCGGCAACGATCATGGCCGGAAGACCAGCTGGAGCCGCGACAAGCTGACCCAGAAGTACAACACCAACGTGCGCAGCGTTCGTAAGAGCTATGAGCTGGACGATGACGGCAGGCTGATCGTGAAAGTGAAGATCAACCCGAAAGGCTCGAAGAGCGCCACCCACGTCCGCGTATTCGAGCGACCGGCAGCGCTGCCGGCTAACTGAGTCAGCATTGCACTGGCCGCCGTTTTGCGGCTATGTTCCTGACAGGACCGTAACAATTGGAAACGTCGGGGACGCTTCATGACAAGAGGGATCGCCGGGTGGGCGGCACGCCACCGCACCGGATACCGGCTCGCCATCAGCCTGCTGCTGATCTCCTTCACCACTGCCCTGACCGGTTGCGCAGAACCGTTCATCGTCATGGCCGGCGGCGAGCTGACCGGTGAAGTCTCCGCCCCCCCCGTCGACTGGACGGAGCTGAGCGAAGAGGAAATCATCCAGCTCGAAACCCAGCCGGACGACCCCTACTCCGTGAACATCTGGATGGTCGCGGCAGGCCCCGATCTCTACGTCGCGACCGGCGACGACCCCACGAACTGGACCGAGCACATCGACGAGAACCCGGACGTCCGGGTCAGAATCCGCGGCACGATCTACGAGCTGGAGGCAAGCCGCGTAGACGACGTGGAAGAAAAGACCCGCATCGGCATGGAGTACGTGCGCAAGTACGACGTGGACGATGACGACAACTGGGTTCAGAACGGCCAGCTGTTCCGCCTGGATCGCCGTTGACCGAGCCCGACCCGGGCACACCGCCCCGCTTCAGCGCCCGCACCGCCATGGCCGTGGTGGTCGCGAACATGATCGGCACCGGGGTATTCACCTCACTTGGCTATCAGCTGCTCGACATTCAGTCCGGATTCGTTCTGTTACTGCTCTGGGTGGTGGGCGGGATCACGGCACTGTGCGGCGCCCTGACCTACGCCGAGCTCGGCTCGGCACTGCCTCGTTCGGGTGGTGAGTACAATTTCCTGACTGAGATCTACCACCCCGCCGCGGGCTTCGTTTCCGGCTGGGTCAGCGCGACCATCGGTTTCGCCGCACCCACGGCCCTGGCGGCCATCACGTTCGGCGAGTATCTGCAGGCCGTGTTTCCAAACCTCTCTCCGACCTGGCTGGCCATCGGTCTGGTGGTGGTGC
>Ga0316187_10006502_pt1 | contig 10048 bp, 8 predicted proteins | sample CroRivburrow1_MG_FD_204927 | JGI IMG/M metagenome (GOLD analysis project Ga0316187, IMG submission 204927) | Coastal sediment microbial communities from Maine, United States - Cross River worm burrow 1 | ecosystem: Environmental > Aquatic > Marine > Coastal > Sediment | place: USA: Maine... | reverse complement strand
CTCTTGAGTACGTGTAATCTCTCGCGTAACGGCATCTGCTTCTTCTTGTGATCCTGTGACCTCTGCAATAACACTGTTTGCATTCGACAAAATTTGCTCGTACTCAGCAATTTTCTTGTTGGCTTTTTCCTGGTCAAGTGCGCCTCCAGTTAAACCGTCTCTATATAAAGCAAGTTGTCGTGATGCACGAGCTGCTGCACCTGTTGCAGCATCGTAACGAGCCTGTGCATCGTCACCTAATGGACTTTGTGGAACGAATGTAATCGTTGATGTTTCATTAAGAGCTGTATTGATATTCCCAACAATATCATTCAACGACAAGAAATTTCCAGAAGCATCGGCTACTTTAATACCAAGCGAAGCCATAGCTTTCTGAGCTGTAGTTGTCTGCAAATTATTTAGCAGTGATTTAAGTTGGGTACCTGCTTGCGCTCCGTCCAGACCAGCATTAGAGAACAACGCTAGGGCAGAGACAGTTTCATCTAACCCAAAGCCGAAGCTATTGGCAATTGGACCGACTTTAGTCAGGCCCTCAGCTAGAGACTCGACACTAGATACAGAGCCATCAGCAGCAGCAGATAGTAAGTCAGCAGCAACAGAGGTATTTTCAAATGTACCAGCAACTCCTGGACCGAACTCATCGAATTGTGAAACGACTGCGATAACCGCACTAGAAATATCCTCTAAGTTCCCCTCATCTGACAGGGCAGTTAAATCGGCAATGCTTGGCAATGCGAACCGGATGTCATCCAAACTTTGACCCGCTTTTAACAGATCAAGCGTAGCATCCAATGCTTCGTTGGCAGAGATAGGGTACTGACGACCAAGCTCAAAAGCAAACTCTTCTGCTTGCGCTCTGGCTTCATCATTCAAATTACCGAATACCTTGAGCTGAGTTCCGATTCTATCGAAATCAACAGCCCCCTGAACAGCATCTGAAGAAAACAGTGTTCCGATACCGAAGTTATCAATTAACTCTGTACCAAAATCTCTTATCTCTTCCCCAGCATCTCGGAGTTCGTCACCGATGTTCTTGACAGCTTCTCCCAGCTCTTTCATTTTGCTGATGCTGTTGCCAATTATCCCAGGAGCCGAGACGTTACGTAGGAAGTCTAATGCACGTTTACCAGCATTTTGGAAGGCAGTTCCTAATGACCCAAGAACTTTTTCTCGAATACGCTCTGATCGAAGAGCATCTTCAAAGCTATCGCTCAGTTTATCCGTTGTTGTAGTCAGTCTCCCAGTCGATTCATTCACCAGGTTACTGGATTTCTTGACTGAGCTTAGTGCTTTACTGACAGCTTCAATCTTGTTAGCTTCAACTCCCTTGAAAGAATCAAAGAAATCTTTCAACTCACGACCAAGCTCACCTAGTCCAGTGGCTTTCACATCAATTGCATCAGTCCCTGATAAGACTGTAATAAGTTTGTCCAGAGCTGCGACACCACTCAAGTCTGTATCAGTGCTAGATACTATTTGTAATAGGTCAGCAAACGAACGCAGACTTTGCTCGGTGCCTTTCTTAATCTTGAATTGGTTGAATATACGAGGGAGAACTTTAAAAGTCTCCTCGATCAACTTCAACTCATTCTTCTTAAATCCTTTGGCATCCCCAGTCAACCTGGAAAATACCTTGACGACTTCTAATATAGTGTCTAGCAAATCCTTGACAGGACCAATAGGAACGCTGTCTGCTTTCTTTGAGGCATTCAGGATCGATTTAATAACACCACCAAGCGCACCGAATATCCCACGCATAGCTGCGATAATAATAACCAGCTCACGGATGGTTGTGATACGAGCTGCATCACGACTGAACTGCGCTAATGCTCTGGAGATACCCCCAAGAGACGAGAAAATCTCACCAATAGCTTGGACAGTTGTAGAGGGGATATTGACCACATCCCCTAGAACATTTTTAATAACTCGGAACAGGGGCTTCAAGAACTGCATCAATAAGAAGTAGTCTTTTAAGGTACGGAGAATTCCCTTTATGAACCCATCTTGAGTATTCTTTTGTAAGGCGTTGAGAGAATCCGCTAACCCAATAAATATCTGACCGATACCACGAAAGATTTGACCCACACCATTTAACTGAGCTGCTGAGAAATCAGTGGTATCTTCTATGAAGTTCCGTATTTGTTTGAACAATCGATTGATAAAAATCATGATACCAATCGATGCCACCAGGTCTCCAACTTTCAGTTGTCGTATTTTCCCAAGTATGTCTGCAATCGCAGTGAAAGACTGCCCTAGACCAAAGAAAATACGACCAACAGCATTTAGCTCACTTGGGTTAAAACGTAGCAGAATACGCAGGATTTCCTGGATAGCCCCAAAGAGTGGGAGAATGACTATCAGGTTCTGTAGTGCAGCTCCAATGAACCCCAACCCCTTTATAGAGGTGATGACTTGAGCGATACCTCTAACCATTGCTCCAATACCGTCGAAGACATTAGCTACATTGCCAACCCCCTTCCCATCAAACTGTGCCAGAGAGGTAACAATTCTTGCTATCTGATCCAGAACAGGTAGGAAGGCTTTGTTGAATGACGACAATTTCAGGAGCTGGCTAATCTTCAGATCACCTGCCTCTACAAACACCTTCTGTATTTCTCTCAGGAGTTTGCTGAAGTTTTCCATAATGTCGGATAGGGCAGTCAACTTAGTAACTGTTATATCCTGAGCAGCAGTGACCATCAAGGACAAGCTATTTAAGACAGGTCTTAGCGTAGTAAACACGAACAACAAAGATTTTAGTATAGATTGTTTTGGTAAAGTCTTAACACTGGTGAATACCGTTGATATGGTATAAAGCACATCACCGAAAGACCGTATGACATCGTTAAGGCTTGTAGCTTTCCCAGCAGTGAGACCGGACGTGGTTAGTGCTACCATGTCCTTCAAGATATTTATAATGGGTTTAATAACAGATTGAACTACAAGAATCTGCCGGATAGGGATACCCCTCCCGGTTGTGATAGACGAGAGGGTAGTCATAATCTTCCCGAACTCATCCATTACTGTCGTCAAACGTTTGGCATCTGACACAGACACTTTGGTGGTGTTAACTAGATTAACTAATTTTTCAATGACTCCAGCAAGGGAATTGTATTTACGTGCAGGGATACGACCCACTTTGAAGTTGCTAATTCGAGCAATGTCTTGAAAGAACCCAACCATACCGTCAGTAACCTTAAAATTACTGCGGGTGAACCCCTTCATAACAGTCAAGAGGCGATCTAAATCCTCGGCTGCATTCCGAAACTCTTTACTGAAACCAAACTGAATCTTGGTTTTTCCTAGCTTATCTAATTGTCCTGTGACTTCGAGAGCTTTTTCATAAACCTTATCAAGTTTGTTGATCAGCTTATCCAGCATCTCTAAGTCTAATCTTGGGCTTTCATCAGCCATGTTATTTACCTACTTTACCGACGTAGATGACATCCCAATCTTTGAACCCACTCCCCGATAAATCATCTTTCGCTTGTTTCAATGCTCGTTCATACAGGTTCTTTGCTGCCACTGCCTTTAATGGGCCACGAGAGAAAATTATTACTTCCTCATCAGGGTTATATGTATGGAAGTACCCGGAGCCTGGTTGACCTTTACTGGTACGAATGTGTGATTGTCTCTGTGCAATAGTTTTACGGTTAACACGTTTCGCCCTAGCTTGATTAGCGATACTCGCACCACCTGCCCCAGATCGTCTACCCTGCAACCTATTATTACCCAGGTTGAATAGAGGATAGGCTTGACCTTTAGGTTTCATCGGTAATGCCTTACGCCCACTGTCCAGGATGTTGAAAATATTTAGGCCATCTGGTGAACCTGAAGCTGTCCCCTGATGGGCGGCAGATGCCTCAACGAACACAAACCAATCCAGGTCAGTAATTAATTGTACACCGCTACGTTGAAGACGACGTTTATTTTCATTAGAATCAACCTTCTTTTTAACAGCGTGGTACCCCTTCAGGACATCTGACTTAGAGCCATCGTTAATCTGGTCCACAAAACGTTCTAAGGCTTTGCGAACCAGTTCAGCAGCATCTTCTGCATCAGCAGAAAGGAAACGCTCCACACGGCCTGTTACCATGTCGCCAAGTCCGAGTCTTCGTAGTGAACGATTGACACGATCATTGTTAGGCATTAGCGTTTCTTTCTCCTCTTACTATTTTGCTTGTCTTCTAACTTCTTCATTGCTTCTTTTTGGAGTTTGTCATGTCTTTCAACAACGTCCACCATATTGTGAAGCATGAATTGTGCTGTGAGCTTTGCTTGTATGTGTAAGTCGAGATTTATAAACTCATGATAATTCGGCATCTTATCCGATGAACACATACTAATTAAGTCGTACAGCTCACCTGTTTTGACTTGTAAAGACCCACCTAGTAACTTCTCCCGATACTTGTCATTGTTTTGGACGATCTTCATGATACGCTCATACCTGACATAGATTGGAGCGTTTACAATAACAGGTCTCTTAGTAATTGGGTGAGTCTCCCTTGTCTCTACTCTAGGAGCCAGTAGGAACATGTACCTTTGGACTAGATGGCTCCTTGCGAAACCCGTCCTGGTCTGTTTCTTCTCCAATCGTGCGTAAGACAGTTGACATAGACGCATCCATCTTAGCTTTGAACGAAGCAGCAAACATTACTCCACACTCTTCAGTGAAGTCCATTAATTGTTTCAAACGGTACTCATAAGGATTGTTCAACTTACGTTCCGGCTCTGGTATAACAACTTGAGCTTCAGCTTTCATCAACCAGTTAGGCATCTCTTGCACGTCTTCATCATCTTCGTCGTATGGTCTGGCTTGAAAGCCATCATCGAAGTCATTATGATCGCACATGGCTATGAATAGACCATCACGAGTTGCTTGTTGGTGCTGACGTTGGTAAAAATTACGAGCTACTATAGGCTCATCACCCGGTTCGACATAATCCATTGTCTGTGAAATATACAGACATACTGGATCAGACATAGATGGTAAGTCATTGGCAGTAGCAGGTAGACCGCGTGAGACAATTAAGGAATCAGTGTAGCGTTGTGCCATCTCAACGGTTTGTGCATTAAATCGAATGACAAATACAGTTTTCTTGTCATCGCCTTCCCCACGAATGTGGGTATCTTTTAATAGTAATTCCTGCGGTCCAGGAACTTCAACCTCAGTATAAACGAGATCGATTTGTTTCTTCTTTTCTTTTGACTTTTTCTTTGCCATAGTTTGTGTCCTCCACATTTAGTTTACATTAAGGGTTAAGGTACCGTCAAATGAAAGTTAAGCCTTTCTGAACTTCAGGATAAACTAAAAAGAGCCGTGTGGCAAGCACGACTCTTTAAGAAGGAGGAAATTACAGTGAAAGTTATGCGTTAGGATAGAAAGGCTTACCGAAACCTACTTCACCGTCATCCGTACAAACTGCGAAACGGTTGAAATCACCGTCACGAGCCATTGCTACATCAATGATGTTACCTGTTAAGGCAGCAGCATTTTCAAACACGATTGCAGTGAAAGCATAGTTGGTCATGAAGTCTGCCCAATACGCTACAATTCCTGCACCAACGACTACACGATATTGATTGCCATCGATTGCTGTAATAGTTGAACTTGCAGGGAAGGTTACTGCTGACCAGGTTACACCGTCACGAGTACGTGCCAGGTAGCCTGAATCTCCACCTACTAAGACTTCGTTTTTGCCGAGGACTTTTACGGCATGTAACGCAGCAGGTGAGCCAGGAAGCGAAGAAGAGACATCTGTCAAGGTTACTGCACCACTGGAGATACTACCTTTTAAGAGTGTACCACCATCACCGCAGGTGTAGAATTTTTGTGTGATTGGATCGTAACTGATGTCACGAAGTGGTTGGTCAACTGGCAATGCTGAGTTGGTTACTTCAGTGAATGTACCACCTTGATCAGCAGAAATCCACATACCAGCAGGATTACCAGCAAGGGCGGGTTCCTGACCGACAGCCAGAATGTAAGAACCAATACGCTCAAAAGCGAGGATGGCATCGGTAAGACCAGTGATAGTCGTCCAGTTGGCACCACCATCTGTCGAGATGTCGGTAGCAGCAACTGCGGCTACTGTTTGGAATGCACCGCTTGCCTGATCTACATAGCTGAGAATGATTGTGTCACCTTCGGTGAACATGCCAATAGCAACGTCACCAGCAGCACCCCAACCTGTTAGAGCTGAGACACTTGAGAAACGGTCATCTGTGTCCGTTGCCAGACCAACAGCCGTACCGTCACCACCAGCAGCGATAAGACCAAAGCCAATCGTATCATCACAGTCAACACAGTCAACTGATTTGAAATCGATAGCATGGTATTCATTCGTACCAGAAGCCGTGTAGATTATATCGAAACCGAGGTTCCAACCAGTTAATTTACCTGGTGTCTGGAGGTCGCTGGTTTGCGTGATGATGTTTGTGTCTTCTGTGTTGGTGATAACATCTTCGGCTTCTACCGCAGGTCCAAGAACCGAGTCCGGTAAAACGAAGAAGTGATCGTAGATGGTATCTTCAGGGCATGTGTACTTCATGAAGAAGGTTGCCGAACACCCTTGCTTGTAGGTCTGTTCAACAACTGGTGTCCACAGTGCCGATGGGATACCGATTGTGTATGTACGAGAAAGTTCTTGAGCAGCACGTTTCACGTACTGTACAGGAACGACTTTACCGCCCTTGAGTGTCACTGTTGTATAGTTCAACAGGTCCGTCAAGTTAGGTGATGGTGCTGTGAGAGAGTGACCCAACAGATCAACAGGCGTATCGGTTACACCGCTATCGCCCTCTTTGTAAAGGATGTAATCCTTTGAGTCAATCCCTGCTAGTGGTCCAAAATTAACCATGATTTGTTACTCCTATTCGTCAGGATTTTTCGGGATTGTGTAAGCTAACATCTCACGAAATGCTTTAGAACGAATTGCATTATCATTGAGATCGTCCAACACTACCATACCATTTTTATGGAGGTGAGCGCAAGCGTCTTTGATCATTTGCTCTCGTGATGGTAGTACCTGGTCCAACAAGGCTGACCAATCATGAGGTTTCTCATAATCGGATGGGTTAATAGCTAGGTGTCTTGAACCAGGTTCAAGTTCATCCAGCTCCGCAAGGTACATTTCACCAGGCTTATCTTCATTCTCGAATAAACCTATACCTCCTGCAAGTCTACGGACAAGTTTCACATTAACCGACGACTTGGAGGATTTACGAGGTGATTTGACCGGGGCAGAGGTTTTTTCCTTTGGTTCAGGGACTTCAACAGCTTCCTCAACCGCCTCTACCTTAATTTCTTCGACCTTTTTATCTTCTTGACTCATATCTTCTCCTATCCAAGAAATACAGGTCTACGATAGTAGTCAACGTTACGTAAAAATTCTTCAAACGCAACCTGACCATGAAGGTTTCCGTAGGCAAATTTCTCTACGGTTGTGCCTGTGAACGGATTCATATAAGAATCCATGTACCCTGTCTGTTGCTGTGCTATAAAACCCTTGGAAATTTTGCAGCCACAATCAGCCAGTGGTAACTCAGCAGCTACCTTCTGTGCTATAAGCCTCTGTAAGCCAGATAGCTGTGCCTGGTATCGATCTTCCATAAAACGTGGGTTGGTTTTGTAGTACAGTTTCAACCTCACAGAGATCGGATTTAAGACATCAGCATTCGGGAACAGTTCAAACGGATTAACCGTGTCACAAGTTTCATCATTGAATACGAAATGGGCAAGTCCAGAGTCATTATAAATCAGCTTCAATTCCGGGTAAGAATGATCGACAAGGCTCGTCGGATCATACTGATAAGTGTACTCTGTTACCACACCACTTTCGTTCTTCGCTACGACGACCAGTTCCGGGTAAACGGTCTCTTCTTCGTAATAACGAAACTCGATTGATGGATACAGTTTATAAAACTCTGCGTCCACCAGGCTTACAGTTGTATCAAACCGAAAATCCGGGTGTACTAAAACATGGACAGGGAACCAGAACCGATAATCTCCACCCACTAACGTTTCAAAATCTTTATACTGGGGGATAATCTGGTTGGTACCAGGGTAAACTGGCACAAGTGTGGCTCCTGCCGGGATTGTCGGAGGTGTTATATCTACATAGGTGTATTTAATGCCTTGTACATTAATTGTCTCACCATTGTAAGGAGTAGTTGTTTGTTTAATAGGGTAGTTCCAATAATCTGTTGCAGCAGCAGTCCGGGTTATCGGGAGGGCATTGTCCCGGATAAATGCAGACCCTGTTGCATTATCTCTGATGATGACATCTTCAGGGTTAAATACAACATCTACAGGTAGACGAACTGTTGCCTGGTCCCCTGACACATCCACTGTAGCACTGGTGATTAAATAATCGTTGGTCGCTTCATCGTCGTACCCATCTATAGTGGACCATGTTTGTTGGACATTAATTGCTTCTACACCAGGGGAGGGGAAGAAGAATTTTCCTTTACGTGGGAAAGGGATGGTGTCCACTCTATACTTAGGTGTGAACCCGTACCCCAGGCGTTTCTCTGTGTCAGATTCAACTGAGTGCAGGGTACGCCAAATAGCTGAACGTACACAGTCATTGATGTATTCTTCGTCATACTCGATTACACCACTGTCCGGGTTCAGCGTTGTTCTTGATCTAATTTGCACCCCATATGCACGATGTTTTAAATTGCTGATTTTAGAGAACTGAAAGTAATCTACTAACAATTGATTAGCAGTGTCCCAAATCTCTTCATCAGACATGTAAGCGTCAAAATCATCGCGCTGAATCTTAGTCATAATCTTCCTCGTCCATATCAAATATCAAAGGTAGGTTGTTCTTGTTGTATAGCGCATCCACAATAGAAACCAGAATGCTGTTGAAACCTGCAATGATAAAGATAAGTGGTACAGATATTACTACTGCTTGTAGTATACCATTAACTACAATAGAAGCCACAATCCAACCAGGGAAGATGCTCACCCAGAATCCGAGACAATGGGGACATTCCCATACGTGCGCCCGTTGCGGTCTTACATACCACAACTCTTCACCATCATTCTCAAGTATTTCATACAACCCAAATACCCGGCGTATATAATCCCAGGCATTTACTTTTCGTTCTTCACGATCTCGATGGGTAACATCATTATCTTTAAAAACTTTCACCCATATGAATTTTTTGGTTAGGGACTCAAACGGTCCTTTGTCCCTATCACCGTCCACAAGTAGGAGAACATCCGTTATGTAATACACAAGCACTGAAGCTAGGATACATAGGAGGAATACTGCCACGATTGTTTCAAGCAATGTCATATATTTTTGCCCTCATGCTCAGGGTGTTCGATAAGATACTCGAAACGCTCTGCCGGGTTTTTAAAATAGAAACTACCTGCGATCTCAGGTGTATTCAGAATAGCTGTGACTATGCTATAAGGGATATAAACTACCTGAGCTGTGTGGAAGTTAGTTGGAGTTCCATTCACCTCTAACGAGATAAACTCACGGAACTGGACCAATGCCACAGGTTCGTCATTAGGTTGATCGAGCGTGGCAGTGAAGGTCGGCCACTGTTTGACCGACCTCGCACCACACTTCTTACAGTTTCGTTTCGACATTCACTATACCGTGATAAATACTGTGTCTGAGACTTCAAAGTTCGTTGCACGAGCAATTGGCCCTGCTGCAAGATCATCGAAATCATAGATGTCACCTGTGCCACCTTCGAGTTGAAGGTTAGCGTTGTCCAAGTTACCAGCCTGTGCAGCGTTGGTATCAAGAACTTGCGCCCAGGTTACAGCATCCAATGGGTCAAGCTGATTGCCAGTGAATGACGTGACAGGAAGCGTCAGATCATCAATGGTACCTGCTGCTGTACCTTCAGATTCAGTTTGGCTATCGAGCGTGAATAATGTACCTGACAACCCAACGATGTTGAAGTTGGTTAGGTATGTCGTGGTCAGATCATCCCCACCTTTGTGAGTGATGGTACTCGTCAAAGTGACGGCTGCTGGGGTGTTCTCAGCAGGTGTTGTGTCACTTACCACAACATCCCA
>Ga0316187_10006501_pt1 | contig 10049 bp, 8 predicted proteins | sample CroRivburrow1_MG_FD_204927 | JGI IMG/M metagenome (GOLD analysis project Ga0316187, IMG submission 204927) | Coastal sediment microbial communities from Maine, United States - Cross River worm burrow 1 | ecosystem: Environmental > Aquatic > Marine > Coastal > Sediment | place: USA: Maine... | reverse complement strand
GAAAGATGAAGATCCCTGCAGCCGCGGCGACCAGCAACGGTGCGTCCAGACCCGTGTTCTGCGCCATCGAGAACGTAACCAGGAACACGATCGCGTTCTTGAACACATTGTCGTTGAACGCACCCAATGACTGGGTGATAAACAGCGGGAGAAACCGGCGGCCTTGCATAAGGTCGAGTTGATTGGTGGTCATATAAACGAGGGATCCGGTCGCAGGGAAGGTAATTGCTGATTGTAGTACCCGAAGAGGCAAAAGCCGAGTACCGCCGGCGGAAACTTCGATTGTGGTCCGACTAATCCTTGATGCCGAAGGGTCTGTTGCCGGAAGGAAAACGCGCGAGAGGCGGGACCCTCTGCCGCCGTGCCACGGTTTCATTGCCGTTGTAATCACCTGTCCACTCATGAGACATTGTCGCCTTTACACAATCGTTCCATGGTTCGCGGGCACATGTACTTCAGCTATTGTGAAAGTCCGGTAGGCCGCCTGCTGCTGGCCGGTGACGGCCGGTCCCTGACCAAGGTGGCATTTCAATCCGAGAAATGGCCGCAAGAACTGGAGTCGAAATGGCAGCGCAAGGATTCGGCATTCAGGGACGTCGTCACACAGCTCGACGCGTACTTTTCCGGCGTACTGACGCAGTTCGATCTGCCCCTGCTCCCCTCCGGGACAGCATTTCAGCTACAGGTTTACCAGGCTCTGTTGACGGTTCCCTACGGTGAGACAACGACCTACGGCACTATTGCAAAAAAAATCGGCCGACCCACGGCGGTTCGCGCCGTCGGCGCAGCGAACGGCAGCAACCCGATACCGATCATCATTCCCTGCCACCGGGTCATCGGCGCCGACGGCAGCCTCACGGGGTTCGGCGGCGGCCTCGAGATAAAAAGCTATCTGCTCGGCCTGGAGTCCGGGCAACGAACCTTGGTGTAACTCACCGTTCCTCATCACGACGGACAGCAGAACGTACTGCTCACACCGGTAATCTTTTGATACCCCGGAACGGGCATTCCCTCCCAGCGAATGCGCCCCGGTTTACTTGTCGACGGCTGCCTTGCTGCGCCAGTTCGGACTCACCGGCCGTGTACCCGTGATTACCAGGAACGCGATGAACGACAGACCACCCAGCGTATAGTCGACCGCCTGGGTGACCAGGTGGATGGTGAACAGGGCCAGGCCCGCCGCCGAAACGGAAATGCCGAGCACGGCGAATGCGGCCAGCCCCCCTGCCTCGTAGGTACCGAAGCTCATGAATGTGGGGATAGGCAGGCTCGCCCCCGCCTCTGATGCCAGAAGCGCGATCACCACGGATGCGGGTTCCGCTTCCGCGAGCTCCGGGAAACCGGCCTGCGCGATTGCATAGAACAGAATCACGATGCTCGAGTACTTGCACACGCGCACCCCGACGGTCAGCAGGAAGGTCACCAGTATCGTGCTCCACCCCAGGGAATCCCTGACGCTGGTGGAAAAGGCGGATACGAAGGCGGCCAGCTTGCCGAGCATCTTCGATTTTCCGGTCGACTCTCCGGGCGACCACCGATCGAGCGCCCGGGCGGCCATGGACAGGCCGGGGTGAAGGATCAGGATGCCGATCGTGCAGACCACCACCAAGACTATTGCCAGCACCACCAGTTGCTGCTGCATGCCCGCTTCCAGCAGCGGGTACAGGACCAGCCCCAGCACCAGCGGAATGATCACCATGACATCGAACCAGACACTGATGGCCAGCGATGAGAAGCAGGCCTCCATCCGGACCTTGAGACCGCGGTTCAGCAGGCCGACGTAAAAAAGCTCACCGATGCGCGACGGCAGCATGTCAACAGTCATGTTGCGCACCAGGGTAACCAGCATCAGCGGTACGAACCCTGGAACAGAGTTGCTGTGGGCGGCACGGATAAGGACCCTGAACCTCACGGTCCGGATTATCACGCCGGTCAGGTGGATGCCGAGATACGCAAGATACATCGGGATCGGCACGTCCGCGAGAATCCCGCCCAGGTCCGTCAGACCGATAGGGTTCGACTCGTCGCCGACCATCCGGAACAGGAACCACAGGATCAGCACCGAGATCGATACCGACAAAAGGGTTCTTAGCACCGGATTCTTCACTCAGGCTCCCGCCCCGCGGGCAAGGTCCCTCAGCTCCGAGAGGCCCCGTCTGAAGTCATTCATATCCAGATCATTCACGTCACGGGAAGGCGCGACCGGAAGCAGGCAGACGGCGCGACCGGAGAACGGTCGCCACAGCGCCAGCTCGGTCTGGTCGCGATACACGCAAATCTGGGGTTTATCATAGGCGCACGCGATATGGACGATGGAGGTGTCCGGTGTTACGACACTGTCGGCTTCATGGATCAAAGCAGCGGAGTCACGTATGGTCCGGATGTGGTTTGCGAGATATACATTCGAGAAGCCGAGTTCCTGTTTGATTTCAAGCACCATGGCCCGGTGCGCCGGAGGTGAAATCAGTATGACCCTGACATCCGGACAAGCGAGATTGATCTCGGCAATCAGCTTGCACGAGGTCGTTTTGGCAAAGAGTTTACCACGCGGATTACCGCAGGGATTGAACACGATTGAGGTCTGGCCCGGACAGTTGGACAGGAAAGACCTCGCCTGCTCCAGCTCTTCCTCGCGCAACGGGAACTCGTACCCGTAATTCGAACCGTCGATCGCGAAAAACCGGAGAAACGCCAGATAGCGGTCCCGCTCCGTGCCGCCCGGGTCGTCGATGGAATGATCGAAGAGCTTGTAGTCGGTTTTGGCACGGCCGATGTTGATCCGGGCATCCACATACCTGAGAAGAATAAAGTCCCGGATACGAAGCCGGTTCTGGTGGAAATAAAATACATCAAACCGCTCGGCCTTGAGCGGCGCGATACCCGACATCGTATTGGACAACGTATGGACGCCGTCGACGCATTCATTCTCCCGCAGGACCTCGAGGTTGTCCGTTCCGGCAAGTACGTGGACCTGCCAGTGAGGGTACTTCTCCTTGATCGCCCTGAAGGCGATGGTATTGACCAGCATGTCGCCGATCAGGTTCTGCCGTTGATCGAACAGGAACTTCACGCTCCCGCGCAGGTTCACTGTCCGCTTCTTCTTGTGGTCGAATGCGAGTTTTAGCAGCGATTGCCGGAACGACCTGACAGACGACTTGACGCTTCGCGTGCTCATCAAATGAATTTCCGGAGCTTTCCGGCGCAATCACCGTCGAATCGGGACCCGGAGACCAGGTTCAGGTCGATGTTTTAATCTCCCGCCCCGGGTCCGTGACCCACTCGCTCCACGACCCCACGTACAACCGCGTAACCGGCCAGCCTGCCAGTTCCATGGCCAGGATATTGTGACACGCGCTTACTCCCGAGCCACACATGTGGATGACCTCGCGGGCATCCGCGCCTGCGAGCACCCCTTCGAAATCCTGTTTCAACCGGTCGGGGGACAGGAACAAGCCATTTTCGTCCAGGTTGTCGTCGCAGGGGCGATTGATTGCGCCCGGTACATGCCCGGCCCTGGGGTCGATGGGTTCTTTCTCACCCCTGAATCGTGGCGCGGCCCGCGCGTCGATTAAAGGCGCACGATGTGCCGGGTTTTTGAGAAGCTGCTCGATCTCCGCCGTCGCCACCCACGCGTCGTGGGCCGGTCTGCCCTCGAAATCTCCCGGTGGCGGCGCCGGCACCTCAGTGCTGACCGCATGGCCGGGGCGCGACCAGGCTTTCCAGCCGCCGTTCAGCAGCGCCGCGCCCCGGTGCCCCAGCACGCGAAGCATCCACCACAAGCGACCGGCTATGACGCCGCCGACATCGTCGTACACGACGACCTGACTGTCCCGGTTTACGCCGTTTCCACGGAGCCAGACCGCGAAATCGTCGAAATCCGGCAACGGGTGTCGTCCGGTATCGGCTCGCTTCGGGCTGGAAAGGTCTTGATCCAGGTCCGCATAGCGCGCGCCCGGTATATGCCCGGCGCTGTATTTTTCCCGCCCTTCCAGCGGATTCCTGAGGGAGAACCGGCAATCGAATACCACCCATTGCGGATCGGCCAGATTTTCCTTGAGGGTGTCCGTATCTACGAGCATGCTGAATTGCATCGTGACTCCTTGAACTACAGGTTAAAATAGGTTTTTCCGAAGCCGCTATGATAGTGCGGGCAGCACCGGCGTGGAACCATGCAATCAACCTATCGGTCAATAAGGGATGCAGCCTAAACTTCTCATCTACGTAATCGCAGCACTGGGGTTGGCCGGGCTCGGTTCATGGTTCTGGACGAGCCACTCATCGTTCGACGTACCCACGGACCTGAGCGTCGCCTCCCCTGCCCCCGCTGCCGACCCCGCCCCGCCGTCTGTTGAAGTGGATTTCTCCGCATCGAACGAGACGCCGTTCGGGACCGGACCTGCAAGTGATCCGGATTCAGTCGATCCGGGGATGCCGGCTACGTTAAGCGGCGCGGAACGGCTCGAGCGGCTTGGCGGTTTGCTTTCCGACGGCCGATACGCGGAGGCGGTTGAATTCTACGGGGACCTCTACGGCCGGCTGAGTGAAGAGGAATCCCAACGGTACCGGCGGGCGCTCCTGGCTTTCGCAGAAAGCCTTTCTGCGAACAACCGGCACCAGGCGGTGGCGGACCTGATGGGTCGATACACCTTCCTGTTTTTCAAGGACCTTCAGGCGCTGCGGCTGCTGGCGGACAGCCGGCACGCGCTGAAGAACTACCCGGGCGAAGTGGAGGCCATCCAGCTGGCACTGAACGAGGCGTATCTGGAACAGGACGTCGCCGAGTTCAACCGCAGGCTGGAGGGCGCCATCGCGGCGCAGGATCTGCTGTTCATCCAGCAGAAAGATCCCTTCGGCGCGGTCGAATTCAGGCGCTCGCTTGCGTTGTCGCGGCCGGATTCGTTCCAGTATGCGCTGGGGCTGGCGCGGGCACTGGTCAATGCCGGTGAGGCGGAAGAGGCCGTAACGATTCTGGAAGGACTGCCCGAGAACGCCGAATTCGAGGGACAGATCGACCGCCTGAAACAAATGGCCGAGGCGTCTGCGCCCGCGCAGGCGAGCGCCGTCCCGCTCAGCCGGGCGGGCAACAGCTTTGTCGTGGAAGTCACGCTGAACGGCGGACAGCGGGTGAAGCTGCTGGTCGATACCGGCGCGTCGCTCACCATCATACGTCCGGCAGCGCTGAGTCGCGCGGGGGTCGGGCAGGCGGACTACCTCAGTCAAACGACGCTCAATACCGCGGGCGGCAATATCGGCGCCTCGATATACCGTGTCGACTCACTGCAGTTGGGGCCGGAAGTGGTGACCGACGTCAGGATCGGCAGCGTGGAAATTCCCGGCCTCGGCGACATTGACGGTTTGCTGGGCATGAACGTGCTCAACCGGTTCAAGTTCGCCATCGACCAGAACCGACAGGTCATGCTGCTGAATCGATAAACCGCAGTCGCATATTGTTACAATGGATATATGGAAGCGCTCTCAGTCCCACTCTTTCCACTCAACACGGTACTGTTCCCCGGGGGCCCGCTCCCGTTGCGCATATTCGAGCCGCGCTACCTGGACATGGTGGCCCGCTGCGTCAAGAACGACTCCGCCTTCGGCGTCTGCCTGATCGAGGACGGCAGGGAGGCGGGCGACGCGGCCGTTCCCCACTCCATCGGCACGCTGGCGCGAATCATCGACTGGGACAAGCTCCCCGACGGCATGCTCGGGATCGTCGCGCTGGGCGGCGACCGTTTCCACATCGAATCCACCGAAGTCGGGAGCAATCAGCTGATCCACGGCGCGGTGACGCTGCTTCCAGAACCCGCGTCCAGCATCCTGCCGTCTGAACTCGAGATCCTGCCCCGCGTTCTGGAGGAGATCATTGCCGAGGCGGGGCCGCTTTACGAGGCGCTGGAACCCAACTACGGCGACAGCAACTGGATCGGTTACCGGCTCGCCGAGATCCTGCCGCTGGACCTGCCGCTCAGGCAGCACCTTCTGGAGCAGGAGGATTCACTCACTAGACTGAGGGAGATCCACTCGAGTATCGAGGTGTTCATGGAGAAGAATACCTGACAGGCAACACCTCTCACCCTTGATTCTCAACCCGGGCTCGCCATTCGATCGTGCCGATGCCCGCGCAGTGCCCGTGCCGCGCACACCCTGAAATGACCGGAATCTGGAGACGGGCGCCGCGACCGTTCCCGCTTGCGGGTGGAAAGCCGACGACGTGCGATGGCGGAACGGTCAGGGGAGCGGTTCGGTGACCAGCAGGACCTTGGCGCCGGGCGCAACCCTGAAGCCGCCGGGCCGCAACTCCGTAGTGCCCGGCGTGATGATCCTGAGTTCACCCGTGTTCATCACTTCGACTTTCGAGTTGGAATCTACGCCCACGTCCACGCCGTCCGGGTCGGCGCAGATCAGGATTTGACTCGACGAGATCATCTGCCCGGTGACGAGCGCGCGGGTGGAGTCCGACTCCTGGTCGCAGAAGTTGTCGTCCGACCCCTCCGATAGCGCCGGAAAAGGGTCCAGCCCGTCACGCACGCCGTCATCGTCGCTATCACTGTCACCGGGATCGGTATTTGCCAGAAATTCCTCCAGATTGTCCAATCCGTCATTGTCCGTATCCAGAATGGCATCACCAGCGTCCAGTTGATCCAGACCGTTGGCTTGCTCGAAACTGTTGGGCATCTGGTCGCCGTCGAGATCGGGCGGGATGGCCACGTTGCCGGAGACGATCAGGCTGAAAGGCTGCGACGCACCATCCTCGAGCGAACTCTTGTGCGAGACCGAGACGGTGTAAAGGCCGGAGGCGGGAGAGGCAACCATCACCTGTTCGAGGTTGTCCCTGAAATTGTCTCCCGTGGTGGCGGCGTTCGAAGGACTGGCCGGATCGAGCACCCAGGGCTGATGGGCCGAGGACGACTGGTGCACCAGCCGGAGATCCAGGTCGTTGACCAACATCAGATCGGCTGGATCGACGGTGAACGCCGGGGGCGTGCCCGGCGGGTCGATCCATGCGATGGTGACCTTCAATGGTCCGGTGCCATCGGAATAGAGCTCCAGGGTCTCCGTTTCGCCATCGTCCAGCGTAAGCTCGTAAATGTGGCCCGCACTGCCCGGTGCCGCTTCCGCCGACATCAGCTGGACAGCGCTACCGGTATTCAGCAGCCCCCAGCCATGCATGTAATCGGGGCCTGCGGACGATCCCGACTCGTCCGCGGTGTGAATCACCAGCCCCTTGATCGTCGAGGAACGGAAACTGAAGCCGACGCCGAAAAGATTTTCCGCGTGCTCACTCAACAACCCGATGGACCCCGATACGTTCGGGGACGACATCGAGGTGCCGCTGTAATTGGCGTACGAGCCGTTGCTTCCAGCCGTCGATGAGTACAGGCTGATCCCGTTGGCTACAACGTCCGGTTTGATCCTGCCGTCGTCCGTCGGACCAGCGCCGCTGAAACCGGCGAGGCTCACGTCACCGGGCCCGGTGTAGCCTCCGGTGATGTCGGAAACGGCCCCCACCGTAATGATGTTCTTGGCGGATGCGGAACCACCGGCGATGGTGTCGTAACCCGAGGCCCCGCCGTCCGCGGGATGTGAATCGGCTGCAGTGCAATACCATCCGGGTCCGGCCGGGCCGCCGCTGTCATAATGAATATGCATGCTGCCGGGTGATGCGCCGCTGTCGTTGCGATCGTTGCCGGCGGATTTGACCATGACGTAGTCGGGCGCGTCGGCGGCGATCTGATCCCAGTCCCTGGAGGAGTCATCGTAATATCCGAACAATCGGTCCTCGCTGGTGCTTGCCGCAACGTCCTCGTACCAGACCCAGGTGACGAATCCGCAGCCGGCGTAGCTACCAGCGAACGAGTCGGTCCAGCCGGTTATAAAACTGTAGGAATGGTTGGATACCCTGATCGGGTCAGCACTCAGTTGCTCGCTGGCTATCTCCAGGTCGTCATTATTGAAATCCCAGCTCCGCAAGGTGGCGGCCGGCGACATCCCCTGCGCGCCGGCGGCGACGCCGCTCGCGATCATCGTGCCGCTCACATGCGTTGCATGACTACTGAGGTCGACGCTCGGGCTTTCCAGATTGGTTACCCGACCGGTCAGTTCCTGATGGGTGCCGCGGACCCGACCGCCGTCCCAGATGCCCAGCTTCTGGCCTGATCCGTCGAGACTGAGCCCGAGACTGCCGCCCGGCCACACTTCATCGGTGGATACGGTGTCCGCGGCATCCTCGTTGTCGGTGGTCAGGTAGATAGGCCGGCTGCCGAGCAATCGTTTGACCTGGATCACCCGCCCGTCCGGGAACTCCCGCCTTACCGGCAGTCCCATATCTCGAGCCCGGGCGATCGCCGCCTCGCTGCGTTGACGGTACTCGGCCGCCCTGTCGTTGACGAACCGCTGCAGCGCCTCCCGGTCACGCGCCTGGACCGGAAGGCACGCCAGCAGGCCGACCGCCACAGCCGTAAAAACATTCAGACAAATTAACCGATGCATTGTGCGCTTATAGTGCCGGCGGAGCGCGATGCAAGCGCGCGCCACCCGATTTTCCTGGACCCCCTGCCTTCAGTGAATTATAGATTGGATCCGGCATTTTGAGTTTAATTATTCAAATCAAAAACCTGGAAAACGACTCGAGCAGTTTGTCACCTGGATTTCAAATCGCCCCATCACTGAACCCGGGTGTCCTCGGATGGATCGCTCACCGGCGTACCGGGAGTGGCCCCTACACCTGAAGTACTCACACACGCCCGGCAGATATTCACATAAGTACTGCTGAAGGGGTCCGGTCCGGCCCGCACCTGACAGACTACGCGGTGAACAGGTTCGATAGATCCACGCCGGTTTCCAGCGGGCTCAGGCTGTAACCTGGAAAGACGATGTCGCCGGAACCGGCCTGCAGCCAGTTGCTGATCCTGGCCCAGACGTGCTCGAGGGACGTCAACCCGTTGATATCCCGCCCGGAGATCTCGAACGGGGTTCGGCCCTGGCTGTCCTCCGGGTCAGGAAGCGCCTCGCGTTGCGGGAAAAACTCACCATAAATACCGCCCTGGATCAGACTGCCGACGACAATGGAGTAGCTGCCGCGGCCATGATCGGTGCCGTTGCTGCCGTTGGCGGCAAGCTGGCGGCCGAAATCCCAGGGGAAGGTGAACACCAGGTTGGAGGCCGCGCTGGGGACATCGGCCGCCAGCTGGGTCATCGTGGTATCGAGTCCACCGCCGGTGCCGAAAACATCCTGCAGGTTGCTCTGGATATCGACGGCCTGGTTGGTGTGTGTGTCCCAATGGTCGTACGACATGGACAGTACGCGAAAATCAAGAATATCCGGTGCCAGACAGACATCGTAGAGGTTGCGGCACTGGCGCTCGAAGGATGTGCTAACGAGCTCAAAAGCGGGCGCGGTGAGCGCTGCCGGGATCGGATGGCTGCTCAATCGATCTTCCATGAGGCCGCCGAAGTACCGCAGCGCCGCGTAGTGTTGAAAAAATTTCCTGAACGGCCAGGCGGCAGGTTTCCCGGTGTCGATCTCGGTTCCACGCGCAGCGTAGTAGGCATTCAACGCACGAATCTGGGCATCGTCCTTGCTGGTACCGCCCAGTGCGGCGCTGGGTATCCCCATCTCCCGCGCATCCTCGGCGTGCACGGCCTGGGCCAGTCTGTAGCTCGCGTCACTGCCATTGCAGAAGATCTGCACCTCGTCGCTCAGTTCCACCACATTGGGGCTGCCACTCAGGCTCTCCACCAGCCTGCCACCCCACCCTTCCCTGTCGTATATCGTCCGTCCGGCCGCCAGGTCACCCGTCTGGACAATGAGCTGGGAATGGTCGTGGCGCCGGTTCAGCGACGCAAAGGTATTGGCGATCACCGCCACGTTGCCGGCCGCAAACTCGCTGGCAAGCCACCCTGCCGTATTGTGGATGCCGAAACTAAATATCCGCGTTCTTAGAACGCGGACTTGCTCCAGGCCCCCTATAAGGGGGCACACAGAGCCAGCCTTCTGAGAAGGCTGGCCCAGGAGTCGTCCCTCTGTTGATTATCTCGGAAACTTCAAA
>Ga0316187_10006500_pt1 | contig 10050 bp, 7 predicted proteins | sample CroRivburrow1_MG_FD_204927 | JGI IMG/M metagenome (GOLD analysis project Ga0316187, IMG submission 204927) | Coastal sediment microbial communities from Maine, United States - Cross River worm burrow 1 | ecosystem: Environmental > Aquatic > Marine > Coastal > Sediment | place: USA: Maine... | reverse complement strand
CATTGCTGCGGGTGGCACTGCCGGCGCGCTGGTTGGGCCTGCCCTGACCGCTGCACTGGTCAAGCCACTGGGTCCTGAAAACTTGATGCTGGTATCTGCCGTATTGCTGGGGTGTGCAATGTTTTGCATTCGCCAGTTGATTGGCTTGCGATCGGCGCATGATGATACTAATTCGACTACCATTACGTCTACGAGCAATCCTCTTGGCGGCAGTGTTCTGGCTGGTATACGCCTGGTGTTTCAATCGCCATATCTGCTGGGCATTGCCCTGTTAATGTTGTTGTTCACAACACTGGCGACATTCCTTTATTTCCAGCAGGCGCAGATCATTCGAGACGCATTTACTGACCCGAGCGAACGGACAGCTGTGTTTGCTTCGATTGACTTTGCCGTCAACCTATTAACAGTACTGATCCAGTTGTTTTTCACTGGCCGCCTGGTGCGCTGGCTGGGTCTGCCATGGACGCTGGCGCTGGTGCCGCTGCTATTGGCACTCGGGTTCATGGCACTGGCTGTGGCTCCGGTACTGACTGTGCTGGCCGTGGTACAGATCATTCGCCGGGCAGGGAACTACGCTATTATGCGGCCATCAAGAGAGATGCTCTATGTGGTGCTTGGGCGGGAAGAGAAATACAAGGCGAAGAATTTCATCGATACCACGGTTTATCGAGGTGGCGATGCGATCAGTGCCTGGATATATACCGGTCTGCGCAGCCTTGGCCTGGGACTATCCGGCATCGCCTGGATTGCAGTGCCGCTGGCGGGCTTATGGGCATTACTGGCCTATCGCCTTGGCCACGAACAAACTGGCATTGCACAACGACAAAGTTTAAACAAGAGTCAGCCGCGAGGTAAGTTTTGATCCATTATTTTATTGGACCGCCTGTCCCATGGCGCTTATGGTAACTGGCAGTGCTAATATGTGTCGCAGGCGTACTACTGATAAATGTTGATAACTCTCCACCCCTGTATTTGGCTACCAGGGCATCAGCACAGGGTAAAGATGAAAGCATCATTCTTTCAACGCAGAGAAGTCCTGCCAGTGTTAATCCGTCAGCCAGTAAAAATGATAGGGCGGGATGACGAGCTGGTCTTTAAATAAACTGGGAGACTCTCCAGAATAGGCGTCCCTGATATGCCCGTATTCAAATATCCCTCGATTTCCAAGTTTGCTCAGGTCCAGGTATTGGGGAGAATCATCGAAATTTCCTACTACCAGGACAGACTCACCGGACCTGTCCGGGTTCGTGCGCAGGAATGCAAATAGATGCGGGTTGTCCACCTCGAGTAATTCGCGGTTATTGAAATCCGCGAATGCAGCGATGTTCTTGCGGGCAGCAATCATTTTTTTTAAACCATCGAAAATTCTTTGCTCGACGCTGCCATGCTGATAGCGCAATTCTGCCTTGTCCCAATTAATCCTTGGGCGGTGTAACCAGCGGCTATCTGTCGCCTTGTAATCATCGTCCTGGTAAGAATAATCATTCAGTGTGCCTATTTCATCGCCGTAGTAGAGCAGTGGTATCCCGCCAAAGGAAAATATCATACTGTTGAGCAGCAGAATTATCTTGATGGCCTGGTCAATTTCGTCAGGATCGTTTTTTTCCAGTGCGGACTCCAGTCCTATAAGTGATGACAGTGAGCCCGAGATACGCACATCTCCGCTTTTTTTATTGAATCCAAAGGGTCGGCCTCTGGCGGGTGAGTCGTCGTAAACCCCGGTGAAATAATCAACCAGGAATTTACGATGCGCATGCGGTTCATAGCCGGAAAGGCGTATGTCGGCATCATCAAAACCAAGGCCGATATCATCGTGGCAACGTATGTAGTTCAACCAGGTTGCGCGGTCGAGTTTGTCGGGCAGGCTTTGTATGCCGCGGTTCAGGAGAAGGGTACTCTTGGTCGCTGCAGCATCCCATAACAGGGCCATAAAGGTCGCGTTATAGGCGATCTCGCATTCCTTGGCAATAACGGCATCTTCGCCAAAATACTTGGTAATCTCAACCGGTGCGACAATCGCCTCTGCAATGAATAAAACACCGGGGGCTGTGACCTGGCAGCAGTCTTTCATCAGCTGCAGGATCAGGTGAGCCTCGCGTTCATTCTGGCTGGTGGTGCCAATTTTTTTCCACAGAAATGCGACGGCATCGAGTCGAATAATATCCGCACCCTGGTTGGACCAGAATAAAATGATGTCCAGCATCTCGATGAAGACAGCCGGATTACTGTAGTTGAGGTCCCACTGATAATTGTTGAAAACCGTCATCACCCATTTTTGCATGCCTTCATCCCAGGTGAAATTTCCGGGGGCGGTTTCCGGAAATATCTCCGGCATGGTCTCCTCGAACATGTCGGGGATTTCGCGGTTTCGGAAGATATAGTAATAATCCTGGTATTCGGTTTCTCCCTGTCGCGCCTTTACTGCCCATGCATGCTCATTAGAAGTGTGATTCACGACAACATCCAGTGTCAGCAGCATGCCCCGTTTACGCATTGAAGTGGCCAGGCGCGAAAGATCATCAAGGCTACCGGCCCCGGGGTCGATATCACGGAAATCGCTGACCGCATAACCTCCATCTCTTGCACCCTCGGGGCATTTCAGTATGGGCATGATATGGAGCATGTTGATGCCCAGTTCGTTAAAATAACTGAGTTTGTCGTGAAGACCGTTCAGGTTGCCTGCAAAGCCATCAGAATAAAGGGCCATGCCTGCCCATTCCTGACTCAGGAACCAGTTATGGTTCTGTTCTCTTTCAATATCCAGTTGTTCCAGTTCAGCCGAGCGCTTGATGTACTGTGAAGCCATCACCTCAACCAGGCGAATCATTTGTTCCCTGAAATCTTCCCGGCCGCCGTAAAGCAGATGGAAAAGAGTATGAATGGCATAAAAATTCGCGCCGAGACGGGTGTAAAAATGCCGCAGGTCGCGTTTCAGGATTTCTGGTTTTAGTTCATCAAGAATTTCGTTCAGCAGCGAATGGGATACCTGTTCATACATGCTTAAATTACCGTCTGTTTAGAGTTTGTTGCTGTTTTATGATTAATTATTGTTGCCATGCCGTGACAAAAGGTTGATAGAAAGCAGGGTCTGTACTGGTTGCGCCGCGCAGTCCCGTCACGGCACTGGCAAAACTCTGGGCGCGCTCTAGCATCATGGGCAGCGGCCACCCATTCAGGATGCCGAGTAGGATGACGCTGCTAAAGGCATCGCCGGCACCCACAGTGTCCACGACATCCAGCGCCCTGGCTGGTTGTATGAATTCACGACTGCCTGCGCGATCTATGGCAATGGCGCCCCTGGCCCCGAGGGTGATAACGAAGAGATTTGCAGGAAATCGGCTGGCCAGTTGTTCGATCTGTTGGTCCAGGCTGTCTGCATCGGGCAAGATGATGGCAAGTTCATCTTCATTGAGTTTCATCCATGTGGCATGGTCGAGCAAAGAGATGATGTCGCTAGCCTGCCACCATGGAGCCCGAAGGTTGATATCGATGAATACCGGGCAGTTGTTTATGAGCCTGATCTGGTCCAGTGCCTGTTTAGAGCCCGGGTGGCGCAGGGCGAGGCTGCCGTGATAGATCATGCAATCATCAGGCAGGTGGGGCAGCATGGTGCTGCTGATAAAGTCGTAGGCGCTATGATCGACGATATTGAAGCTATGCTCGGTCTCGCCGAAGCGAATGTCTACCATGCCTGTGGGGTGATCAGCGTCGGTCTGAATGCCGATGCAATCCATGCCCCAGGCCTGCATGGCAGCCATAATTTCCTGCCCGTATGAATCATCACCGATCCTGGAGATGAACAGGGGATCGGCACCAAAGGCCTGAAGGTGCCAGGCGACATTAAATGGCGCGCCTCCCAATACCCGGCTGCCATCCGGGAAACAGTCGAACAGGACTTCACCAAAAATGACGGGGCGGAGTTTATTGTGTGTATCCATGAGTTAAGGCTCTATCCATTGCCGGGCATAGGGACAGTAGTGAACAATGCCTTCGAGTATACCTGCGCTGTAGTTTCCATTCATTCCCAGGTAGCCGCCTTTGGCAATATATAGCGCACCTGTGTGACCGTTTTGCGCTGCCCGGGATTTCGCCTGGTCGCAGACCTCTGTCGTGGCATTGGCAACCAGTATGCCCTGAATTTCGCTGACGAGTACGGGCATATCGTTTCCGCTATCACCGGAAAAAACGGTCTCCGGCAGGGAAACCCCCATTTGCTCACGAACAAACTGAATCGCATGTAATTTGGTGGCATTACGCGGCAGCACATCCAGCAGTCCGACATTCGCAGCTTCGTCTATGCTATAGATGAGGCTGGCGTGGATGCCATTGCGACCCAGCAGTTCTTCCATTTCATGCGTCAGATCATTCACATTTACATCAAGGGGAAGGGTATAACTGAGTTTATAGGTGTTCTGCTTTTCAGGTTCCTGTGGTATCAATGAGCTGAGGTTCTGAAATAGCCTGTACAGGTCGGCATGGCTAAATCCAGACCATTGAGGACTGATCTCTTGTTCCCAGGATTTCCAGGGGTTCCAGTTATTCATCTGGATATCATAGATTGTTGTGCCAACGTCACTGATAACCATGTCTGGTGCAGGCAGTGAATAAGAGTCTATGGCTTCTTCGACAAGCTCCTTGTGACGCCCGGTGACATAGACAAGAGTGACCTGCTCATTCGCTGCAAGGCGTGAGAAACAGATCCTGGCATCAGGAGATTCTTCCTGTTCTCCGTTAGGGATCAGCGTACGGTCAAGGTCGGTGCAAAGTAACAGGCGTGGAGAGGTCATCAGGAGTCCGAGGCATCCGGGACAGTGCATTTATCGAAAAAATTATAATGCTCCAGTGCCTCCAGAATACCCCCCGCATATTGATCTTTGGCATAGTAGATGCGGTCAATATCCATCAGCTGGGAGAGTTCCTCGTCATGACGATTACCCACCACTACAGCCAGCGTGTTGCCGCGCATCATATCTTCATCAGCGCCAGAACCGCCTGCGGCGAGCACCTGTTGCAGGGGGATATTCCAGCGTGCCGCGAAATAACGCAGCGCGAGTCCCTTCGAAGCCCTGATCGGCAGGATATCGAGGTATTGTCCAAAAGACAGAATAACGTTAACGGACTGCTCCTGCTGGTGCAGTATCTTGAGGATCTCTTCGAGTGAAGGAGCCTTTTGGGGGTCGATAAAGTAGCTGATTTTGAACTGGCTTTGTTCCGATTTCCGCTGCAGTTCTAGCCCCGGGAGGCCGTCGAGGGCGCGGCGTACTGCACCCGGTGTCCATAGATGATTGATATGTCGTTTCCAGCTTTCATCTTCGGTCAGGTCAGGTTCGTAATGTATTTCAGTGCCGCCGCTGGTGATCAGCACATCTGGCTCTGGAATTTTGAGATGCTTCATTTCCCTCAGGGCAGAATCCAGGCGCCGACCGGTCGCAATCCCGAAGGTCGCGCATTTGCGGTTATCTCTGAGTTTCTTCACCAGTCTTGCCAGGGAGTCCGCATCACCTGACAGGTTTTGATCCAGGTCGGTGAAGATGGCGCGATCGTGGTAAAGCATCGGTCGCCGGGTCTGAGGCGGCCTTATCAGTATCTCTGTCTTATCCAGGATGGGGCGGACGACTTCAATATAGTTTTTTGCATGGGCCTCCCATGAATAGTGCTCACGCACACCACGCAGACCATTAGTGGAAAGTTTTTGCCAGCCTTCCCAGTCGTTTAACAGGCTAAGAATGCTGCTTGCTATCTGGTCCGTATCAAGCGGATCAATGAGGAGCCCGTTATTACAGTTCGAGAGTATGTCCCTGGGACCGCCGTCTTCAGTCGCGACGATAGGCAGGCCACTTGCTGCCGCCTCTATTAAAGTGAGTCCGAAAGGTTCTGTCAGTGCAGGGTTGACGAAGACACCGCCTGATGCGGCAGTCAGGCGATAGATCAGGGCTACATCTTCAGAAGAATGATGCTTGGGATAAGCGACCTTTCCATAGAGATCATGCCGGTCGATTAAAAGAAGCAGATCGGTCATGACCTCCTCGGCACCTTCATCAAGATCGGTAATATCATCCCTGTTACCGGCAATAATCAGTAGATTTGCTGCTGTATTGAGCTCACTGGATTCACCATAGGCCTTTACCAGTGACCTGATGTTCTTGCGCGCATCCGGTCTGGAAAGGGCCAGGATAAGAGGTTTCTCCGGTTCTCGCAGAAAACGGCGAAGCACTTCAGCAATTCCAGTCTGCCACTCGTCACCCTGAGGCGGATGAAACTGTCGAAGATTTGTCCCCGGTGGCACTACCCGCATCTGTTCGGGATGATAGTGATCATAAAGGCCATACTGTACTTCGATTTCCTGGTTGGTGCTGGTAATAACCCTTTCTGCACTGGCGAGAGTCTGTTCTTCGGCCTCTATCCTTCGTGACATGTTATAGCGCTGTTCTATCGCATCAGCATCAAGGCCTGCAGCCAGAAGTCGTCGGCGCTTGACCCGTCCGAGTGAGTGCCCAGTATGAATCAGGGGAATGCCAAGTTGATGTGCAATCAGTGAGCCAACATAACCGGCATCGGCATAATGGCTGTGTATCAGATCAGGAAGCCTTTTGCCGCTTTGCAGGCGGGCTACCGTATTATCGGCAAAAGCATCCAGGTGGTCCCAGAGTTCTTCTTTAGGAATGTACCCGGGAGGGCCTGCATTGATTCGAATAATTCGAGCTCCACCGCCCAGTTCTTCTATCGGTTCTGCATAGTCGCTGTCAATCTGTTGGTCATCAATCAGCCGGGTAAGCAGGTCGACCTGGGCGACTTCCGGTCGTTGCGACAGTGCGTGGGCGAGTTCCAGTACATATTTTGTCTGGCCGCCAGTGTCCGCATCCCTGCCGAGTTCCAGTCTCTTGCCCCGGATGAGGCCATGCACACTGATCAATATTATATAGAGCCCGTCGTGTCCGTTATCTTGAGAGTTTTTTGAAGTTGTCGCCATGTCTAATTCTCCTGGATGCTACCGGTGTCCCGTATGATTCCTGGCACAGGAATGAGAGGATTAATTGCGGCTTGAGAACTACCCGCTGTTGACACGGAATAAGCCTGTAAGTGTAGATGCAACATCAGGGTGACTGTAGCCCTGTTATGGTGGAAATTTGTTTTCGATTGTTTTTTTCAAAGATGGAGCTGTACCTGTGCATGAAAAACTATACGATATTATCTAGTATATAGTCTTATATTAAGATAATTTGTGCGATGGTGCATCCCGGTCTGGTCATATTGATAATATCGGACTGCGATCACAATTCTGGGTTATCTCATCATCGCCTGTCTTATTTGTGCTCTAACGGGGTTATACGCATTGCTTGTCAATCGCCTGGGCAAACAGCAATCCGGGATGGCTCGGGGATATCTATCAAACATGGATCCAACTGAGAGGTAGCAGATTATGAATAGTGAATATGGACAACTAAGTCGCCGAAAGTTTATGCAGGCACTGGCTTTAATTGCTTCAGCAGCAGGCGGGCTGCCACTGGCAGCATTCAGCAGTGTCCCAATGTTGAAAAAGAAGATTCCTTCAAGCGGCGAGAAAATTCCTGTTATCGGCATGGGGTCGTCCAGGACCTTTGATGTTGGCGATAGCCAGGAAGCGCGTGTAAATCTGACGAAAGTGCTGCAAACATTTTTTGACCTCGGCGGGACCGTCATTGATACCTCGCCAATGTATGGCTCGTCAGAGCAGGTGTTAGGTGACCTGCTGGTAAATGTTAAGAATAAACAATCACTATTTATGGCTACCAAGGTGTGGACACAAGGAAGGGAAGAGGGCATTGCCCAGATGCAGCAATCAATGGCGTTGCTGCGCAGACCGGTGATCGATCTAATCCAGATTCATAACCTGCTTGACTGGGAAGTTCATTGGAAAACCCTGAAGGAATGGAAGCAGCAGGGCAAGGTCCGCTACATCGGCATAACAACGCATCGCGGTTATGATCATGATCAACTGGCGTACGTGATGGAAAATTACCCGATTGATTTTATCCAGTTCAGTTACAGCATCGCCAACCGCAAAGCTGAACAGCGAATTCTGCCACTGGCTGCAGAGCGTGGTATAGCAACCATGATCAATCGTCCATTCCAGCGCGGAGACCTGTTTCGAAGTGTCAAAGGTAAGGAACTGCCTGCATGGGCGGCAGAGTTTGATTGCAATAGCTGGGGTCAGTTCTTTCTCAAGTTTGTAGTCTCACACCCCGCAGTAACCTGTTCCATACCGGCTACATCGAAGGTGCATCATATGCAGGACAATATGGGTGCTGGCTTAGGCAGGATGCCGAACCAGCAGCAACGCCAGAAAATGTTTGACTATTTCGAATCGCTGTAATAATCCAGTTACGTTAACGATATGGATAGACGACATTGTAATTTACTTATTTTATACTTGTTATAAGATAAATTTAATTCACAAAAAGATAAATTTACTATACTGAAAATAGATAACTATAAAGGGGCTAGCCATCGTCATGAAGCACTTACTCACCAAGTTTATTGTCGCAATTTTACTTTTGCAGGTCTCGGCCGCAGTCTACAGTGCCGACACTTATATCCTGACATCGCCACCTCGTGAAACCCTTGAGGATGGTAAAAAACAATATGCTCCCATAGCGGAATATCTATCAAAAGTCACCGGTCAGACGTTTACCTATGAACACCCAGGAGACTGGCTGAGCTATACCAAGAACATGAAAGAGGATTATTACGACGTCATACTTGATGGGCCGCACTTCATCAGCTGGCGAGTAAAAATGATAGAGCATACTCCTGTCGTGCGCTTTAGCGGTTCCCTGGTATTCATGGTGTTCGTGCGCAAGGATGATACAGCGAAAAACATTGATGATCTCACGGGTAATCTGATTTGTGGTCTCGCACCACCTAATATGGCAACACTGTCCGTGCAGGCAGAATTCACTAACCCGATGCGCCAGCCACTGATTCTTGAGGTTACAGATTTCAAAACTGGCTACAAGGATATGCTGGCTGGAAAATGCCGCGGTGCCATACTCCCCGTCGGCGTCTATAAACGCATGAATAAGGAAGGCAAAATTGATGAAAAAGCTAAAAGTGTCTTTCGCAGTAAGCCGGTTCCACAGCAAGGCTTTTCAGTTTCAACGCGGATAGCACCAGAAATGCAAAACCAGATTAGCACTGCCTTAATGAGCGAAGATGGACATGCGGCTACGGCTGCGGTACGCAAGCGCTTTGGCGGCAACAAGGACCTTATGCTTACCAACCGCGACGAATACCAGGGATATTATCGCTTTCTACGCGATTTCTGGGGCTTCGAAGTACCGGAAACTGAGGTTGTGCTGGAAGTAGAACCTCTACCAGCTAAAGAATCCAAGGAGGTTGCCGAGCCGGCAGCGGCTAAAACTGGGGCATCTGTACTGGCAACGCCAAAGACGGACTCTGAAAAGAAGTCAGCCAAATAATCTGCAGGAAAGTCGAAGAAATGGAGTTCTATGCAGTCGCCAGGATAGAGATGTCGCCAATGGCAATCCAGCGCGCGATCCATGTCAGCAACCTGGCGGAACTGTGTGGCTCGATTGATAATGTACTATCGCACAACGCTGACCGCGGTGAAATCTACTGTATCTGGGGTGAATTCAAGGTGCATCGTGAACTTATTCGCCAGGGTGTGCGCTTCACGTTACCGGGCTGTCCGAATGCACTGCAGTGGACAATCACAGCCACTATCGATGAGCCAGCCAGTGTACGTATACATTGCAGCATAGACCGGCCACGTCATGATCCTGACTTTATTGAGTCAGTACAGCAGTTTGTTGATGACTGGAAGCTGGAGCTGGAGTCTGGCAAGGCCGGTGTATGCAAGCGCACTGCACCAACTTCTGAAGGGTGTTTGCCTGCTTATGGGTGATTTCCTGACCACAGCAGTTGATTTAATGGGTTAAATGCAGGATTCATTACATGTAGCGGTCCAGTCTGGGCTTGATGAGCGGAAAATATAGTTAATTTCATATTATGCTCAAATTAGTTTTTCTAAAGTCCTTTAGCAGGTCCAAG
>Ga0316187_10006498_pt1 | contig 10051 bp, 11 predicted proteins | sample CroRivburrow1_MG_FD_204927 | JGI IMG/M metagenome (GOLD analysis project Ga0316187, IMG submission 204927) | Coastal sediment microbial communities from Maine, United States - Cross River worm burrow 1 | ecosystem: Environmental > Aquatic > Marine > Coastal > Sediment | place: USA: Maine... | reverse complement strand
GTAGCAAACTGAATCAAATCATCTCGTGCAGTCCGCTAAGGCCGATGAGCAGATTATAAGGAATGATACCGTTCCCATTAAAGAGTTAGTTTTCTTTAGGAGAATGTGCCCAGCTTCCGAAATGATAAAATCGCTCCGTTAACCTGATCTCCAGAACAGATGGAAACGAAATCCGATAAACAGCAGAATGAAGTGATGTGCCATTGCAGTGGCACGAAGCGCAATTACATTCAAAGTCTGTTCGAACAGGGGATGGATATCCAGTCGATTTCCCAATGGACGGGTGCGCTTACCGGTTGTGGCGGGTGTGAATGGGATATTGGGGATTACCTGAAAGAGCTTTCTGCGCAACGGACAAGCGGTACTGACATCAACAAGTAGATGTGCCGACACACATAATATTGTGGTGTTACCATCTGCCTCGTAACTCATGTTTTATGGGGCATACGCTGGAAAATCTGCGTGTCGTGTAATTCCAGGCCATGTGCAAGTCAACCAGTCGGGGGGTGAGCATGAAGAAGATATTTGTGGCATGTATGGCAGTGCTGGGTTTGTGCGTGTTGCCGGGATTGGCAGGCATGACGGCTTTGGCAGCAGAAAAGGCCGAATTTCGCGGTGTCGGCCATTTCAGTGTTCCCGACTGGTTCAAACAAGCCTTCCTGGACATGCCCGAAGATGTCGTAGAGGCATCACGCAACGGCAAACGGCTGTTACTATATTTTGGGCAGGATGGCTGTCCGTACTGCGCCGCACTGTTCAATACCAATTTCAGCCAGCAACACATCGTGGATTACACCCGCAAGCATTTTGATGCTGTCGATTTGAATATCTGGGGTGATCGGGAGGTGACCGATCTTTCCGGTAGCAGGCTGACGGAAAAAGAACTCGCCGCGAAACTCCAGGTCTGGTTCACGCCCAGCATATTGCTGATAGATGAAAAGGGCGAAACCGTTTTGCGCCTTAACGGTTATTACCCGCCTCACCAGTTCCTTGCGGCACTGAAATACGTGGGGGAAAAACAGGAAGGGTCACTGACCTTCCCGGAATACTACGCCAAGCTTGCCCCGCCAGCCTCGAAGGGCGTGCTTCAATCAGAACCTTTCTTTTCTAAGCCGCCCTACAACCTGAACAAGCTTGCCTCTGGCAAACCGCTGGCCGTATTCTTTGAGCAGAAGGATTGCGCGGGTTGCGACCTGATGCACAGCAAGGTTCTGCAAGACTCGGAGACGCTGAAGCTGATCGGGCAATACAACGTGATCCAGCTGGATCGGTGGGATAGAACGCCGGTGACCACACTGGATGGCAGAAAAACCACAGCACGAGATTGGGCGAACGAACTCAAAATCGCCTACGTGCCAACGGTGGTGTTTTTTGATGCCGGCAAGGAAGTGATCCGGATCGAAGCTTTTATGAAAAGCTTTCATGTCCAGTCAGTACTGGAATATGTCTCCTCGGGCGCTTACAGGAAGCAAACCAGTCTGCAGCGTTACATCCGCGAGCGGGCTGACGCCATCCGCGAACGCGGTGTGATAGTGGATATCTGGAAATGATCGGTACAAAACTGTCACAGTATCTCGAAAAGAAAAGCCCGGCATCGCCGGGCTTTCCATTTTGTGGGTACATACACTACCACCGTCAATCATCGTCCTCCTCGTGTTCATCACCTTCGTCGTTTTCTGCGAGTGACAGCGGCTGATCAATGAATGGCAGCTTGATGGTCTGAGATTGCGAATCCCAGCCATTCCAGTATGAGATGGAGAACGCTGCCAGCAATACCAGTAACACGATAGCTGAGATGGGGCGTGATGAACGGATACCTTGCGACTCTTCTCCTTTATTGCGTCCGGTCACCATTGCACGCGGCAGGTTCTCGCGATGCAGCATGCTGGAGACGACAACACCGGTAATGTGTACAACCACAACAGTCAGCGCACCATAAGATAAGACTTCGTGAACCTCTTCCCATAGCTCGCCGCCGGACAACAGGGGCAAGCCGGAAACACTGATGCCGAGTCCTAGCAACAACATGAAATAGACTGCCCAGCTGCCTGCTGGATTGTGCCCGATATACCGATCAGACTTGCCTTGCAGTGAATCGAGCAGGTATTTGGTTGCGACACCCGGAGCAAACAGGAAGGAAGAAAAACGTGCATAGCGGCTTCCGATGATGCCCCAGATCAGGCGATATGCAAGCAAGCCGAACATGACCAATCCGGCAAACACATGGACTGCAATCCAGCTTTCGAACTCGGCGGTTATGAACGCGATGGTGAAGGAAAGCACAAACAGCCAGTGAAAAAGGCGCGTCGGTATATCCCAGACAATAATAGATTTCATGACGAACTCCTGTCTTCATTGAAGATAGGAAGCATTATGGGTTGATAATCTTAAGCCATCCTTAAATCGATAGTTTGCTCCTCATTGAGGAGCAAACTCTGCTTTTGTCAGGATACTTTAAAACAATGTAAGTAATTAAAATGGGACAGACTGAGCTAACCCGCGTTTCCCGCATAGACTGCGCACCCATTCACCTCGCCACCACCCATGAACATAAATTAAGCAAATCGATAGTGCCATACTCGATTGATTGGCGATAAGGTGCCTTTATGCCGTCACATCTTTCAAAATTTCCGGGCTACGTTAGGCGATGGCAATGAGCGTCTTTGCAGCCCCCTGAACCGCGCACTACGTCACCCGCATCGTAGTGCTCCGCTATCCGGGTGGCGAATTCGCCGCGTTCTTCCTCTATCCCGCAGTAGATATGCTATTTCGCATCTCACTATATAACTGCGTTGATTTAAGATAAGCATACGGATGATATACTGCTCACTGACGATACTTAATTTAATTTCAACTTTAATCAGGAGTTTTTATGAAGCTGCATTCCATCGTATTGGTCGGTCTTGTTTGTACACTGGGGATGACTTCCCTTCACGCTAGCGCAGCAGAAGATTTGAAAACTATCGCTTCAATTTATGAAAACGGCACCACGCTTGTGGGCCAAACGGTGGGCGTGCAAGGCAAGGTAGTCAAGGTGGTTAAAGGCATCAAGAAGCGCAACTTTATTCATATACAGGATGGCACGGGTGACGCTAAGGCGGAGACCAACGATTTGACGGGTACTTCCAAGCAGTTGGCGAACGTAGGTGACCTCGTCATCCTTACGGGTGTGGTGGTAGTGGATCGTGATTTTGGGGGCGGCTATTTATATCCGAGGCTGCTAGAAGAGGTCACCGTTACACAGGTCGCTAAACCTTAATCTTTAGCGAATTAATTGGTAGCACATATCTGGGGGCGCTCACGTGAGGTGAGGGCCCTTTTTTCTTTAGATATTAGGGTGGCTTGTGGTCAGTAAATCAATAGGGTTAGGCAAAGAATTACATGGGGACGGAGCGCCATTATTTTCGCAAAATCAATGGGAGCGGTACCTTTAATTGAAAAATTGATCAGGGCTGAATGCCCCCCAGCAGGTTGGCGGGCACTGCCTCGTGGATGCGTTTCGGTGTGGCGAGATTGAGGTTGTCCATGATTGCGACGAATTCCGCTTCGCTCTTGCCCGCGATGCGCGTATTGAGCACCTTCTCTTCGCCGATGCTGCTGACGCGCCGCCCCTTGTAGTCGTGCGCGGGGTAGACCAGTGTCTCGTCCGGCAACGTGAACAGTTTATCGGTGATGCTGTGGTACATCTGTGCCGCGCTGCCCTGTTGGAAATCGGTGCGGCCGCAGGCATTGATCATCAGTGTGTCGCCGGTGAAAAGCTGTTCGCGCCACAGGTAGCACAGGCTGCCGGGCGTGTGCCCCGGCGTGGCAATGACGTGTATAGTTTCGCTGCCAAATGTCAGCGTATCGCCATCCTTCAATAATCTGTCGTAACCGGGCGCGCCGCAGTTCTGTGCGATCACCGTTGTGGCGCAGGTGTGTTTTCTGAGTGCTTGAGAGCCAGTGATATGGTCGGCATGCACGTGGGTATCCAGTACCAAACGCAGGGAAAGCTTGAGCGATTTGAGAAGCGACAGGTAGGTATCGACATGTTCCAGCACCGGGTCGACGATGACTGCGTTGTTCTGATCGTCCGCAAGAAAATAGGTGAGTGTGGAAGATTCAGCATCAAACAGTTGGCGAAAGATCATGGCGATTTCCCGGATGGTTTGTCATGAATATACAGGCAATCAATCGTGGTACAAGTTCTGATATTTTTCGGTAGGTAAACTATGAGCGCGGGTAAAGCGTTGTTCGCACAGAAAGTTAGTTGCCCTCGCATTTTATGCTGTTTATTTCCTGGCAACCAGATCAATCAGCGCCGACATGCCATGGTGTGCCGTGCCCTCACTGATGACCTTGTCATGTTCGGCAAAGTGCAGCCACGCCATGTCAGCGAATGCATCGTGTAACAGTTCTTTTGTATACATGTTCTCTGCCACTGGTGGTCCGCCGGTGCCGTACTTAAGTTGGCGCGGCGTATAACCTTGCAGTAATAACAGTCCGCCAGGTTTCAGACAACGCTTGATGTTGGTAAACATTTCCGTGCGTAGTTTCGGTGGTGCAAACTGTATAAAAATTGCAGCCACCACATCGAAACGGTTTTCGCCCCAGTCCCATTGCGTCAGATCTGCTTGCTCGAATTCGATTTCTACACCTCGTTGCACAGCAAGTTTTTTCGCCTTTTTCAACGCGACTTCCGATGCTTCCACAGATAGTACGCGCAAACCTTGCTGTGCCAGCCATACACCGTTACGCCCTTCGCCGTCAGCTACGGCAAGACAGTATTGGCCCGGTTTCAACAGTACTTGTTGCGATAACAGAAATGCATTCGGTTCGGTGCCGAAAAGATATTTTTCATCCGCGTAACGTTCATCCCACATGCCGCGCCTCTATATGATCATTGATTTGGACTGTTTTCCATGGAGCAATGTTTGATATGTTTTCTGCATATACAATAGCACTTCTTTGTTCCCCGTACCGGAGACTAAATAATGTGTTCCAAACTATTTGCAAGAATCCTGTTCGCTTTATTCATTGCACTTTTTCAGTTCAATGCTCAGGGTGCGTCGAAGGCACCCGTCGCTGCCGAGAACGGCATGGTGGTTACGGCACAACACAAGGCGACACATGTCGGTGTTGATATACTCAAAGCGGGCGGCAATGCGGTGGATGCAGCCGTTGCAGTTGGTTATGCGCTGGCAGTGGTTTACCCGGCAGCAGGTAACCTCGGTGGGGGCGGTTTCATGACGATACAGTTGGCCGATGGCAGTAAGACTTTTCTCGACTTTCGTGAGAAAGCACCGCTGCTTGCGACACGAAACATGTATCTCGACAAGGATAACAACGTTGTCAAAGACCTGAGTACCTATGGTCACCTTGCAGTTGGCGTGCCGGGCACAGTGTCGGGGATGGAAGTGGCACGTGCCAAATTCGGCACGATGAAACGTTCTAAGTTGCTAGCGCCGGCAATCAAGTATGCTCGGGAAGGTTTTGTGCTTGATCAGGGCGACATCGATATGTTGATGACTGCAACTGAAGCTTTCAAGAAGGATAAGGCATCTGCGGCTATCTTTTTGAAAAACGGCGAACCATTTCAGGTTGGTCAGAAGCTGGTGCAGAAAGATCTTGCTCAAACATTGAAGCTTATTAGTGATAAGGGTGCAGACGGCTTTTACAAAGGGCCGGTTGGTGCTGCGATTGTTGCGAGCAGCTGGGCGGGAGATGGCATCATCATGCAGGCTGACCTTGATAAGTATCAGACGCGTGAACTTGAGCCTATTGAGTGCATGTATCGAGGTTATGGCATTGTTTCGGCACCACCACCAAGCTCGGGCGGGGTGATTATCTGCGAGATATTGAACATACTCGAAGGCTATCCACTGAAGGATCTCGGTTTTCGTTCGGCAGAGGCTGTGCACTACCAGATCGAGGCAATGCGTCATGCCTATGTCGACCGCAATAGTTACCTTGGTGACCCGGATTTTGTGGATAACCCGCTAGCTCGTCTGCTCGATAAAGACTACGCTGCAAAAATTCGCGAAGTGATTGACTCGGACAAAGCTGGTGTTTCGCAAGATATCAAGTCCGGTGTAGCGCCACATGAAGGCACAAACACAACTCATTATTCAATCATCGACAAGTGGGGTAATGCTGTTTCAGTCACCTATACTTTGAACGGCTGGTTTGGTGCCAAGGTCACCGCCGCGAAAACCGGCGTGTTGTTGAACAATGAAATGGACGACTTTACTTCTAAAGTCGGTGTTCCGAATCTGTATGGCTTGGTGCAGGGTGAGGCGAACGTGATTGCTCCCGGCAAGCGTCCGCTGAGTTCGATGAGTCCTACTATCGTGACCAAGGACGGCAAGCCAGTGATGGTGTTGGGTACACCAGGTGGCAGCCGCATAATCACCTCGGTGCTGCATACTATTATCAATGTGATTGACTATGGCATGAATGTACAGGAGGCAGTTGATGCACCACGTTTCCACCAGCAGTGGTTGCCGGACGTGACGTTTGTTGAGCCATATGCGCTTAGTCCGGATACTTACAAAATTCTTGAGGGTTGGGGGCAAAAATTTCGCTACGTTAGCCCGACCAACCATCTTGCGGCTATCTTGGCGGGCGCACCGTCGTTGGATGGTGAACCAGTCGGCAAGAACCGTTACTTCGGCGCAAACGATCCACGGCGGAATACCGGATTGGCATTAGGTTATTAAGTTGAGATGCAGTTGAATTGTTGAGCAGCTTTGACGTTTAACTAAGCAAGCAAAGCATAGAGAGAATTTTTAAAGGAAAATAACGACGGGAAAAATAGTGGCGGCAACCACCAGTACCAGCCATTCAAGATTATGCTGCTTGAGGAATCCAGTAAAGTGCAGAATCAGTACAACAATGGCGATTGCGTAAAATATTAGCGAAAGCATGAGATTTCCTTATCTTCGTTTTTATCAGTGATAAAGCACTTCTTACAATAACTTTGTTCTGGAAGTATGTATTTATACAGCTTGATTGGACGATTAGACAAGCTTTTTTTACTAATTTGAAAGAAAGCTTTTAAAGCGCGGTGTGTAGTTGCCTCATCATAATTGATGGAAAAAGAGTCCCGATTGGGACTCTTTTTTCTTAAGCTATATTCTCAAGTTAGTTTTTGACAGCTTCGATCTCAAATACCAGTTTCACATCATCACCAATGGCGGGTAAGCCATACTTTATGCCAAAGTCAGAGCGTTTTATTTGTGCGCTTGCATCTGCACCGCAAACGTCTTTTTTATTCATTGGGTGTGTGCCGCAGTGAAATGCACTGATATTTAGGGTGACTGGTTTGCTGACGCCCATAATGCTCAGATTCCCATCCACGCTGGCGGGTGAGTCACCCTTGAAATGGACAGCAGTAGATTTATAACTAATGGTGGGAAATTCTACTGAATTAAAAAAATCCGGTCCTTTCAAATGTTTGTCGCGCTTGGCAAAGCCTGTACTGATTGAGTCAGCCTTGATGGAAATTTCAACTGAGCCGGTTTTAGCTGAGCGATCAAGAGATACTTCACCGCTGGTTTCATCGAAACGTCCGCGCATGGTCGAGAACCCCAGATGGCTAATGCTGAAATGCGGATATGTGTGAGAAGAATCTATTGTGTAGCTATCGGCAGCTTGTGCGGATAGTGGCAGTGCGATGCTGATGGCGAGTGCTGCGTAGAAGGATTTATTCATTATTGTTCCTTTCATAGGGAGAAATAAAAATCAAACAAGCGTTTGAATAGAGGCAATCATACCAACTGCTAATATTTCTGTAAACCATAAAGAAATTGAGGTTTTGTCGCCTTTAGCTAACTCTGAGTCAGTTTCTTTTGAACGTTAAGAAAATTTGAAACACAAATTTGAAATGTTCTACAAAAGTCAGAACGGCACATCGCCAGCCGAGCGCCAAGTAAGGTAAATGGTCACACCTGCAAGGGAACAGGTAACCAACACGAGTTGCATGCATTTGATCAGGATAGAGGTGCTGTAAAAGGGCAGCCTAACAGTCAGTGGAATCCCAGCCAGGAAAATTAATGTGTACCAAGGAAGCTCAGAACTAAGTACAGCTACACAACCAATCAGTCCGGTGATTAGCGCGACAGGAAAAGTAAATGCACGTCCGGTTGTTGGCAACTGCTTGGTAAACACCTGGACTAATAAGTATGCAGCTGCGGCAGATCCGATTGCTAGACCCAATTGACCAAGCAGGGCGGATGCACCGACCAGCGCAGCGCCACCTGTACCAAAGCCGAGTGCAGTTGCCGCACTGGCAGCGCGAAGTGGTTCATGGTTATGTAACTGATCCATACCCCATACAAGAATTGCGACATAAATAACGCAAGCAGTTCCCCATTGTGCTATTACCAGAGATTCCTGTTGCTGAAGTATGCGATAGCTTACCCAAATCACTGCGGTACCGGCGATTACAGGAAGCAACGCTTGTATCCAGCGTGATTGAATCAGGCCTAGTGGTATGGCGAGAAATGAACCAATTAATCCGCAAAGTACAAGCTTGCGCATGGATGTGAGTGGTTCGAAATTGAAGTCACTCGCTAAGTAAATAGTGATGGAAAAACCGGCGATAATAGCCAAGCCGCCTAATTTGATACGATGAAACAATGTGGCAGTCAAAAGAGCCGCCAGAAAAGGTGCTATGCCCGCTTGAACAGCGGGATGATTAAGTAATTCCTGCAATCTGTACTCCTTAAGGTTGCCAAGACTTTGCTGAGGATGAATGGCTAATTGCTACGCGTTTATTGCGCACTTACTCTTCTGTAAGGTCTTCTTCATACAAGTCGTAGCGTGCACGTGGCAGGTTGCCGTCGTACACCAGGCTTTTACGGCGCAGTAAATAGGTGTCGCGGATAAATTCGTATCTGTCTAACACCGCTTCGTTCAAAACCTTTTCCTGATCCAGCAGTGATGCGCGGTAGTGTAAGCCACTAACAGCATAGTATTGGTTGCGGGTAGGAACATCGTCAATGTTGTAAGGCAGGCTGGCAAAGCCGTCTACGTAAAGCCCGGCTGAATCACGGAAAGAACTTGGACCAAGTATGGGCAGCACTATATACGGCCCTTGCCCCAAGCCCCAATAGCCGAGAGTTTGGCCAAAATCTTCATTATGCTTTTCCAATCTATTCGCCACGTTAAACAAGCCAAGAACACCAAAGGTGGAATTGATTATTACGCGTGAACCATCTGAAGCAGCCTGGTTAAATTTTAATTGTAGTAGATCATTGATAGTGACCAATACGTCATCCAAATTTGAAATGAAATTTCCCACCATATTTTTGCCAGCCTGAGGCATAACAGCCTGATAACCTTGAGCTACAGGTTTAATCACCGCTTTATCTATAGTGTCATTGAGTCGATAAATACCACGATTAAGCGATTCAAGCGGGTCAGCCGGATTGCGCGCACTGGCGCACCCGGAAAGCAATAGGGCGGCAGACAGTAACGTTATGGTCGGTGACAAGCGAGTTTTGTTCATCAGATTTTTATGAGTACGGGTGCTGCGAAGATGATTATAGTCAGAATAATAGTTTGCTGAAAGTGGCTGGTTTTTTATGTAGATAGAGTAAGCGAAATTTTGCCTAAGCTGGAAGAGGTGATATATCGCCACTGCGAAATTTGAATGTGCCTTCTTTTCGATCACTAAAGTAATATTCCAGTGAGAAGCGCACCGGGCGGAAGGCCAGTGTATCCCAAGGAATTTCTTGTTCAGAAAATAACTGAACTTCCAAACTTTCTGCGCCAGGAGAGAAATCGAGATTTTGTAGTGTTGCCCTGAACAACAGATGAACCTGATTAATGTGAGGCAAATTAAACATGGTATACAGATCGCCAATATCTATCTGTGCATTCGCTTCTTCCAATGTTTCGCGTGCCGCGGCCTGAGCGGTGGTTTCACCGTTTTCCATGAAGCCTGCAGGCAGAGTCCACAGTCCGAGTCGAGGTTCGATTGCTCGGCGGCAAAGTAGTATTTTGTCCTCCCATTCAGGGATGGCACCTACGATTAGCTTGGGATTCTGGTAGTGGATCTCACCACAGG
>Ga0316187_10006497_pt1 | contig 10051 bp, 6 predicted proteins | sample CroRivburrow1_MG_FD_204927 | JGI IMG/M metagenome (GOLD analysis project Ga0316187, IMG submission 204927) | Coastal sediment microbial communities from Maine, United States - Cross River worm burrow 1 | ecosystem: Environmental > Aquatic > Marine > Coastal > Sediment | place: USA: Maine... | reverse complement strand
GACGTTGACCTCGAGGAAGTGAAGCTGGATGTCCCCGGCGACTTCGCGACATTTAATGACTTCTTCATCAGGGAACTCGCGGACGGAGCACGGCCGATTGACGACGACCTGGACGCTGTCGTTTCCCCGGTCGACGGAACGGTTTCGGTGGCTGGAGCAATTCGTGCCGACAGTATCTTCCAGGCCAAAGGGATCGACTATTCCCTGGGCGACTTACTGGCCACTGACCTTGACGACGCGGAGCATTACGTGGACGGCAGCTTCGCGACGATCTACCTTGCGCCGTACAACTACCATCGCGTGCATGCACCCATCGCGGGCGAACTGGTCGCGGCGCGTTATGTGCCGGGCGATCTGTTCAGCGTCAATGAAGCAACGGTTTCGCGCCTCGACGGTCTGTTCCGTCGCAACGAGCGCCTGGTCATGCACTTCCACACGGAGTATGGGCCGGCGACCGTGATATTTGTCGGTGCATTGAACGTTGGCAGCATCAGCACGCCGTGGACGGGCGAGATTCGGCCGCGGAAGGACGGTGTGGTGGATGTGCTCGACATTGCCGGGTACCCGACGAAGGTCGACAAGGGCGACCTGCTGGGCTGGTTCAACATGGGCTCGACAGTGATCCTCCTGTTCCCGAAGGGCGTCTGCGAATGGGACGATGACCTTGAGCCCGGTGAAACCCTGCGCATGGGCGAGGAAATAGGCGAACTGCGGGACCAGGCTGGATGACGAACTGGCGACCGGCATCCGGGCCGGCGGCAGCGGCAAGCCGTGCTGCAATGCTACGCCGCATTCGCGAGTACTTCCTGGCAGAGGATGTGCTCGAGGTCGACACGCCGGCACTAAGTCCGTTTGCTGTCAGTGACACTCAAATTGAGAGTTTGTCTGTGACCGAGAGTGTGGTCGGTGCTGAGCCGCTGTATCTGCACACGTCGCCAGAGTTCTGCATGAAGCGGCTGCTTGCGGCGGGCTACCCCGACATCTTCTCCATTTGCCGAGTGTTTCGTGACGGTGAAGCCGGGCGTCAACACCAACCTGAATTCACGATGGTCGAGTGGTACCGCCTTGGCATGAGCCTCGCGGACATCATCGATGACACCGTGTCACTCATCAGCAATGCGCTTGATGATCACGGCCCCGACCAGGCACCGGTCATCATCGACTACGCCGACGCGATGCAGGATATCTGTGGCGTCGATATGCGGACGGCAGACTGCGAAGCCCTGGCCGATGCCGCCGGTGCTGACGATGCGCTGCGGGCATCGCTGGGAGAGGAGTCCGACGACTGGCTGGATCTGCTACTGGCAACGCGAGTCGTACCTTCTTTTGCGACAGATCGCCTCACCGTGTTGCGGCACTATCCCTCGACCCAGGCGGCGCTCGCGCGACTCTGCCCCGAAAACCCGGAGGTTGCCGATCGCTTCGAGGTGTTTCTCGGGCCAGTGGAATTGGCAAATGGTTACGTAGAACTCGCGGACTCTGCCGAGCTTGCCGCACGAATCGCCCGGGACAACGAGAGCCGCAGGCAGCGCGGCCGCCCTGTCCGACCGGTTGATACCGGCTTGCTGGCGGCGCTGGATGCCGGGCTCCCGGATTGCGCAGGCGTGGCCATGGGCATTGAACGCTTGCAAATGCTACATGACAAGACGGACGATATACGGAACGTCATCACTTTCGCTTTTGAACCCAACAATGATTGAAACCGACTACAAGCTGTTGAACTCACAATTGCAGGCGTTGCTGGGCGAGGAAGCAGACGCGCTTGCTGCGACCGCCAACTTCGTGGGCCTGCTCTATAACGCCATCGACGAGATCAACTGGCTCGGCATCTACGTGTTGCGAGGCGATGAACTGGTGTTGGGACCCTTTCAGGGCAGACCGGCCTGTGTGCACATAGCGCTCGACGAAGGTGTCTGCGGTGCCGCTGCATCAACACTGCAGACTCAGCGTGTCGCCGACGTGCACGCGTTTCCAGGACACATCGTCTGCGATCCGGATTCGCGTTCAGAACTCGTCGTGCCACTCGTGTCGCACGGAAATCTGATTGGCGTTCTGGATATCGACAGTCCGGTCACCCGCCGTTTTTCGGAGGCAGACCAGATCGGTGTTGAATTGCTGTGTGAGTCGTTCTGTACGCTGCAGGAAGCGCGCAAGTACTTTATTTGACGCGTGACACGTATTCGCGCGAGCGAGTATCAACCCTGATCACTTCGTTCTGATCAACAAACAACGGTACCCGGACAACGGCTCCTGTCGACAATGTCGCCGGTTTGACGCCGCCGCTTGCGGTATCGCCCTTCACACCCGGATCGGTTGCCGTAATTTCAAGTTCGACGAAATTCGGTGCGGTCACTATCAAAGGCGTATTGTTCCAGAGCGTAATCAAGCAAATATCGCCATCGCTAATCCAGTCCTTTGCATCGCCGACCGCACTCGCGTCGGCCGCATACTGCTCAAACGTATCCTGGACCATGAAATGCCAGAACTCGCCGTCTGCGTAGAGGTACTGCATATCGGTATCGACGACGTCCGCGGCTTCAACCGACTCACCGGATTTGAACGTCTTGTCGACCGTCTTGCCGGTCTTGAGATTCTTGATGCGGACCCGGTTAAACGCCTGGCCTTTGCCGGGCTTGACGAATTCGTTTTCGACGATGATGCAGGGATGGCCATCGATAATGATCCGGAGGCCGGATTTGAACTCGCTGGTGCTGTAATTTGCCATGTTTTCGCTCTTGGAGGTCGATCCACCGATTGGCGGCGAGGCGCTATGATACCGGAGTCGCGGATCGGTTCCAGTCGTATTTTCGGCCCTTTTCCACGCCAATCCGCCCCGAAACTTGATTCATGTCACGGTTTTGACGTCCGGGTCGCGACACTCCCGCCTGCAGTGTCTAGACTCCGAGGTTCTTAACAGAATACGGACATTCACGGGAAACACCCGGATTACCAGGGAATTGGATTTGGACGGGCGCCAGAGCATCTCAATTGCAGTCCTGACTGAAAATCGGGACGACGTAGAGCTGATCAACAGTGCACTACGCGACGCGGGTCACGCGGCGCACTGCCATTGGTCAGCCAGCCCCGTTCGGCTTGCCGATACGCTGGCCGCCGAGAATGTCGAATTACTGATTCTCAACTGTGACAGCTACCCCGACTCGATTCGCCAGGTCGTCAAACAGAAGGATCGCTACAACCCCGAAGTGCCCGTTATCGCCATGCAGGAAACGGCGGGCGAAGCGGAGATCGAAGCCGCAATGCGCTCCGGGGCCTGCGACCTCGTATCGGTGGGCCTCAAGACCCGGCTTCAATCGGTTGTCTCGCGCGAATTGCGAGCCCTGAGAGTCGAGCGAGCGCTGAACTCCACGTTGCAGAACGCGACCGAGTACAAGCGACAGCTCAAGGATCACATGGAGGTGTCGGCCAGTTCCTACGCACTGGTACAGGAAGGGATTTTCACCGATGTCAACGACGCCTGGTTGGCCCAGTTCAAGATCAAAGAGAAAGACGAGTTGCTCGGACTGCCGGTCATGGACAACTTCGAACCCGAAAGCCAGGCCGCACTAAAAGGTGCGCTGGTGGCAACAATCGCTGGCAAATGGCAGAAGGGCGAGAAACTCATCGTCAAAGCACATATCGACTCCGGCGATGCTGAAGAATTGCACCTGGAGTTTCGCCGAATCGACATCGAAGACGGTCCGTGTGTGCAGATTCGGATAGCACCTCAACTCAAGGTGGCCGAAGAACCAACCAAGCTGGTTCACGATGCGCTCAAACGCGATCCGACCATGCTGTTCTTCCATCGCGCACAGTTTCTCGAACGCATTGAGAAACGACTGAGGCGCAAACCGGCGCAAGGTACCCACTGTCTCGTGTATATCAAGCCGGACAATTTCGGTGAGATTCGCGACAAGGTCGGCATCATCAAGTCTGAAGAAATACTCGCCCAGTTTGCTGAAGTCGTTCGCAAGCGCATGCATCCACGGGACGTCGCCGGACGCTTCGAGGGCACGTCAATCATGGTACTGCTCGAACGCGGCAGTGCGAACGACGCCCAGGTTTGGGGCAAACAACTCATCGACCATCTCAAGAACGTCACGTTTGATGTTGGCGATATATCGACCCATTTGACATGTACCGTTGGCGCCTGCGGCGTCAGTGAGGTGTTCAGCAGTCTCGAGGAGTTTGTTGCCGCCACAGTTAACGCGTACAAGCTGGGCAAACAGGCGGGCGGCAGCACGTCTTTCCTCGACGAGAGCGCTGACGAGGACACCAAGCAACGCGAATTTGACGCGATCTGGGTCAAGCACCTGAAAGCCGCGCTCATGGAGGACCGTTTCCGCCTCGCGCAGCTGCCGATCGCCGGCCTGCGAAGCGACTCGATTCAGATGTTCGACCTGCTCGTTCGCATGATCGATGAGCAGGGCAATTCGGTCCTGCCATCCGAGTTCATCCCGGCGGCACAACGCAATAACATGATGAAGAACATCGACCGTTGGATGTTGACGGCAGCCGTGGACTTCTGCAGCAAGAATGAGGCGGATCGTGTATTTGTGCGCTTGTCGAGGCAGTCCATTACAGACGCGACTACACCTGAATGGATGCAACAGAAATTCGATGAAGATGGCTTCGACTGCTCGCGTCTCGTCGTCCAGATACCTGAACGCGATGCGGCCAAACACATCAAGCAGACCAAAGCACTCGTGAAACAAACGCGGAAGCTCGGTATTGGCTTCGCCATCGAGCACTATGGCGTCGATCAGGAACGGTTCCAGATTCTCGATCTTCTGAAACCTGACTACATCAAAATCGACGGTGAGCTCATGCACACCCTGATGACGGATGAGACAATGCAATCCGCCGTCAGCAAGATTGTCAGGGCTGCGCAGGAACGAAACATCAAAACAATTGCGGAGCGAGTTGAGAACGCGAACTCGATGGCCGTGCTGTTTCAGCTGGGCCTCGATTTCATGCAGGGACATTATGTTCATGAGCCCGAGGTTGTACTGCAGGACACGAGCAGCGGCGTGACCAATACGCTTGACGAACTCGCAGCAGCTCAAGGAAGCTAGACGCCCGAAAAGTGTGACGCCTGTCACACTCTGTTTGCGGAACCACCCGCTAACAGGGCACTCAACCCAAAAACTAGAATAGCTTCGTAGCTACAAATACGCGTCAATACCAGTTTGCGTATTGCAGGGAAACGGGGTGCCATTCAGTGAAGAAAGCAGCTAGGAAATCTCATGCCAGGGACGGCGCAGTGACCCGTACCCTATTGCCTCTCGTCGCCATCGGCGGCGGCCTCGCAGTAACACCGGCCGTCGCGCTTGAACTGGGCGAACTGACGGTTCAGTCCAGTCTTGGCCAACCGCTTCGCGCGAGTATCGCCTATGCTCTGGCACCCAACGAAATGCTCAGCAGCACATGCGTGTCCATCGGCGGTGGCCGTTCCACGAGCGGGCTACCCGGAATCGGCAATAGCAGCGTCAGCATCACCGAGCGCGCCATCCTGATCACGGGTGAATCCGTAGTCCGCGAACCGATGCTCGGCACACGCGTGACAATCAATTGCGCCTACACTCCGAATCTGAGCCGCGAATACATGCTCTTCGTAGATCCGGCGAGCCCGGCGCAAGCCAGTCAGACCGCACAAGCCAGCCAGGCGACGAGTCCGGCGACCGCGGTTGCTACTCCTCGAGCAACGGCGACACCGGTGGCTGGTCGCGTTGCGCGTCCTGCGGTGGCCCAGGCACCGATCGAACAGTCATCACGTGTCCAGGTCCAGCCGGGTGAGAGCGTGAGCGAAATCGCGACTCGCATACGCAATCGTCCGATCGGCCTCTGGCCGGCCGTCGATGCTATTTTCGCTGCGAACCCTGACGCGTTCATCGATAACGACCCGAACAAGCTCAAGGCGGGCAGCTGGTTGACGATTCCGGATTTCAATGGCGTCGCGGCCACAACCCCGGCGGTTACAGCGCCGATCCAAACCACTATCGAAAGCGAAAGCGAGAGCGAGAGCGAGAGCGCAGTGAACACCGTGGCCGGTGGTGTGTATGAACCCCCTGTGCTTGCTGACATCGCAGAGCCTGTAGTCGAAACGGCCGCGGCAGCCGAGTCGACAACCGAGCTACGTGCGAATGCTTACGTTGAACCGACCGCGGCACCAACTGCTGTACCAACCGCTGCGCCAACCGAAACGGTCGTCATTCCTGACACGCAGCTACCGGGTCCCGAAACTGCATCGACGTCGCCAAACGTGGCAACCGCGATTGTCAGCACGGGATCTCGCAGTGAGTCGACATCCTTGTACACATGGCTGATTGGCGGAGGTCTCGCATTGATCGCGGCACTGATCCTGTTCGGTCGCCGCGTCCGGGATCGTTTCGATACGACGCCCGTTCGCGCGGTAGAAAATGCAACATTCGCACAGGATGACGCCGACACCATCGAGGACGTCGAGGACGTCTATGAGATCGACGACGATTCACCCACCGAGGAAAACCTGGCGCTCGATGCGGACCTGATTCTCGGCACTGGCCTCACAGAAGGCACAGACATGGACGTCGCCCAGGACTTCGGCTTCGCGTCGACAACGGCGCTCGACGTCGAACTCCCGTTCGAACCGGAAGAGCCCATTGCCGAGCACGAAACAGACATCCTTCCGGCGCCGAGTACTGAAAGAATTGAGTCTATTCTCGAAAGCGAGGTCCTGCCGGAGGATGACGACTACGACATGTCGGTCATTATCGACGCGACCCAGATGCCGCAACACGAAGATGTCACCGAACGTGACCTGATGGCTGTTCCGGTTGGCTCGGTCGACGAAACGCTGATCAGCGACAATTACACGATCAGCAAGGAAGTCGACTACGACATTCTTGAGCAGGACTACGAAGACGAGATGACGGCGACACAAGCGCTCAACGAGGAAATCGCCCGCGCTGCTGCCGAACTCTCCAACAACCTCGACGAAACGGTGAATGACGACGAGACTTCCGCTATGCCGCTCGCCACGGTGACTGAACTGGATGTGACATCACAGCTGCCCGTACAAGAAGAAAAAACGGCCGAGATGGAACAACGGGTTGACCCGAACGACACCGCTGCTCTGACCGTCAACCTTTCCTCTGACGACGAAACGGCCGAGATGCCCGTCGCGAACGACGATGACACGGCTGAAATGGATATCTCAGGCGGCAGAGTCGATACCAGCAGCAGTTAGTTCAGAATAACTCCCGTAGGAGCGAGCATTGCTCGCGAAGCAACGCAGCGGCCGTCAGGAACAACCACCGTGGGAGCCCGCCTTGCGGGCGAAGCAACGCGGCGGCCGTCAGGCCGCTAACAAGTATCGGTGTCTGATTCAGCTTAGAGAGAATCGCCCGCAAGGCGGGCTCCTACAGCACTCCGACCAGTCGTTCCACTTTTCTCCAACCCTGCGGCAACAGGGATCCGCGGAGCGCGCGGTCGCCGTAGTAGTCGTCAAGATCATTCCATTTGATCGTCATCTTGCGAGCTCCGGAGTAGACCTCGAGGTGCCCGTCTTCGGGCACCACGGCAGCTGCGATCATTTTCTCGTCGCCGCTCTTGTATTTCGGACCGGGAATATTGATGAGCTTGTTGCCTTTGCCCTTGGCCAGCTCGGGCAGTTCTTCCATTTCGAACAACAACAACCGTCCTATTGAACTGACCGCGGCGATCAGGCACTCCTTGTCCCGTGGCACCGGCGCCGGTACGACAGCCTTGCCGCCGGCGGGCACTCGGAGTATCGCCTTGCCCGCCTTGTTGCGCGACACAAGGTCAGTGAGCTTCGCGACGAAGCCATACCCGGCATCGCTCGCGAGCAGGTATTTTTGTTCGTTATCGCCGATCATCGCGCCACAGAATCCAGCACCATCGGGCGGCTTGAATCGACTTGAGAGTGGTTCGCCCTGCCCTCGCGCCGACGGCAACGTTCCGGCCATCACGCTGTAAACACGGCCTGTGCTGTCGATAAACATCGCCAGCTGGTTACTACGGCCCTGCGCCGCCGCCAGGTACGTGTCACCCGAACGATAATTCAGCGTCGCGGGGTCGATCTCGTGACCCTTTGCAGCGCGCGCGTAGCCCGCCTGAGACAAGACGACAGTTACCGGCTCGCTCGCCACGAGTTGGGTCTCGTCCATTGCCTGGGCAGCGTCGCGCTCGACAATGACAGTGCGTCGGTCGTCGCCGTAGGCTTCGGCATCCTCGAGGATCTCTTTCTTGATGAGTGTCTTCAGCCGGGCGGCACTTTTCAGCGTCTTATCCAGCAGGTCGCGTTCTTCCTGCAGCTCCTCCTGCTCGCCCTTGATCTTGAACTCTTCGAGTTTGGCGAGATTGCGCAGTCGCAGATTGAGGATCGCTTCGGCCTGGATATCAGACAGCTTGAAACGCTTCATCAACACCGGCTTGGGTTCATCTTCTTCGCGGATGATCGCGATGACCTCGTCGATATTCAGGTACGCAACCAGCAGTCCGTCGAGAATGTGCAGGCGATCGTTAACAATCTGGAGGCGATGACCGAGGCGATTCTTAACCGTCTCTTTGCGGAACTTGAGCCACTCCTTGAGCATCTCGACGAGATTGAACATGCGTGGCCGGCCGTCGAGGCCGATGATATTCATGTTCACGCGAAGCGTGCGCTCCAGGGAGGTTGTCGAGAACAGGTGTGACATGAGTTGTTCGACATCCACACCACGCTTCCTGCTGATCACGAGACGCGTTGGATCTTCGTGATCCGACTCGTCCCGAAGATCGTCTACCTGGGGCAATTTCTTGGCGCGCATCTGGGCCGCAATCTGTTCCTGTATTTTGGCGCCTGAAATCTGATGCGGCAGCGACGTTACAACAATATCGGTACCTTCCATCTTGTACGCGGCCCGCAAACGAAGCGTGCCGCTGCCGGTCGCGTATATTTCATTAATCTCTTCGGCGGACGACACGAGTTCGCCCCCGGTCGGAAAATCCGGGCCCTTCACGTGCTTCTTCAGTTGCGCAACCGTCGCTTTCGGGTTGTCGATCAGGTGGACGAGTGCACTGGCGACTTCATTGAGGTTGTGCGGCGGCACGTCGGTCGACATACCTACTGCGATACCCGTCGTGCCGTTTAGCAGCAGATTCGGCAGGCGCGCAGGAAGTACAACCGGCTCCTTCAGCGTGCCGTCGAAATTCGGTGTCCAGTCCACGGTGCCCTGCCCGAGTTCCTGCAACAGGCTCTTGGCGTACGGCGCCAGTCGCGATTCCGTGTAGCGCATCGCGGCGAAGGATTTCGGATCGTCTGTCGAACCCCAGTTACCCTGCCCGATGACAATCGGGTAGCGGTACGAGAATGGCTGCGCCATCAACACCATGGCTTCATAGCAGGCCGAGTCGCCGTGCGGATGAAACTTGCCGATAACGTCGCCGACGGTACGGGCCGATTTCTTCGGCTTGGATGACGCAGACAGGCCGAGTTCACTCATCGCGTAAATAATGCGCCTTTGAACCGGCTTCAGGCCGTCCCCGATCTGCGGCAATGCCCGATCGAGAATGACGTACATCGAGTAATCGAGATACGCCCGTTCCGTGTAGTCCTTGAGTGGCTGTTGCTCGACGCCCTCGAGGTTGAGGCTGTTTTGTAAGCTTGTCATATCTCTGCCAGGTTGCCCTTGGTTTCGAGCCAGCTTCTGCGATCTTTCGAGCGCTTCTTCGCCAGCAGCATGTCCATGAGTTGATCGGTCTTGTCGCGCCCGCTGATCGTGAGTTGTACCAGGCGACGCGTATCGCGGTTCATCGTCGTCTCACGCAACTGCTCAGGGTCCATTTCGCCGAGACCCTTGAAGCGCGTGACGGACACCTTGCCTTTCTTCTTTTCCGCTTCGATGCGGTCGAGAATGCCCTTGCGCTCGCCTTCATCCAGCGCGTAGAAAACTTCCTTGCCCACATCGACGCGATATAAGGGCGGCATTGCGACATACACGTGACCTGCGAGAATCAATTCGCGGAAATGACGCAGGAACAAGGCACATAACAACGTAGCGATGTGCAGGCC
>Ga0316187_10006495_pt1 | contig 10053 bp, 8 predicted proteins | sample CroRivburrow1_MG_FD_204927 | JGI IMG/M metagenome (GOLD analysis project Ga0316187, IMG submission 204927) | Coastal sediment microbial communities from Maine, United States - Cross River worm burrow 1 | ecosystem: Environmental > Aquatic > Marine > Coastal > Sediment | place: USA: Maine... | reverse complement strand
ACCCCAGAAGGAACGATATCTCATTCAGCGTCTTCGAGCCGGCCCGGAGCATTCTCTCCGCTAGATCGCAGCGCACCTCCTGAAGGACTGCTCTGTACGTCGTGCCCTCTTTTCTCAGTTTGCGCTGGAGAGAGCTTCGACTGACGTTCAGGGATGCCGCCAAGGTCTCTTCAGTCGCTTCGCCGGAGGGGAGCATATCGATAAGGGCAGCCTTTACTCTCGATGCTGTGGTTCCAATCCCGAGACGAGGTAAATAATCTGCGATGATCCTGTCACTCGTATGTACCAACTCAGCATTGGCGTGCGGGAGGGGCTTCCGCAATGAATCCTTGGTAAATAGAACCCTGTTCTTTTCGGAACCGTATTCGATGGCCGATCTGAAGAATTCTTGGCGTTTTCGTCTGCACCCTTGGCCGACGTGAGAAAACGACACCCGAATGGGGTTGAAGTCGGCCCCGTAGCTCACTCGACACATTAAGACGATATTAGTGAGTACGGCGTCCATCACGGCGCCAGACGGGGACATTTTCCCGTCCCGGGCTAAAACCGTAAGTTTGAAATCTTTCGATCTTTCATCGAGGAAAAATTCTCCGGCGGTCGTGATCATCGCTGAGTACCGCACAAATCGTTTGAGCGCGTCTTCCAAAGTGGCGCTGGCAAACCACGCATACCCAAGGGCGTGCCATGTCGTCGGATGCCACTGTTTTCCCACCGTAAGGCCAAAGCACGGATCGCTCGTTCGGTCCTCTGCAAGAGCCCACAATTTGACCATCTTTCTCACGGGATACCTCTCGTCAGATTCGGTCAATAATTGTGGGTCCAGGCCGACCTCTTTAAACAAGGCATCGGCATCGATGCCATGGATGTTCAGACCGTCCCAAATCATCCGGGCCCAGGATGTGATCGTCGAATAATCCATGTTATCACCTCAAAATAAAGATACTTCTTCGGAGAAACAATCGAGACTCTGAGATTCAGCAATGTACCGGACGACTCATCCGACCACAATCCACATTTCTCTAATTGACTCAAATAGTCAAAGACTTGGCGTGTAATGTCAAGTCAATCCCGCTCCCAGGCAGCATCCTTCTCTTGAGGAAAAAACCGAGGCCAGATCAGTGGCAGTCCAGTGGTGTGGTTTCACAACAGAAAGTGGGGCTCAAATGATAAAGGCGGTCGTAGCGATCGTATTGTTCGCTCTGGCAATGGTAACGCCCGCATCGGGTCAGGTCGTTGCCACCGTCTTCGCCGACGACGGAACGGCTCTCGCGACCGACATCTACTGGCCGTTGAGGTTCGGGCCACACCCGACGATCCTGATCCGCACGCCCTACGGCAGGGACGGCATGGCGGAACCATGCATTGCCTTTGCTCTTCTCGGATACGCCTGCGTCGCCCAGGACACCCGCGGTCGGGGAGACTCAGGGGGTGTCGACACGGTTTTCCGGGACGACGCCGACGACGGTAGAGCGACCATCGCGTGGCTGGCCGAGCAGCCGTGGTGCGATGGCAACATCGGAATGTTTGGCGGGTCGGCCTTTGCCATCACGCAGTACCTCCCGGCGCCGGGAGCCAACTCGGCACTGCGTTCGATTTCACCGGTGGTGGCGACTCCTGATCTCTACCACCACGCCTTCCTCCAGGGCGGTGCGATCCGAGAGGCGCTGGCCGTCAACTGGCTCAATGGCCAGGATTCTGGCTTCTTCTTTGACGAGGTCCGTCAACACCGTCTCAAGGACGCCTGGTGGGACTGGGCAGAGGTACTCGAACAAACGGGGTCGACCCACGCCGCCGGTCTCCACGTGGGCGGCTGGTATGACATCTTTGCCCAGGGAACGCTCGATGCCTATTCCACGCTGCAACGGGAAGGCGGTTCGGGAGCGGTCGGCCGCCAGTACCTGATCATGGGACCGTGGACCCACGGCGGTCTGTTCACGAACCTTATCGGCTCCTTGATCTACCCACTGAATGCGGTGCGTAATCCGCTCAACATCCTGCTGCCGTGGTACGACGCGACGCTTCGTGGCGACCATTCGGAGATCGACGACTGGCCAGCGGCGAGGGTCTATCTGATGGGGGCGGTGGGCGAGGCCGGTGCGCCAGGCAACGAGTGGATCGACCTCGACGAATGGCCGCCGCCGGTGCAGCCAGTGCCTTTTTATTTGTCGGCTGCCGCCGGGCTGGCGATAGACCTCCCGGCACCCGGAGACCTGACTCTGTTGTCCGACCCCTCGGACCCGGTGCCGACTATCGGTGGCGCGAATCTCCACCCGAGCCTGATGGTGAATGGGCGCGAAATGGGCGCCGGCCCACAGGACCAACGTCGAATTGAAATGCGGCCCGATGTTCTGACCTTCGCCACCGCACCGTTGCCGCAGCCGGTCACGGTGATGGGGCCGGTGCGGGCAAAGATCTGGCTAGTGCCGGACACCCCGGACCTCGATCTAGCCATTCGCCTTACCGATGTCTATCCGGACGGACGATCAATGCTGGTGCTCGATGGCATCCAACGAGCGCGGATGCGCTGCGGAGACGACACCGAGTGCCTTCTGACTCCGGGAGAGCCGGTGGAGTTGACGGTCGAACTTTGGTCGACGGCGCTGGTCTTCAACGCCGGCCACCGCATCCGGATCTCAGTCTCTGGAAGCAACTGGCCGCGCTTCGAGGTCAACCCGAACAATGGCAGAAATCTCAATCTCATGGCTCCGGGTCAGGTGGCACACCCCCGGCTGCTTTTTGGCGCGGACTACCCATCCCGGCTCGAAATGCCGGTGCTGCCGGAGCTCTCCGGTATCCGGCGCACGGGTCGACGGGTACAGACTGCGGATAAGAACATCGGGTTGGCTTCATCGGGTTGGAAAGAGCAGTTGATTGAGGGGAGCCAATCGGATCGCTGGATCAGAGAGATCTTGATCGACGCGCTGCGCGGTCCGATCAACCCGTCCCTGATGACGGCCTCGCACGAGAATAGTGCCCCCAATATGGGTGTCAGGCCCAACGATTGAACGACTTCAACGAACCGGGAACATCGGTGCCAATCGGTGCCAGGTCAAACGGTTCCTTCTGGGTGCCAGGCCCAACGATTTAGCTATTTCACGAGATGGTCACGCAGTGGTTCGGCTTGTCCGGGCGTAGTTTTCGACATCCGTGCCAGGTCAGACGATTCCGACGATTCTACCAACACATCATCGTCAGGGGTTGATGGAGTCGCTGCAATAACCTGGTCGAGCTGATCAACGGCATCCGAGAACTCCACCTCCTTTGATCTTCTCTGCGCGCCCGTTCGGGCCCACCGGCTCACCACATCCGGATGCTTCCCAAGGAGACCACAATCGTCTGACCTGGCACGGATGTTATATAGGTTAGGGAACTGTCGTCGTCCAAACGCTGGTGTTCCCGTTCTCGAAACCATCCGCAAAGATCTCGGCGGCCACGCAGACGGTGATCGATCCGCGGGGGTCAGTCATGTCGCCGAACCATACTACCGCGTAGTCACCGAATATCCCGGCACCCATGGCCGGCCACGGGTCGCGACTCGCCCACACCACCTGGTTGAGGATGACATCGTTGTGGCCCGGACTCGCCTTCCACGCGGCAAGAGCGCCGCCGGCGGTTGCACCGGCACTCGCGTAATAGGCGATTTCGTAACCAGCAGCGAAGTAGACGCCGCCGGTGATTTCGTTCGGTTTGCTCCACATCAAAGATGCTTGCGCGTGATCCGCTGTGTAACAGACCTCGGTCCAGCTCCCCTGGTCCGACCAGCTGTGGAGGTTGCAGTTGGCAGGAGCGTCCGGGTGATTGGTTTCGAGATCCCAGACGTGCAACTGGGCGACCTCGGTCAGTGACTTCGACCATGGAACGGCACCGTGACCCTCGTCTACCCGATATTCATTGATCGCCTGCAGGAGCGCAGCCTCCTCGCTCGTGAGACAGTCGCCAGGGTCGGCCGCGCCGGCCAGACCGGCTCCACTCAGTATGGCGACGGCGACGACAGTCGAAACAACGGATCTGGGCATCGGACCTCCACGACTCATCGGGGTGAGGGTGGCGCCGGCACCGTACCTACACCGAGATACGGTCTCGAAGCGCCCTCCATATTTCATTGTATCGCGCTGAGAGATATTTCGACCGTGGCCAACCCGGTTGCCATTACCCACAAGAAAAAAGGTGCCGAAAAAGGTGCCAGACACTCACTTATGATCTTCTGGCTCGGCTTGCCAGGGCATAATTTTCGACCAGGAGCCAGGGAAAGGCTAGCTCGGCGGGTCCGGCTTCGCTGCCTCGCACTTCGCCGGGACAGTATTGGTGGGCCGCCCGGGACTCGAACTCGCTGACGGTGGGGAGACACCGCGCCCGCAGGGCGCAAGTAACCCAGGACCACCGGATTAAAAGTCAGCTCGTAAGCCTATTAAATACAATGATTTACGATACAGAACGACACTCAACAACAAGAAACGAGTGGACTTACGAGCAGCCCCGATCACCTCGCACTGTGGTGCGTTGTTGTCGAGAATCGTCGTTTGTTGAGTTCAAGTGCACCAGGAGTACACTTGGGGGTGAATCCCCACAGGTCTCCCAGTCAAGGACGATCTCTTCGAGTCAGCCTTCGTCGCCCTCGGCCTGTCGATACGGATCCGCTAGCTCGGGCTTGCCCCACGCTTCGTAGTTGGTGACAACCCTCCGACGCGCCGCTCCGGTGCGCGGGTGGTCCTCGCCGAAGGTGTCGGAAATGATCCGGAAGCTCTCCACCAGGAGCGGTTCCGCTTCCTGGTGTCTGCCCTGGGAGATGAGGCTGCTCGCGAGCAGGTTTTTTGTCGTCGCGATCTGCCACGAATCCTCGGTAAAGACCTTCCGTTGGATGTCGAGGGCCTCGCGGTAGTAGCTCTCGGCTGCGTCGGGCTCGCCCAGTCGTTCCAGCACAGTGGCGAGCATTGTGAGGTCTCCTGCGACGACCGGGTGGTTGTCGCCGAAGGTCGTGCGGTCCCCTTCAATGATCTCACGCAGCACCTGCTCGGCTTCCACGAGTTTCCCGGAGTCTCGGAGCACCGAAGCGAAGCTGCTCAGCGTAGCGTTCAGCTCCGGATGGTGCTCGCCGTAGATTTTGCGGTTCAGCGCGACCGCTTCCCGGATCATTTGCTCAGCTTCTTCGTAATCCCCGCGCCTGGCCAACGACTGACCGAGGTTGTTGAGGCTCTGAGCGACCGAAGGGTGATCGTCACCCAGGATCTCCCTTCGTTGAGCCAACGCCTCTCGGTTGAGCCGCTCGGCCTCGTCATCCCGTCCGAGTTTGCTCGCACTGTACGCCAAGTCATTGATGATACTGGCGGTCGCCTCGTTTGGCCCTCCAGAGAGCTCTCGCTCCGTCGCGAGTGCCTCCTCGAAGAGCGGTATCGCGGCCTGGAATTCGCCCCTGTGGAGGTGCAAGACGGCGACGTGGTAGAGGCTCTCCGCCACCTCCGATGAGCGGTCGCCGTGCAGGCGTCGCTGCAGGGCGAGAACTTCGTTGAGCCGGGGCTCTGCCTTTTCAAAATCTCCCGTCTCCATGTAAAGGACGGCGAGGTTTTCGGCGGCCTCCGCAGACCCCGCAGTTTCCTTCCCATACAGCTCGCCCTGAAGCACCAGCGCCTCCTCGAGCAGCGGTGCGGCCTGGTCGAAGAGGCCCAGGCTCAGGTAAACACGTCCCAAAACGCTGCTCAGCATCGCCCGAACCTCCGGTTGTTGCTCGAGCTCGTCGGACATTTGGCCCACGCCTCGATCGAGCAGCTCGCGAGCGGTGATGTCTCGGTCGCGGGCCTCGGCCGGATCAGCGACAGCGAACAGCTGCACCAGGAACTCTGTGACCGCCAACGCGTTTCGAGCCTCGTGGTTCGCCCTGTCACGTTCGTGTGCAATGGTGTTCGCCTGGATTGACAGCGTGATCACACTGCCGGCGAGGAGCAGGAGGATGGCGGCGGCCGAGAAAAACGGAACCTTGTGGCGCTGCACCATCTTTCGCAGCTGATAGGCCGCGCTCGCTGGTCTGGCGAGGATCGGTTGGTTTTTCAAAAACCGATCGATGTCTTCCTCGAGGGCTGTCACACTTTGATAACGGCGGGTTGCGGACTTCTCGAGCGCCTTGAAGGTGATGGTTTCGATGTCCCGATCGGGTCGTGAACCGCCCTTCCACGCACTGATCAGAGATTTCGGGGACTCCTCGCAAATCATCCGGCTGATCTCGTGCATCGGTTTGCCGATAACGTCGTACGGCAGGTCACCGGTAAACAGCTGATAGAGCACGACTCCGAGCGAATAGATATCGGTTCGCATGTCGATCTCGTCCGGATTGCCGCGGATTTGTTCCGGACTCATATAGCTGAGCGTTCCACGAATTGTCCCGGCATCCGTCACCAGAGTTGTTGCGGCGACGTCTGTATCCGTAATCCGCGCAAGGCCGAAATCGAGGATCTTGACTCCAGGTGCTCCTGCTGCCCCTTGCGCGGACCCCGAACTCTCATCTTCGAAAATCAGAATGTTGGATGGTTTGAGGTCGCGATGGACCACCCCGCGCTGGTGTGCATAGGCAACCCCTTCACAGATCCTTCGAAAGACCCGCAGCCGAAGATCGAGCTCAGTCGATGACAATTTCTGATCGGCGGGCCTTCCGGCCAGCCAGTCGGCGAGGGTTTGACCCCGCACCAACTCCATCGCAAAAAAATGCTCGCCGTCTTCGGTGCGACCAGATTCATAGATGGCCGCTATGGCTGGGTGCTTGAGCCGCGCCAGCACCTGAGCCTCCCGCTGGAACAGCTTGACCGCTGTGTCGTCCAGGCATCGGTCTCCACGGATAACCTTGAGGGCGACCGGGCGCTTCGGGTGTTGCTGCTCCGCTTCGTACACCACCCCCATACCCCCGGCACCGATCATCCTCACGACTCGGAAGTCACCGATCAGTGGTGGCTTTGTTTTTCTGGGTAGGTCAGCGGTCGAACCAGTGGATCCGCTCCCGTGTGCTTCGCTCAGGCCCCCGTCGTCAGCGTGTGGGTCGTTGGGGGACGCAGGCGGACTACCTGAACCGGGACGTTCGTCGGCCATAACGCGACCTCCTTCAGCGCCCTTCCGGGGGGCGACTCTCACCACGCTAATGGCTGGCGGAATCTAATGCCTCCTCTGGGTACCGACCTCGACGCACGATTTTCGCAGCTTTCTTTCCCGGGATGATACCACCGACCCATCCGCGGGTCCTTCTCGCCCGCGTCCTCATGCACGTGGCCGAGCCCAGAGCCCACCTCGTACGCCACTACGGTGAGTACTCGGTCGCGGCTCGTGCCAGACGCCGCCGGCAGGAGCAGCCCATCGAGCACGGCCGCGAGCTCCCGAACCCCGACCTTACCGCTGAACGCAACCCTTCACCAGCCGAGCGGCGCGCCTCGAGGTGTGCATGGGCGCAGCTGATTCGTCGCATCTACGAATCTGATCCGCTGCTCTGTGACTGCGGCGCCCAGATGAAGATTATCGCCTTCATCACCGAGCCCGCCGTTGTCGACAGCATCCTGCTTCACCTCAAACGTCATGGCGCCACACCTGCTCGTGACCCGCCGTCGAAAGCTAGGACTGAGCCGTTCTGATTCGCCCCAACCTCTCAACACCCCGCGTGGCCCAAGGAGAAGTGCGCTCGCACTCGCCCTCCAAATCCTCCTCGGCTGACCCCGGCTACCTCATCCGCGACTTCAGCTGCCCCAGGCGGAACTCGACCTCCCCAGCTCTCGGCAAACAGAATCCCCAGGCCGGGAAACGCAGTCGCCATCAGCTACTCTTCCGGACCGGAAATGCAATACGCTATCCCCCTCTCAGCAATCAGCCGCACCCGCCGCGGGCTGCATACGATAACCTCGTGTCCCACCTCCTCGAGCAATCGCGATACCCACGGAGAGGAACCGCCGGCCTCGAGTACGGTCTTCATCCGATCGCGCTGGGCGAAGAACTTCGTCAGCGCTGGACGCGACGTCCTCACCCGCGACGTCTCCATCACCTCGCCCTCTTCATCCAATATGCAGATCTCACTGTACGAAACGTGAACGTCGATGCCACAATACTCCATGCTGGTCTCCTTATCTTGGGCCTTGAGCCCGTTCTAGATTTGGCGAGCATTGTGCTACGCCGTTTTAGGAGACCGGCCTACTCATTCCATCTGGCATCGATATGTAAAGCCTGGCACCGATATGGGGAAGCCGTTTTTGGGTTCAACTGCGCAAGGAGTGCGCAAATGATGAAATCATCCGACGTTGCCCAGAAAAGCCCGCAGACCACAGCCACAGCTCACATTGGGATACTTGTCTGTATCGACATGTAGTTGTTGAAATTCAATTCCCCGCGAGATACCTTCCACTTCACGGTGTTCAAAGAAATTACATGCGGAAGGGTGACGGCTGCCGTTCCCGCTGGCAGGGGGCGGGTGGTTGGCGGAGCCCTGCCTCGACACAAACGCAGAGAAAACAAACCCGGGGAGTCATTTCGGCTCCGGAATGTCTTATCGAACCACATTTGTGAAAGGAGGAATTGATGCGCAGATGTCTTGTGTGTTTTGTAGTTGGATTGGTGATCGTCCTGCAGGCAGGGATGAGCTTTGCCGGCAGGCCACAGTTAACGGTGCTGAACGCAACGGTTGATTTCGGGCCCCCTGGGACCATTTTTATCGAAGGGGAGTACTTCTATTGGAAGGGTGACGAAGAATTGGTGGTCTTCCTTGGCGATGAAGAACTCACCATCAACTACAGCAACGACACTGAAATCGAAGCTTTTCTCCCGTCGGGGATCGAGTCCGGTTCATATCTGTTGACGGTATCCCGAGGAAATGGCATTCCCAAATTTGCCCTGTTCGAGGTCGCGGTTGGTGCTCTGCCAGGACCTCAGGGAGAGCAGGGACCTCCTGGTGAACAAGGACCTGAAGGCGACCAAGGGCCCATTGGCGACCCGGGACCTGCGGGCGATCAAGGACCCGAGGGCGACAAGGGGCCTGTTGGCGACCAAGGGCCCGTAGGTGACAAAGGGCCCGTGGGTGATCAAGGGCCGGTGGGCGACAAGGGACCCGTTGGCGACAAAGGACCTGTCGGCGATAAAGGGCCTCAAGGGGACCAGGGAATCCAAGGTGTGCAGGGCATCCAGGGGCAGCCGGGGGTTCAAGGGCCTCCCGGTGACCAGGGGCTTGTTGGTGATCAAGGTCCTCCGGGATCTACGGTCCCTGACGGATCCGCAGAAGACGATCAGCTTTTCTGGCACATCGACACAACTGCAGGCAGCAGTTGGATCGCACGACAGCCTGACCCCAGAGATCACATGCCGCCATTCCTGGGCCTGAACTACATCATTGCCCTCGTCGGCATCTACCCGTCTCGAAACGGCGCTGAGCCATTTATTGGCGAGATCAGCATTTTTGCGGGGAACTTCGCGCCGAGAGGTTGGGCATTCTGCGATGGGCAACTTTTGCCTATTTCCTCAAACGATGCTCTGTTTTCACTTCTTGGAACGACATATGGTGGAGACGGAAGAACCAATTTTGCCCTGCCAGATCTTCGCGGTAGGGCGCCCATCCATAAAGGGAACGGTTCCGGGCTCACGCCCCGCGTTCTGGGTCAAAGAGGAGGCGCTGAAACACATCCAGGGCATTAAATGCTGAAAGGCTCGCTCGAGGAGGCCCGCTTCGGAGAGCGGGCCTCTCTTTTTTTCTGCCCGAGTCGTTGGTGATATGACAGGATTACTTCATGCCAAATAAAATCGTCGTGATATTCCTGATCTTACTCGGTGTCGGTAACTCCGTTGGTCGAGCCCAGGATCGACCAACGGGCTCGACGATGTGGTTTCTTGATCACATCGGTATTTCCCGAGTAGCCATCCACGAGGCCCCCTCTACGCCTGTCGTCGTCGCAATCGTGGATGACGGAGTGAGGGTCTCGCATCAGGATCTGAAAGGATTTATCTGGACCAACCCCGGGGAGACGCCCGGCAACCTGCTCGACGACGATGGCAATGGATTTGTCGACGATATCCATGGATGGGATGTATCCGGCGGCGATTCTG
>Ga0316187_10006494_pt1 | contig 10055 bp, 7 predicted proteins | sample CroRivburrow1_MG_FD_204927 | JGI IMG/M metagenome (GOLD analysis project Ga0316187, IMG submission 204927) | Coastal sediment microbial communities from Maine, United States - Cross River worm burrow 1 | ecosystem: Environmental > Aquatic > Marine > Coastal > Sediment | place: USA: Maine... | reverse complement strand
ACCTTCTCCGTGAAATCATCAGAGCATTTGGCAGTAACTTCTCGAAGCCCTGAACTCGATCACGCTGAAAATAACATACCTAGTTAACATTATGTCTTATTTCACCTGCAATAGCAAGGTGATAAACCAAGATTTACGCAATTTTTACTCCATAGTGATTACGTGGCTAAAGAGAGAACTCGCCTGGCTCGAGGTGTTCGTCCAACTGATAGGTGTTGGCCTAACGTTATACGTCGCATCCTCCGGCGAGACAGGCAAATTCCTGGGCAGCAGTAGTCAGATCTTCTTCTTCATAACGGTATATCTTTGAGAAATCGATTACCGGGAACTCGTCATTAAGCTTCTCGAATTCAGCTTCGCCAATTTCTACATAAGGCATCTGATCGTACTGTGCATCAAAGGCAGGGAGGAATGCCATGCCGCCAATCTTGTCTTGATGCTCCCAGATCCATCGAATGATGTCTAAAACCTCATCAGGCTGATAAGTAATGGTTACACTGGGATTGTGTTCAGTATAGTGGACTTTATTCTGCAACCAGAATTCACATTGTTCCAAAGCACTGCGTTGGTTTCGTGTAATAGCGCCCTCTGGAGCTTTTACTGGAAAGTGAATAACCCAGGTAGTGACGCCATCGTGGGTTTGACCATTTTCAGGATCCATGGGTACGCCGGCATCGCTAAGCACTTTCAACACGGGCGAGTGATCGCTCACTCGCACGTTGCGAATATAGTATTGTGCCCAACGAGAATGGAGACCAGACGATGAATTTAGCAATTGTGATGAATTGCCTGATGGTTTAACCGCGGTAACAGAAGCTGATTGGTTAATGCCCAATAAGGCAGCAAATTGGCGGTTAGTCTCAACTGCTACATCGCGCAGCCGTTCTTGGATCACTGGATCTTGAGCGACCGGGCTGTCCATCTGACCGTTCAAATCGACGCCTAGAAGCCGTTCTTCCTCACAGTTCTTGCGCCACTCAGGCCGCAAACCAGGGAAATATGTAGCCATGCTTTGTATCGTACCAATGATTGCCGCCAATTCTACTTTGTCGTGCAGGCTGTCATAATCATCATCATGCCGGGCAACGGCGCTTGTGAGATTACAGAACTGATAGGGTCTTAAAATAATTTCTCCGCAGGGATTGGTACCGAAAGCGGCTGCTGCACGCCGTTCGGTCCGGCTGTCGATCGCAGCCTTGCGATTGAAGATACCCGGTTCGCCGCGTTCCGTTTCTACCATGTCTAATACAAAGCGCGTGATTTCAGTCTGGCTTAGTTCCCGTTCGGGCCAAACGGCCGAGTTATTGGCATTCCATCTCTGGCTGTTACTGCGCCAAAAATCACCATCTTTGCAGTAGCGCATTTCGTTATCGTCGTAATCAAAGAGCGATATCATAGCTGTACGCCGCACACCCCCGGAAACAGCCGCATCGCCTACCGCGCACATGAGATCGTGAGCATCTAATGGGCGAAGGAATCCCCCTTGGCGACTATAAAGCCGGGTTTTTGTGAAGTCCAACATCTTGCGTAATGGTTCCGGACCGGAAGCGCGGCCTCCTTTCATACGCAGTGGGGCACCGGCGGGCCTTACCTCTGAATAATCGAAGATTACATCTTCACCCGCAAACCAGGCTTCTAGATCCACGCGAAGCGCCTGCGCCCAGCCCTCAGAGGAATCTGGAACCACAAATGTGGCAGCTGGATTCGTGCTGCGCCGTGCGATTCTCGGGAATTGTTCAACATACTGGCGTTCGACCGAATATCCAACACCGCAACCACTCATGGAAATGATTAAAGCTTCCACAAAGGAATCGATGCTATCAACGGGCATGTAGGAGCAGTTATAGATAGCGATGTTGTTGCGTCGGGCCGCCGGGCCGGCCATGGCCAGAAGACGCATAGAAGGCATTACCTCCATTTCCAAGATGCCGTGGCGAATGCGTTCATATGTCTCTTGTGGAAGGCGATATTCTGACAATTCACGTAGATACTCTACAGCGCGGTCGACCGTCTCAATCCAGGTTTCGCGCCGGCCGAGGTCGTAGTTAAAGCGGGAATACTTATCGTAAAACTGGAACTTTTGTAATTGGGTAGGGAAATATTTGTCAGAAGCAGCAAAAGCATCGCGTACCTCGGAAGAGACGGGACGCGACGTTCGCATCTTGGCGTGCTCAGCACGGTAGAGAATATAATGCTTGGCGGCTTCATATTCGCCGGCTGCTTGGAGGACCATTTCGACGATGTCCTGAACGCCTTCCACAGTCGGGAGATCGTATTTAGCAGCGACCACATTGGCTACCTGCTTGGTGATTTCAGTGACACTAGTCTGCGGTTTATTTTCAAGACTGCTAAAACAACGTTGAAACGCCTTTTTGATGCGCTCAACGTCAAAAGGAACTATGCGGCCATCCCTTTTGACAATTTGCTCGGGTATCTTCACCTTAAAGTAAATGCTATCTTCGCTATAACCGTTCTTGCTCTGAAGACTTTTGTTTTGATCAGGCCTTCCATTTTTTGGGGCAATGATTTCTGTTCTCATTGATTGTTCTGACATTAGCTTTTTTACTCCTTGATGAATTGGTTCTGCTAGTAGTTGCCCCAAAAAAGGTGATCGGAGGCCGTGTGATAATAATTAATAATTTCCTATTCTTGTATTTTGTGGTCTCTTTTTTCACCCGCAAAGCGCAGCATACAATATACCATCGTCGGATTGCCCGCGTGGTATCAATTATTCCCCTAGAAGTTGGTCTATTTCGTTGCGAATGGATCCCAGGTCGCTTAAACCTAGGTAGACGATGGCATAACGAATATAAGCGACTTCATCAAGCTCTTTAAGCTTGCGGATGGCGAGATCGCCAACATAGCGACTTTTGATTTCAGAGCGGCCGAGCTGCTGCAATTCTGCCTCAATTTCACCGGCAATTCCTTCCACTTCCGTAGTTGAAATCGGCCGCTTTGCGCACGCAACCCAAAGCCCGCCCATGAGCTTGTCACGCGAGAACTCCTCTCGAGTGCCATCGCGTTTGATCAACATCGGAGTAGCCAAAATGGGTCTCTCATAGGAGCTATAACGTCGTTTGCATCCATCACAAACACGCCGGCGCCGCGTACCACCACGCGCATCGTGACTGGTATCGATGACACGTGTCTTTTTATGACCGCAGTACGGGCATTTCATCGAACACTCCTAATTCCTTGAGACCCCAGGTAAAGGTGTTGCCTAGGTCGAATGTGGAAATTACACCATATATGGGACACATCTTCTGGCCAACCCCCACATGTGCTACATTAACTGTCAGATTATAGCATGGCAGATCATGACTCGCAAGTTGGATTATCCCGAATGAACCTTAAAAAATAGATTAAAACTTATGGCAGTTAAATTTTTTATTTTTCGTAGTCTGGCAAAAAGGAATTGAGAATAATTTCACATTTGGGCATGGACGAATTCCGGTAGACGAGACAATGATAGGGAACAGAAATGCGCCACAGATAATAGTGAGGTTTTAACTTCATTCAAGTCTAGACACAATAACTATACTGGGCGTTCACGGTTCACAGAAACACAAAAGCAACTGAAATCACTCAGCCCGAACGTGACAATTCGCTTACGTTCGGGACTGCGCGATTCAGCACAAAACTTAGTTTTGTATTGCCCTAACCAATCTTAATTTTCATAAGAGAGGATCAGGCGGTTAGTGTATGAATGTAGGCAAATAATGTTGCTGGCGGCAACATTAGCGACGTTTCCGCAGAAAAGCCGGGATATCCACGTCATTGATCCGGTAGCCAGTTTGTTGGCTGGCCAAACGTGGTTCCGAGCTATGGCGCGTGGCGGACGCGCCTACAGATACGGATTCCCTAACTGGCGGTTGATTTGGCATATCTTGCGCGACAGGGCGGTTGACCGCGCGGGTGATAGGCCTTACTAAAGGCATGTGATGCTCGAAACCGGTGGCGATAACCGTGATGCGAATCTTATCTTCCATTCGTTCGTCGATAACAGCACCAAAGATAAGGTTTACATCCGGGTGTGCGGTCTCGCGAATGATGGAGGCAGCCTGGTTAATCTCGTACAAGCTTAAGTCCGAGCCACCAGTTACATTGAACAGTATCCCGCGTGCACCATCAATGGTAACATCCAAAAGATGGCTAGATAGAGCCTGTTCAGCCGCTTCTCTCGCCCGATCATCACCGGTTCCATGACCCACGGCCATCAGAGCTGCTCCGCCCAAAGACATGATTGACTTGACGTCGGCGAAATCGAGATTGATGAGGCCGGGAATGGTGATCAACTCACTAATCCCTTGAATACCCTGTCGAAGGACGTCGTCGGCGAGCCGGAAGGAGTCAAGCAGAGAAATCCGCTTATCGGCCGTTTCCAGCAAGCGATCATTGGGTATAACAATCAACGTATCAACATGCTCCTTGAGCTGTTCCAGCCCAGCCTCGGCGGCACGCGCGCGCTGCGCACCTTCAAAGGTAAATGGGCGAGTAACAACACCAATGGTGAGGGCACCCACTTCTCGTGCCACCTTAGCCACAACTGGCGCGGCTCCTGTGCCTGTTCCACCGCCCATACCGGCGGTGACGAAAACCATGTCAGAGCCTTGCATGATTTGCTGCAACTCCTCCACAGATTCCTCAGCAGCATCGCCGCCAACCTCCGGATCTCCACCAGACCCGAGGCCGCGGGTGGTCCGTTCCCCAATAGCGATACGCTGTTGGGCTTGGCTTCCCATTAAGGCCTGCTGGTCGGTGTTGACGGCGATGAAATCAACGCCGGCAATATTTTCAATTATCATGCGGTTGACGGCATTGCAACCGCCACCACCAACGCCTACGACACGGATGAGCGCTGCCCCTTCCGTTTCAGGCATTCTTTGAACATCACTTGCTCTACTTCTTTTGTTCATACTAACCCCTCTATACAAAACTACAATACACTAACAATACTTTTACAAACCACAAAGGACCAAACGGTCGTTGGTGGAAAAAAAACTTTATCCAGGCAAGAGCATCTTCAGGAATCCTCCGAACTTCTCACCAATCTTGTGGCCTTGTGGTGCACGAGGCCGGTACATATGTTGGTTGGTCATCGCCCAGCGCAGCAAGCCGACGCCCGTGGCATAGGCAGGGCTGTGCAGTTGATCAACCAGACCGAGCAGATTCCTGGGCGAGGCGACGCGTGCCGGAACGTTTAATACACGTTCAGCTACATCTGTGATTCCCCGTAACTGGGCAGCACCTCCTGTCAAAACGATTCCCGCAGGCAGCAGGCCGTCATAGCCGGATTGCTCAATTGCTTGAAGGATAATTTTGAAGATCTCTTCTACTCTCGCTTCAATCACATAGGCCAGATCCTGGCGACCGACCTGAATCTTCTCGCCGCCAAATGGCTCAACAGGAAATACATTTTTGGGATCAATCTGTTCGGGGCGACAATCGCCATATTGGATCTTAGCGCTTTCGGCTACCTCATAAGGAGCCCGAAGACCAATAGCGATGTCGTTCGTGATGTGATACCCGCCAATGGGAATGACTTTTGTGTACCAGATTGCGCCTTGTTTATAAAGGGCAACATCGGTAGTTCCTCCGCCTATGTCAGCCACAATAACGCCCATTTCCCGTTCATTGGGCTCAAGCACAGCTTCACCTGATGCCAAAACATTTAGGATGAACTCCTCGGCATTGATACCTACGTTTTCTGCACACTGGGCGAGGTTCCGAAGGGCGGGGGAAGCGGCGGTGACGATATGAGATTCAACTTCCAATCGATAACCGTGCATGCCCAAGGGGTTCTTAACACCCTTGTGTTCATCTACCGTGTATTCACGGGGTATCATATGCACGATCTCACGGTTATGGGGAATTGGGATTGCCTGTGCTGCTTCCAGTGCCCGCTCGATGTCGGCAACGGTGATGCCGCCGGTCTCACGATTGATCGGTGCGACCCCGCGGCTGTTGGTGCAGCTAATATGCTCGCCAGCCATACTTATCAAAGCATCGCGAAGCTCATAACCAGATGTCTGTTCTGCCGCTTCAATGGCGCGGGCGATGACTATGGAGGCTTCGCGAACGTCAACCACCATACCTTTGCGCATCCCACGGGAAGGCTCAACGCCAAGACCAATGATCTGAAGCTGACCCTCGCGCATTGCGCCAACAAGGGCGCAAACTTTTGTCGTTCCGATGTCCAGTCCAAAAATTATTTCTTCCATAAGACCGTACCCTCTCCTTTGTTCTAAATGAGTTGCGAACCGCTAATCTGCGGCCGGGTCTGGAATGCAACTCCATCTGCGGATCACTGTGCCAGGTAGTATGGCTTCTCTTGATTGCTTACACTGATATGGGCGGGTCGAATCCCGCGCGATAGCAGGTCTTCGACGATTGTTTCGTAGATAATCAGTTTCTGGTTCATGTCATTACCAGTGCCAAAGTAACCGCGCCAGCCTCGTCCATCTTGATAACTTAATCCACCATAGGGGCGATAGTAGAGTTGGTCTATGCCCGGGCGTAATTCTCTTAATTGCAAAGCCCCTGCCAAAATCTCTTGCGGGACATAGGCGCGACTCACAGGTAGTTCACCGTCTTCATCGGCCACTGTTTCATCAGCTCTGATTTCTTCCACTGCCGGCGTTATGGGTTCATCCGTCACGTTTTCATCTTCGTTGACAGGTTCCTCTTCAGCGATTGGGTTTTCAGCCACTTCGGTCTCCTCATCGACGATTGTTTTGTCTGTTGTTGGCACGGCCGCTACCGTCTTAATCGGACCTGTTTCGGGTATGATTTTCAGCAGCCCAGTGGAAGGAAATCCAGCGGGAATAAAGCGGCCGCTGTGGGTGATTCCATATTCAACCCCATTTTCAAACCAAACTGCCACGGGCGCCTCTTCAGCGATCTGGATCAAGACCTCATTTGGCCAACGAAGAGTAACGGTTGATGAAACAACGCCAGGTAGTTCTGCGATTTGTTCGGCCGCATTGGCCGGATCGGAAGCGAAAATATGGCTGCCGGCCAAGCCGCTGGCCTCAGCTACTTTTTCTGGTGTGATCGACTGTGCCCCTTCAACCGGGATATATGTCAAATAGAACCGCCGTTCTTTGGCGATTGTGGCCAGCGCATAGATGGTGAAAATCAGCAATCCTAAGCTAAGCCAACGTGAGTTAATAAAGAATCTTTTCAGTGCGAAAAGGCCCAAACGCAAATTTTCAGTCTTCTGTCTCCGCCGGCGTTTCTGGGCAGTTTTTGGTACATTGAGGCGCGGATAGTTCGCCACTGACGAAGATTGCATGCGGGCCCTTTTCGGTTGTTTTCGAAGCTTATTGCGCTCTGTCTTTCGTACCATCTCAATTCAAGTGATTATGTAGTGATATTTTGCTTACTTTCTCTAGGTAACCGTTTGTTCCCAGAGGATAAGATTCAGGTCTGCCCAATTACGTTTTCATTATTTACAAGAGATGTTTCCAGCCCCTCTTTTTCGTTATACCGTTCGAGCGACAAAACAATCAGGCGGTCAAGAAGTTCTTGATAGCTGATGCCACTGGCTTCCCAAAGTTTGGGATACATAGAGATCTGTGTGAAGCCTGGGATTGTATTTATCTCATTCATATAGAGCTTGCCACTATCTTTGTCCAGCATCAGATCCACGCGCCCCATACCGGCGCAATCTATGGCTTTGTAAGCGCGAATGGCCATTGCTCGCACTTGTCCTGATAGCTCATTGCTTATTTCGGCCGGTATCAGCAGTTCAGATTCGTCCTCCGAACCCGGTTCAGCCATATACTTGGCCACATAATCATAAAAACCTCTGCGCGGTCGAATCTCCCCCACAATGCTCGCTTCTGGTTCATCGTTGCCGAGGATCGCGACTTCAAGTTCTCTGGCATTAATTCCCTGTTCAATGACGATACGCCTATCGTACCTGATGGCTTCGTCAATTCCGGCAACCAATTCCGCACGGTTTTCACAGCGGCTGATACCGACACTTGAGCCCAAATTGGCAGGTTTTGTAAACAGTGGATAATGTAATTTGTCTTCGATCTCATGCACGATGACTGGCGAACGTTGCGCCCAATCTCCGGTCGTAACCAACATCCAGGGTAGGACGGGTATATCATTGGCAGCCATGGTGTATTTAAAAATAGCCTTGTCCATACCTACCGCAGAGCCAACAACGCCAGCTCCGACATATGGTAGGCCAGCTAGTTCAAGTAATCCTTGAACTGTGCCATCTTCACCATATGGACCATGTAGGATTGGAATTACAACGTCAAGTTCCGTGACTACGGAAATGCCTACCGGCTGCATTTCTTGCAACTCAACCTGCATTAGTGCAGACGATTGTGGGTCAGGCAACAAGGTGGCAGGATGCACTTCAGATTTGCCGGAGTTGAGAGCTGCCAGCACTTCGCCAGTTATCCAGCGTCCTGATCGAGTAATGCCGATAGGGACGACTTCGTATTTCTCGGGATCTAAAGCAGACATTACAGATTGTGCTGACATCAATGACACATCGTGTTCACCTGATCGGCCGCCAAGTATGACGCCGACCCGGATCTTTTTCCTATCATGCTTCGGGTTAATATTTCCCATTGCACCTAATCACTGTCGGATTCGGGCTTCACAATTGTCGCGTGGCGAACGCCCGATTTCCCGCTAATCCTTAAAATCCCAGTCTCCAACTAACTCAACCTCTAATTCCATCTCAACACCAAATTGTTCATGAACCGAGTTCCAGGCTTCGGCAATCAAGGCACGGATCTCTTCAGAAGTGGTGTCGCCGTCGCTAACAAAGAAGTTGGCGTGTTTTTTAGATATGCGGGCGTTGCCAACCTGAAATCCTTTTAACCCCGCGGTTTCAATCAGATAGCCGGCATAGTAGTTTTCCGGATTTTTAAACATAGAGCCCATTGATGCGCCACCAGGCTGGGATTGTTTGCGCTGCGCCGTAAAGGCATCGGCACGAGCTGATAACACCTCTACTGAATCGGGCGCTAGTTGAAGTTCGGCCGACAATACCACGCGTCGCGTACGCGATTTGTGCTGGTCGCGTTTGAGAGCGCTATCCCGGTATTCATACTGCATCTCTTCGTTTGAATAGACTCGCACACCGCGCCCTGGTTGCCAAACCGTTGCACCGAGCAGGACGCCGCAAATATCACCGCCGTGTGCACCGGCGTTGCCAATCACGGCACCGCCAATGGTCCCCGGCACACCAACGGCCCACTCTAGACCGCCTAACCCTTTGGCAATGCATTGGCGTGCCAATGAAGAAAGATTCATTCCGGATTCAACATTGCAGACGATGCCAATTCCGTTATGACGAAAGCTGACGGTACGTGCGCGGTTGAGAATTACCAGCCCGCTAATGCCTGTATCAGCCACTAGAATGTTAGAGCCACCGCCGAGAATGAAATAGGGTATCTTTTGGCGATAAGCCATCTCCACAGCCTGTTGCAACTCTTGCGCCGTGGAAACGGACAGAAACATCTCAGCTGGACCACCGACACGAGCCGAAGTGTAACGTGACAAAGATTCATTCACCTTTAGCGTCTCGCCAAATACATCACGAAATTGCTCCCGCGTCATTTCACTAACTGCAGTTTTCACTCTCATAGTCTCGCCGAATCCTTGCTCCAGATATATTGCCACTTACTCAAGGGTGAAATGAATGCACCCGCTTTTGCAATGCTTTTAACAAACCTTCTCCCACTAGATTCCCATCCCCCGCGCCAAGAGTGAGAACAACATCGTCCGGATGAATGCGATCGAGGAGAAAATTGATAGCATCATTTTTTTGTGCTATGTAGATTGCAGAGGGATGGTTCATCGCCTCGACTACTGCCGCACTGTTTAACCCCAAAGAATCTGTCTCGCGGCTGCGATAAATGTCCAGCGCTACTACTTTGTCGGCTTCACTGAAACTGTCCGCAAACTGGGTCAGCATCAGCTTGGTCCGGCTATAGGTGTGCGGTTGCCAAACTGCCCAAAGTCTTCGCTCCGGATACCGCTGCCTTGCCGCGGCTAACGTGGCCCTTATCTCTGTCGGGTGA
>Ga0316187_10006492_pt1 | contig 10056 bp, 9 predicted proteins | sample CroRivburrow1_MG_FD_204927 | JGI IMG/M metagenome (GOLD analysis project Ga0316187, IMG submission 204927) | Coastal sediment microbial communities from Maine, United States - Cross River worm burrow 1 | ecosystem: Environmental > Aquatic > Marine > Coastal > Sediment | place: USA: Maine... | reverse complement strand
GTATCGACCTTTTCGGACCGCTGTTTTTTATTTGCACCCCACATGACCATACTCCCGTTATACGTCAGCCCTAACTCAGCAATTCTGGCCAGCTGAACATTTTCTTTATGTTTTTCAACCGTTTGGTCTCAGGTGCCGCCTGAACTTCAACTCTCAACGGTTCAAAATCCTCAGGCAACACAATATTTCCTTCCAGCTCCTGAAAAAACTTGAAACGGAAACCAATACTATTCCGGCCCGGCTGGCTAACATCCTTCAACACCAGCGCCTTTTGCCCTTCACCCTGCATCCCATATATCGTCATCCGCACCAATCCCTTGATCAGGCGCTGATTCTTTACAAATTGACTCAAGACCAGTTTATATCGGTAACTTTGGGTCTCACCATTACGTGTCATTGAAAATTCCTGGATACGCAAGCCCTGGCCACCCTTGGGACTGACTATGCCGCGATAAAAATCGACCTCCTGTTTCAAATCCAGTATCTCGGTCTGCAGCCCTCTTAACGTAGCATCAACCTCATCATAGGCCTGACGATCAATTTCCGCTGCCTGCACCAGAATGGCCGTCTGACCACGTAATTCATTATTGTCAGCAACCAGCTCTTCAATACGCTTGCGCAACATATCGCGCTCATGCACGGCCAAGCCACTATCAAAACCGGCCCGGTCGCGACCATAATCAAACAGTGTCCATCCACCTAAAACAATGCCGACAACCAACCCTGTTAAAATCACCCGCAACCTGACCGGGTGATGAGTCTTTACAATGACATGCGACGACTTCTTATTCATCCATATATAACGCAAACAACCTGCCAGAGGTTCCATCTCTGTCAACTCAAGGCAGCAGCGCAACCTCCTTTAAACCGGCCTGCTCATCCAGATCAAACATAATATTCATATTTTGTATGGCCTGACCCGCAGCACCCTTTACCAAATTATCGATAACCGACAGGATAACGACCCGCGCACCATTTTGTGGCCGGTGAATTGCCAGGCGACAGACATTAGCACCCCGGACACTGCGCGTTGCAGGGTGTGCTCCAGCCGGTAACACATCAACAAAGGGTTCATCGACATAACGCTGCTCAAACAACTGCTGCAAATCCGCATCGGTATCAGTCAATGTTGCATACAACGTGGCATGAATCCCACGAATCATCGGTGTCAGATGCGGCACAAAGGTTAACCCAACCGGTACACCGGCAATTTGTTCCAGACCCTGGATAATCTCCGGTAAATGACGATGACCGGGGACGGCATAGGCCTGTAAGCTTTCCGAAACCTCTGCCAATAATGCCGCAACACTGGCCTTACGGCCGGCGCCACTAACGCCGGACTTGGTATCGGCAATCAAATCGCCCGGAGCGATCAAGCCCTGCTCCAGCAGAGGCAGAAAACCCAGCTGTACCGCCGTCGGATAACAGCCCGGATTGGCTATCAGCCGTGCGACCTTAATTTGATCACGATTAACCTCGGGCAGACCATAAACTGCCTGCTGCAGGCACTCGGGGCAGGCATGCGCCATTCCATACCAGCGCTGCCATTCTGCTTCATCACGCAAACGAAAATCAGCCGCCAGATCAATGACTCGAACCCCTGCCTGGAGCAATGATTCAACCATCGTCATGGCCGTACCATTCGGAGTGGCAAAAAACACCACATCACACAAGGCCAGTTGATCGATATCTGGGGAGGTAAAATTCAGATCCACATGACCACGCAAATTCTGAAACAAATCGGCAACCGCTGTCCCGGCCTCACCGCGCGAGGTCACCATGGTCAGCTCCACACTGGGGTGCATCGCCAACAGACGTAATAATTCCACTCCGGTATAACCGGTGCCACCCACTACCGCTGCCTTTATCATTGTCTCCGTCATATCCTGCTCAATTTGGCTACCACTATGCGTACCATACAAAAGTACGACCTAATAAAACAGCCCTGGTTCAATAAAAGATTCTGATCGTCTAAGATGGCGGAAACAGACATCGCGAAGAAAACGATTACACCATGGATAACACGAACAACTGGATCGTCTACATCGTACAGTGTAGTGACAACACCTTATACACAGGAATCTGCCGCGATGTACAACGCCGCCTTCATGAACACAACCACCTGAAGAGTGCCGCACGTTATACCCGCGTCCGCCGCCCGGTCAAACTGGTATATCAGGAACAGGCCACGTCACGCAGCATGGCGGCACAGCGGGAATACCAGATCAAACAGATGAAAACGCTTGAAAAGAAGGCCCTGACCAGACTGTGGTCAGAAATGACCCAGGCGGAAACGCCTACCGCCTGATTCCGGCCAAATTAACGTACCGCGTAGAGAAAATGATCATTGCTACCAAAGATCACTACATCATCAATGACCACCGGCGAGGAACGCACCGCCTTCTCTGTACGAAACTTCCATAGTTTTCGGCCATTATCTCGATCAATGGCGTGCAAATAACCATCATAAGAACCCACATAAACAGCTCGGTCAGTCAGCGCAGGCGATGAGGTTACCCAGTCCTTGGCCTTGTATTTCCACACTGGTCGCTGTGTCTTGATATCAAGCGCATACACGAAGCCATCATGACTGCCAAAATAAACTACGCCACCACTAACGGCTGCAGATGAAGATACCCGACCCCCGGTCTTGTATTTCCATCGTTCCTGACCGGTATGGATATCGATGACGTGCATATAACCCAACTCACCGCCAATAAAGGCCAGACCCTTTGCAACCGCTGGAGAAGAGGCCACAGCTCCCTTTATCTTGAAACGCCAGCGTTCCTGGCCGGTTGCGACATCGACCGCAAATAAATAACCATTTGCCGTACCAAACAATGCCACCCCGTCAACTACCGCAGGCGATCCATAAATCACCTGATCACTCTTGAAGCGCCAGCGCTCCTGCCCGGTGGCAATATTCAGGGCATACAAATATCCATTGGTACCGCCAAAATAGACACTATCCTTGACGACTGTCGCCGAAGACTCGATCGCCGCACCGGTACTGAAGCGCCAACGCTCCTGTCCGGTTTCGATATTGATGGCATAAAAATCTCCATCACCACTACCTACCAACAAGGCATTATCCGCCATTGCCGGTGATGCCAGAACAGAACCGCCGGTTTCATAACGCCACAGTTCAGCACCACTATCACGATTCACAAGATAAATAGATTTATCCGCGCTGCCAAAGGCGACCAGATCATCAACCGCCAGCGGGGCAGCGGCAATTTCACCCCGGCTGCGGAATTTCCATTGCAGCTGATTGGCCTGCATCAGGCCCGATTCATTATAAACGCCAGTATGATGGGCATTGCCACGAAACATGGCCACCGGGCCAGTGGCACAGCCAACCAACAAGGCCGTTGTTGTTATTAGTGCTATTGCTTTCACTATCGCCTCCATACCAGGGCAGAAAAACACTGATCAATTCATTAAAATCCGTTTTAAACAGCGGCAGAAAACAAAAAAACTCCAATAATCGGGGAACTCACCTAAGCTGTTATCATGCAGCTGCCTGATCATCAATCAGGGGCTCATTATCACCTTCCTCTACCCCGCCAAACAACTCCACCAGTAGCGGAATAAAACGAGCCAGTTCCAGCGTCATAATGGCAAAATCATTATCAAACCGTGCGGCCTCATCATCACTACCTGCATCAGCCACCTTCTCTTCTACAACATCGGAAAAACGTAGTCGCTTAATGGACATATCTTCATCAAGCACCAATGACAAGACACCATTCCACTGCATGGCCAAGCGAATCACCTGCTTACCGGCATCGATATGGGCACCAATCTCGCTACCCAGCAGTTCCTGGTTCTTGCATCGAACAACACCGGCCTCTTCCCCAATGTCGCGCAATACACACTCGCTGCCCAGACCGAAACCTTCGGGTATAGCCTGTTCTGACAACCAGCGCGTCATCACCGCTGCCGGGGCCTGCTGAACGGACACAGGCACAACAGCCAGACTACCCAGAGTTTTGCGCAACAGCCCTAGCAATTCCTCGGCCCGGGCCTGACTGGTGACATCAACGACCAGAACACCATCCTGGGGGGCAATATAGGCATAGGTATAGGACGAACGGCACAGGGCGCGCGGCATCAAATCCTGCAAAATATCATCACGGATCATATTACGCTCGCGCCGCCCAACCTTACGCATACGCTCATCCTCAAGGGCCTCAACCTTCTCCTGAACCATATCGCGGATCACTCCCGCCGGCAGAATTTTCTCCTCCTTACGGGCACAGATCATCATGCGGCCATTGGCGGTATGTACCAGCAGGCGGCCATGGCGCCCCAGCGGTGGGGTCCAGCCATAACTGAATGGCTGCATCTTCGGGCAATCATGAAAACCCTGCTGCTCAAGCTGCTCATTTAACTGTTCATCGGTCAAAGTAAACGGTTTGGTAAACCGGTACAGCCGCAAATTCTTGAACCACATAGCGCCTCCAGACAAAATGATAATTATCGCCAAAGCCCGACGATTTGACCAGCAACTTAATCAGTGATTGGCAACAGACCGGATATCGGCTACTTTCAGGAGATACAAACTAAAGATTAGGCGGGATTTCTCATGGATAGTGATATTAAACAGTACCTTACCACAAAACAGACCTGGATCAGGGGCTTATACATTTTACTTTTTGCCCTTATCTACTCAATTGTAGAGATTGTTCTTTTTGGCGTCGTGTTATTCCAGTTTATGTCCATGCTGCTCAGCGGTGAAGCCAATAACAGGATATTGAAGTTCGGCCAGAGCCTGGGCACCTATATCTATCAGATTATCCAGTTTATGACCGCTAACAGTGATGAACAACCCTACCCATTCAATCCATGGCCAGCAGGACCACCACCGCGAGGGAAACGCGGTCACCGCCATCATGACAACACTCCGCCTGCGGCTACCGCTGCCGATGAGCACAGCCACGACGACCATTAAGCAGCCTGGTAACATCATATGTCATAATGGCCTAGCCTGAGGCCTGTAACCGAAGCGGCTCAAGAATACGCAACAAACCGGCATCAATAAGCCCGGCAACCTCTCGTGGATTGCACACAGCAACCGTGATCCCTCGTGAATCCATAAAAAAGTGGCGACCATCGGCCGGGCTGACCCAGCCCAAACGCTGTGACTGCCAGCACCGGCTATCTTCCTCAAACCGCTCCACCCAGACACCAGCCATCAATAAACCAAACCGGTTCACATCAACAACCGTCCCAGCACCATCATCATAGTCAACAATCATGCCTAAATCCGCACCACTGGCCAATTCCGGCAACGCCTCATCATCCACCCAGGAAAAATCATCATTAAATAGTCGCTTCAAGATACACTCCTAGCCTGTATAAACAGAGAAAAACAGGTAGTTATTGTGACCCGAAGGGAAAAATAAAACCGTGAATCCACTCACAAATTAAAATGGACACTACAATGGAAAAAAACATGTAAAACTGTTCATCACATTTGCCGATAACCATGTAACGTAACCACACGATTAGATTAAAAATACGAGAATAAATAACCATGGATAGTAATGACATCGCCGCAAAATGGATAGACCAGGTCAAAGGCCTGGTTTCACCTCCCGACATTTGTATACGTATTTTTGAGCTCATAGAATCGCAGACGGCATCGACGAAACAGCTCGGCGACGTCATCAGCCAGGATCCCAACCTGAGCGCCAGACTACTGAAAATCGTCAACAGCCCGTATTACCACTTTTCAAGCCGTATCGACACCATCTCACGCGCCATCACGGTCATTGGCATCCGGGAACTAAGCAGCCTGGTTCTGGCCGTTTCGGCCACAAAAACCTTCTCAAACATCCCCAATGAACTGGTTAATATTGACACCTTCTGGCGCCACAGTATCTACACCGCACTGATTGCCCGCGAGCTGGCTCAACGCTGCGACATCCTGCATCCTGAACGCCTGTTTGTCGCCGGATTAATGCATGATATTGGCAGCCTGATTATCTACAACAGGGTTCCAGATGTCGCCAGGGCTATGCTTATCCAGGCAGAAGGCAATGAACAGGCATTGTATAAACTGGAAAATGAGTTGATCAGTACAAACCACGCCCAAATAGGGGGGGTGCTGCTTGATACCTGGATGCTACCAAAGATTCTTCGCGACGCCGTCATGTTTCATCATGAACCGGAGCTATGTGAAACGGCTCCGGTTGAATCATCCATTGTTCACATCGCTGAAGCCCTGGCTAATAGCTCAATCATCGGCGGCTTCAGCTCAGATGCCTGTGGTCAGGATGAAATCAACCCCGAAGCCTGGAAGTCCCTCCATATCAAAGAAGCCAGCCTTGATATCGATGAACTAATTGGCGCTGCCGGACTACAATTCACTGAGATGAACAACTCCCTGAACGGCTAATCCACATATTTATCATTGTCTATCATTAAATAGACTGTCGACCACCCATTCACGCCAGTAATGGCGGTTCATACGCCAGAGGGGTAAAATAACTGCTTTTCTGGCAACCGTCTGGACTTCACTCGTGGCAAAAATATCAACAGATAACACTCTACCCCCTGCTTCACACTCAGCATTTGAAGCACTACAGTCAGAACAGATCGAATCACTGAATGTTGTGGTCGAGGCATATCGCCACAAGTCCACCGGCGCCATGCATTACCATATCACCAGCGACAATCCTGAAAATATCTTTCTGGTTGCCCTGCGTACCGTACCGGTTGACTCTACCGGCGTCGCCCATATCCTTGAACATACAGCCCTGTGTGGTAGTGAGCGTTATCCGGTTCGGGATCCATTTTTCATGATGATCCGCCGCTCTTTAAACACCTTCATGAACGCCTTCACCAGCAGTGACTGGACGGCCTATCCATTTGCCAGCCAGAATCGCAAGGACTTCAACAACCTGCTTGGGGTCTACCTTGATGCGGTATTTTTTTCCCGCCTCGATGAACTCGACTTCGCCCAGGAGGGCCATCGACTGGAATTTTCCGAACCAGACAACAGTGATAGCGAACTGCTGTTCAAGGGCGTAGTCTTTAACGAAATGAAGGGGGCGATGAGCTCACCCATCAGCACCCTGTGGCAAACACTAAGCAGTCATTTATTTCCAAGCACGACCTATCACCATAATAGTGGTGGTGAACCGGAACACATCCCCGACCTTAGCCATGAAGAACTGAAGGCCTTTTATAAAAAACATTATCATCCATCCAATGCTATTTTCATGACCTTCGGTAACATTCCTGCCGCTGAACATCAACAAAGCTTTGAAACCCTGGCGTTATCACGCTTTACAGCCCAGGACACGATCATCGATGTTGCTGATGAACAACGACTAAGCAACCCCTGTCAAATTGAAGACAGTTATGCCATCGATGCCAACGAAACTGAAAACAATAAAACACACATCGTACTTGGCTGGTTACTGGGCCGCAGCATTGACATGGAGGCCATGCTTAAAGGCCATCTACTTTCCGGTGTCTTACTCGATAATAGTGCCTCTCCATTACGCCATGCCCTGGAAACCAGTTCACTCGGTAGCGCACCCAGCCCACTGTGCGGTCTTGAGGATTCAAACCGCGAAATGAGCTTCATGTGCGGTATTGAAGGCAGCCAGCCAGAACATGCCGAGGCCGTTGAACAACTGGTGCTTAAGGTTCTGAATGACGTAGTCCGTAATGGTGTACCCCAGGCCAACATCGAAGCGGTACTCCATCAACTGGAACTCAGTCAACGGGAAATCAGTGGTGACGGCTACCCCTATGGGTTACACCTTATTCTATCTGGACTATCGGCCGCCATTCATCGCGGCGATGTCATCAGCGCATTAAACCCGGACCCGGTATTGGAAAAATTACGCGAAGAAATTCGTGACCCCAACTTCATTAAGCAACTGGTACAAACACAGTTACTGGATAATTCACACCGTGTCCGCCTGACCATGAAACCGGACACCACTCTGGCCGAAAAACAGGGGCAGGCCGAAAGACAACGCCTGGCAGATATCAAACAGGCCCTAAGCACGGCCGAAAAGAATAAAATTATTAACCAAAGCAAAGCCCTGAATGAACGCCAGATGCAACAGGATGACCCGGGCATTCTACCCAAGGTTGATCTCGATGACATACCGCCAACGGCCCCCATTATTAGCGGCCACGACTATCACATCCACGATTTTCCGGCCCGTTATTATGAACAGGGAACCAATGGGTTATGTTACCAGCAGATAATCACCCGCCTGCCTGATCTGAGTGATGAACTGCTGCCACTACTTACTCTCTACACCCGCTGCGCCACCGAGCTGGGCTGCGGTGAACGTGACTATCTGACCACCCAGGCCTGGATGGATAGCATCAGTGGTGGTGTCCATGCCTATTCATCGATACGCGGCACGGTTAACGATATTCAGAACACCAGTGGTTTTTTTACCTTATCGGGCAAGGCCCTGGTACGTAATCATATCGGTTTCAGCGAACTCATGCGGGACATGATGGAGCGGGTACGTTTTAATGAGCTGCCGCGCATTCGTGAGATCATCGCCCAGGATCGTGCCCGTCGGGAACAGGGGATTACCGGTCAGGGCCACAGCCTGGCCATGGCTGCAGCCTGTAGCAGCATGAGTCCTGCCGCCGCCCTGCATCATCGCCTGCGCGGACTGGACGGCATTCAGTCCCTTAAACGGCTTGATGATAGCCTGAATGATAACAATCAAATTCAGGCCCTGGCCGACCGGTTCAAGCAAATCCACACACTGATAAAAAATGCGCCGCGCCAGTTTTTACTCATTGGTGAACAGGAACATCGCCAGCAACTCCAGCATGATCTGGAAACACGCTGGCAGGGCCAACTACAGGCAACCCCAGCTGCAGAATTATCGTTGCCTGCCATACGGCAAAGCAGTCAACAGATGTGGATCACCAGCACCCAGGTCAACTTCTGTGCCCGAGCCTATCCCACTGTAGCCTCAGACCATCCGGATTCCGCAGCACTGGATGTACTAGCCGGTTTTTTACGCAATGGTTATTTACATCGTGCTATTCGCGAGATCGGGGGAGCCTATGGCGGCGGTGCCAGCCATGACAGTGATAATGCGGCCTTCCGCTTTTATTCCTATCGCGATCCACGACTACAGGAAACTCTGGATGATTTTGACCAGGCCCTCGACTGGCTACAAAACGGCCAGCATGAATGGCGCCAGGTTGAAGAGGCTATACTTGGGATTTTTGGCACTCTGGACAAACCCGGCTCCCCGGCGGGAGAGGCCAAAGAGGCCTTCTATAATGAGCTCTATGGACGCAGCATAGAACATCGCCAACGTTATCGCGAGCGTGTATTAAAGGTAACACTGGCCGACCTGCAACGTGTTGGCGCTACCTATCTGACACCCGACAGGGTCAGCACCGCTATAGTAACCAGCAGCGCCGAACTGGAACAGCACGGTGACCTGGGACTAGAAGTTTTTACACTATAATATTTTAAAGGCAGCCAACAGTTTATGTATAAAACAGCACTTTTATTTTGCACCCTTCTGCTAAGCACCACCGCCCACAGCGTCATCCTGATCGAGAGTGTCAATGATGAGGGGAAAATAGGGCGCGTCCTGATTGACGAAGGCCGTGCCCGCATTGATGCCGGCACGCTCGGTGGCTACATGCTGATCAACCTGGATGATGGTTCAGCCTATGCCATCAACCACGGCGAACGGGCCATTCTCGATTTACACAGCCCACTGGTTTCCACCCACCCGCACAATGCCAGCACAGACAAACCACCACCTATCACATTCAAAAAACAGGGCAAGGGTCCTGTTATCGCTGGATATCAAACCATTCGTTACAGGGTCAGCGTTGATGGTATGCATTGCTTCGACGAATACCTGTCAGAAAAGTTAATCACCTATCCCCATGTCAAACGTTTCGTCGAGGTTATAGGAGAATCCACCGGAGCCGACTCCAAAACAGGCATGGGGGTGCCATTTGATCCGGAGGCCCCCTGCGAATCGGCCGACGAGCTGGCCGATGACTATTATCACAAACTCGGCATTCCCATGA
>Ga0316187_10006491_pt1 | contig 10056 bp, 14 predicted proteins | sample CroRivburrow1_MG_FD_204927 | JGI IMG/M metagenome (GOLD analysis project Ga0316187, IMG submission 204927) | Coastal sediment microbial communities from Maine, United States - Cross River worm burrow 1 | ecosystem: Environmental > Aquatic > Marine > Coastal > Sediment | place: USA: Maine... | reverse complement strand
CTAATTTTTCTGCTATATCTGTCCCGTGAATTAAATAAACACAGTAATGAACAATGTTGTAATAACCTGCCCTTAGCATATATGCCTTATTCAAATCTTCCCCACCGGGGCTGTTTTCAAACTCGTTGGCAACCTGCCATTGGAGAATCGCACTCATCATTAACGGTCTTAAATCAACCTCAAACGCTCTGTAAAACTGGTTTCGAGGAAGGTCTATCATTAATGTTATGAATGCTTTGTTTACATCTTCATTGCTTACAGGGTCGCTATCAATAAGATCGTCCCATACCTGAATAACGTCCCAAAGTTTCAGGCAGAAGTCTACTGCTGATGCGTCGGCAAGATATTTATTTAAGGCTTTCTCTAGTGTCTTTCTCAATCGTCCACCAAATACATCTCAAACTCTACGGCCATTGAGCCTGTGGTTGCTGTTACCCTTCCCATGAACCCTATATCACACGGCCCTGCAAACCCGCCTAGATAAATTCCCCTGCCTGCCAAGGCCATGTTGGCTATCAACCCTGTTAATACAGCTTTAGCTCTCATTGCCGTATAAGGGGCTGCGGTTTCAAGGATGTTTCCCCTATGGAAAAAGATAAGTTCGCATGTCTTGCCTGAGTCGATTGTGACGTTACAGAACTTCACATAGGCTGTTTTCCCACTTGGTACGGAATAAGCACCTACTTCACTTTGGCCTTTTGGAAAGTTAGTCGAATCAATCGTTAGCCAATCAGTGCCACCAGCACCGTTCTCAATGACTATATCTGCCGCATGAGAACCTGCCGCTGATGTAGCGTATGTCCCTGAAGAAGATACGAAAGCCCTGTAAAGTCTTAGAAACGTAGCTGTAGTAACGGAAGACGCGCTTGCCCCTGCCGTTGCAACTGCCTCACTTACTAAAGCCCCTGTCTCATCAAGACCTTGTAGAGTTACTTCTCTAGCGCCTGTTCCTGCGGCTGTGTCGTTAGCATTCCCACCAGCCTTGATCCTTAAAGTCGTGGCACTTGCAACCTGTGGAGTCTGGTAAATGCTTCCTAGAGCGATAGGCACAAAAGTAGTTCCAACACTATCGTTCCTGCCAAACTTCGAGACAGGAGCATGACTTGGGACAGAGCCTTTTACGACCTCAAGAGCAAAGTCCTTTTGCCCGATATAGCTCATACAATGCTCCACTCAGTTCCGTGGGGAACGAGACTCATAGAATCGTATTGAAAGATTATATCCAGAGTAGAAAGCCCATCTATCGTTTCTGCTCCGTCTGCGGCAATTGTCACCGCTGAAGATGTAGAGTCTATCTTCTTAATCACATAACGGTATTTATCAGCAGCGGAAATTGATGGTAAGGTAATAGTAAAGGCTCCTAAAGTAGCATCGGCTAAAATGATCTGACTAGCTCCAGCAGTTAACGTCGTGGTGCCGTCTACAACGGTAAACCTGTCTGCGTTTGCTTTTAACTGATTATTTGAAACGTGTTTATCTTTAGTCGTGTCCGAGGATGTTTCGTCTGCTTCGCCAATGGTTTCAATGTCAGAGTGATCTGACCCTGTGAAGTCTATCTGTGACCATAGAATCTGCGCTTGATTTGCTACGCGTGTCTGAAGGTCGATGAACCAGCGAAGCCAAACTCTTGAACCTACCTGTTCTCTTAATGGAGGTGGTTGTAGTTGCTGTTGTGTCATTTCAGGACTAGAGCGTTGATAATCGTTTTAACAGGGTCGGAGATTCTTAAATGAAACACTGCATCCCTTGCCCTTCCCAAACGGTTCCATTTAACTCTAGGCTTGTATTTGCCTATCTTCCCCATCGACCTCCATCTTTCAGGCCCCCATGTGTTCCCTCCATCCTTTGAAATCCTTAACATTGCCTGTGGGTCACTGCCTTGCCCTGTTACAAGACCTACTCCTCTTTCGCAGTCCAGTTCAACAGACATTCCCCTGAGAATGTCTCCTTCTGAATAAAGGTGGTTGGTATAAACGTCCCTGATGATTTCTTCGCCTGATTCGTCGAAAGCCGTGTGAGACAGATTATAGATGTTCCCGTTTCTGTAGTCGGAAACGTAGTGGTCTCCATAGACCCATACATGTGAATGGGCAAGCCACATTCCTTTTTCTGATGACCTTTCATGCCACGCCAAGGATGGGTCTGGAACGGACGAGTCGTATACCCATGTCTTTCCCTCCGTAGGAAACGATAAAATATAGAATGAATGCCCTTCTTCGGTGTATGAAAACCCATAGGCATCATCGGTTCTTGAATAAGAGTCTATCGCGTATTCAACTGCATGATTGGACACTCTTACAGGCTGGTATCCCTGCGCCTTCCAGATAGTCTTTCCACCCTCATAAGACTGCCCTAACCAAAAGATCGTGTTATTACTCTTTGCAACGCTCCACTGGGCTATACATCCATATTCCATGAATGCGCCGTTAATCCTTTCAAACGGGAAGTCCGCTGCTCCTGAGTTGTACCAGACTTCGCTTGTCTTCGCGTTTAGTAGCCAAACTTCTCTGTGGTCAGTTATCAACGTTACAAGATTGTCAGGGTCGCCTTCTGAAGTTGCAAACTCAAGAGCGTCCCACGCTATGCCGTCATAGGCTCCAGACTTTGCGAACTTTCCAGTACCTCCGAAATTACAGATAAAGAATCCGTCTATAAAGTCAACATGCTGGGGTTTGAGTGGGAATCCCTCGCTTCCAACAGTGCCTCGGTTAATTTGTGTGAAAGTCGTTGTTGAAGGAGTATAAACATACCCCTCAGTTCCATCGACTATTAGCATCTGAGTTCCGTTATTCGTTATCGAAACCCTACCGGAAGACGTTGCCAGAGTGCCTCTTGAAGTCTCTACGCCTACGTTGGAAACCTCATAAAACGTGTCTCCCTTAACGGCATACATAACCTCATTCATCTCATCAAGACCACGATTCTTCTTCGTGTTGGTTGAAAATGCCTTAGTCCCTGGAGTAGCCACTAAAGAAGCCCTGTTCTTACTCCCCTGTGTGTTTATCTCAGCATAAAGGTTTACTCGACGAGCGGTGTCTGTGCTCTTAGACCTCCCTTCATAACCGTTTATGAGGTCAATTAACATGGATGAAAGAATATGGATGTATCTTCTTCATCAAATGATTCTACATCCAGAAGCATTTGTTCTGCCTCAACCTTGATGTCTTGAGGGACTACTCCATCGAAGATAGGAGCAATCTTTACGGCAAGGTTATAAACCAAAGGAAGATACCATTCTTGAGGAAGGTCAGGAGTATTTGCCTTCAAATCGAAGTCTTCCAATGGCCTCTTAAAAGTCAATGTTAAAGCAGTGTTGTTGGTGTCTCCAGTAGGCCACACATATAAAACACCATTGGCTAATTGCCTGTCATAATAAATCTGTAAACACGCAGATTGCGTATCCTTGGTAGGGAGTGACATATATTCATCACGCGATACAACTTCTATAGGAATATCATTTGAGTCTGTCCGCATAGCATATATAAGCCGCATAGGTTTAGGCGTATCAATGTTAAGACCAGCCCCAACAGTATAACTCTCCGTTCCAGGGGTTAAGGTATGGTCTACATTTGTTGTAACCCACAGATTCGCCTTTGTAGCCAGTAGCTTGACAAGCATGTTGAGAAATCGTCTACAGATAAAGTAATCTTCTGCCTCTACGCTCTCAACAGGATCAATAGCTCCAATAAGGCTCAGCGCATCATGAATGATGTCACTTTCAGTGACAGAAAATGTGGTGTCCCCGCTAGTGCTCATAAGTCATCCTGCGTAATTGGAGTTTCGATATAAACATCTGTAGGTTCCGGCCTTGCGTTTTCAACTGCGATCTTTTCCTTTTTCCCGCGCACAAACTCCTGTGGATGCCTTGGTTCCCAATCTTTCCTGCAAACCATAGCATTATCCCAGCGTTTCCTGATTTCCGACTTCCTATACTTGAAGCCGCATACATCGCAGATATACCAGGGATCGCCAGCAATATAACTGTCATTGCCGCGTGGTGATGTTTCCCTCAATGCTGAGATACCTGCATCTGGATTTCTGCCGTGTCCGTGTAGCTGTTAACAATAAGTCTTACGCCTGAAGCATTTACAGTTCCTACAGAAGCCAGGTCGGCAGTCTTGGCCGCAAGGGCAGTCACGTTATGCCATGAAGCGTTCTGTGCAGGCGAAGTGACATTCTGAATATCCTCGAATGTCTCCTGAACTGTGTAGTCTATTGTCCCAGACACATCCACAGCATAAGAGGCAGCTTCGGCACCACGCCAGTTAATAGGGAATGTCTTTGTCTGTACTTCATCAACCCAGCCAATATCAAGCGTGTTGGCACCTAGAGTTGCCCCAGCCGTAACGCTTGTAAGTGTTAGAAAGTAGCCACTTGTCTCAACTGTAGTGGCATTAGGGCCAGCAATAGCTTCTGTTAAAGCCTTTCCATCAGCATCAGTTCCTACAAGCGTCATCGTTATTGCGCTAAGATTAGCTGCGCTTGTAAGGTTTAGTTGGTGTGCAAGGCTGTCACCTGAGTCATTAGCTACAAACTCTGCATCTGCAATAGTCCATGGGCCTGCCCCGGTAATAGCCGCGCATAATCCGTTCGTGTCAACGTTTGCCGGATCAATATCAATTTCAAAAGGTCGCATTTAGTTCTCCATTTTTAGAGAAAGGGGGCCGAAGCCCCCGATCCTATTACGTTGATGCAGCGTGTACCAAGCCAGCGGTTTCGGTAACTACGTTCACCGCATAGTTCTCCGCCATCCCACAGTTCGCATTGATAAACAAACCAGTAATAGCTGAAGTCTCAAGCACCATTGCCCTGTTATTCACAATCATTCCACTACAACCAGCAGCCAGTGAAACAGCCCCGGCAGCAGCCGATGTCGAAACATTGTGAAGGGTGTTGTTCTTAATCAAAAGCCCTTCAGCAGCAGTAGTCTGATTATAGATACATGACACGGAATAATTACCAAGGATATTATTATCCTCAATAACCGTGTTATCAGCAAGAGTCTCAATACCTGAAACGGCAACGTCAGTCACAGCAACGCCAGCAATCGAAGATTCATTGTTGATGGTCGTATTAGTAACCTGAAGCCCTGTAGCAGCAGCAGTAGTGATAATCGGCGTCAACATACCAGTTGCAGCAGCAGAACACATGAACTCACAGGAATCTACTCGGAAATGAGTGCCTGTAACCTGTAGACAATGAACCAGATTCGCAATACCGCTTACATAGCGCATATTGTGAATCGTCATGTTATTAGCAGTAACGTCGATGTCAGAAGCAGTAGCGGTCAAGGTAATAGTAGGTTTAAGATCGCCTGTACCCAACCCGATAATTGCTACACCTTCAACATCATACAAGTCTCCGGCAGCAGCAGCGATAGTCTGGGTATATCCGGGCATGACCATGATAACATCACCACGGGATGCCTTACACTTGTCCAATGCTCCTGCAATGGTTGCAAATGGCTTTTGGTATGTGCCATCGTTTCCATTTGACCCGCCAATACCGCCCTTGGCTAATACAGATGAAGAATTAACCCAAAACGTCTCGCCAGGATTTGATACCGTCAAAGGAACGCCACGGATAGTAATTCCGTTAGCGAACCCTCCAGGGTAATTTGAATATGGCATTTATGTCTCCTTAATAACCCCTGTGGGGTGGAATGTCCAAACCTATTAAGTTCGGCAAAAGAAACGGGGGCCGAAGCCCCCGCTCTCTCAGTTACTAGGCTCCAACGGAGCCGTAAACACCGCGCCAATCAGCCCAGCCAACGCCGAAACGGATAGTGCCTTTCATCTTGGCATTTTCCGTATCGAAATCGTTGTCTTTGCCAAATTCCTTGGCACGCCTGCCCTGGTAGATCAAGCCTTCCTGAGCATTTGTCTTGACGAACCAAGCATCGGTATCAGTCAAGTAATGATTAACAATGCAGCCTTCTGGGAGCATTCCCATTGAACGTACAGCGTTAATATCATTATTGGCAGTACCAACACGAAGATCAGAGTCAAGAATCCGAGTTGCCTCGAAAGAAAGACTTGTCGGAACGATAAGTTTCTTACCGGCCAGAGAAATCTTCAGACCCTTGCTGTCTTTAGCGTTCATGATCTGGATTAACAAATCTTCCAAGGAAGACTCAGACAGATCAGCAGCCACAGAAAGCGTGTTGCTCTGATTGCCACTCGCTTCAGGATGAGAAGCAGACAACAGAACAACACCATCACCACCAACATAGCCAGCGGTATCAGCACGGTTCAGGATGTTAGCTCCAACATTTTCCTGAGTTTGACGGATGGAAAAAGCAATGTGAGAAGCGATGCGGTTAGCAAGGTTCTCGTATTGTCCATCCTCGATTGCTTCACGGGTAACAATACCACCAATGGCATAAGTTACGTTCGTGATCCTTGAAGTGTAGCCCTGCGAGGTATCCTCAAATGAGACAGAAGCACCTTGAGTCTTTACAGGCGCAAGCCCAAGACCCTTGTACTGAACCCTCTCTTCATAAGACTTGTTTGAAGTCTGAAGGTCGAAACACTTAGAATACTCTTCAGGGTGTTCATCGTATGTCGCTCCAAAATGCGCCTTGACTCCAGGCCACAGGTCTTTTGGATGCGCACCAGTTGTAATTGGCATTTATAGCCTCCTTAAGCCGCTGTGATGCCGAGGAACCGGCCAGTAGCGTTTTCGTTGGTATTCAACAGCACTTCATACTCTGCATTGTCACCAAGCGCATTATCCTCTCTGTTTGTGATAGCGAGGATGTGCAAGGTGAAGTTTTGCGTTGTAGTAGGTGCAGTTGTAGTGCCCTCATCGAGGGCCATCCCGGAAAGTCCGGTAGTTGTTGATCCAGCAGAATCAGCGATCATGACAGCATTCTGACCAGGTACTAAGCTGGTTAGAGTAGTGCCGCCATCACCACGGATGCTAAACACAACATCCTGATCCATTACGACATAAGCATAACGCTCAGTCGAGGCAGGATTGTAATTCTTGGTTAGATCATTCGGCAGTGCATCAAATCCGACAATCACGCCATTAACCAAGATGCCCGCTGTTCCAGCAGACTTGTTGATCGTTGGGTGTTTACCGGTTGAATCTTTTTCTGCCGCTGTTGGGGAAAGAATGACAGGATCACCGATGAAAAGTGCAGTCGCATAAGAAGAAGAGATGTAGCATTTTACTACGGCTCCATTCCAGGGCGCTCCACTTACATGACGAACCGGCCTCAATCCATAAATGCCAGTTGCATTAGCCATATTTGGCCTCCTTTATGGTTTGTAGTCTACGTTCTTAACGTAAGTCGAACCCTTTGACGGGTCGATATTGTGATCCTGCAAGCCTCTTGGTTTTCCGCCTCTGATAGCATCGTCCACGAGCCTATTAGTCTCTTCCTTTGCCTTCATATCTTCTTCGTAGAACTTCCTTGGTATTGCCATTAAAAATGCGTACTTAGGACTACCGTCCTGATGTGATCCGACAAGCTTTTTAATTCTCCTGTCAGCTTCAACATTCTCACTTCCTACTACCTCGGTTCCTGTTGCTTCAATAAACTCATAACCACCATCAAGCGCATTCTGGATTCTTCCTCCGTGGTCAACATCATTGATCCACCTTGGAACTAAATCCTTCGCTTTAAGATAAGCCCTTGTCTTTTCATCAAGGCTCATTTTGAGACGTAATACTCCAAATGGAGTTCTTTGTTTCCTGTCTACCTTGCGCGGTCTGCCTACCATTTCCTTACTCCTCAAAGTATGCTTCTGCATACTGTTCTTTTGAAAACTTCCTGCCCTGAAGTTCAAAGTTCTTTTTCATCCTGTCATATTGAGCTTTTGCATTTGCAGGAATATCATTAAAAGTCTTCTTGCCGCCTTTTCTCGGAGCTTCCGTAGCAGATTCCACTTCCGGTGCGGCTTCGCGTCTGGAATTTGTAAACTTTTGCGGGAAAGCGGCTTTCACAGCACTTTCTACTTGCTGGTAGAACTCAGCATCTGTGGAACTCTTACCCTGTGTTTTATTCACATTCGCAATACCTTCACCAATGGTGTCGGCATATACGTGAAGTTCTGAATCATTTGTATACCAGGGGTTTTTCTTTAGCCACGGCTCAAATTCAGGTGAAACCTGTTCCTCTGGTTCATCCAGCTTCGGTTCTTGTGGAGGCTTTATCGTATCGCGCTTTGCCTTGATGGCCTCCCATGTTTCCTGGTCGCCCTCAGTAAAGGCTTTGTTTTCTGCGGCAGCAATGTCTGCCATCTTTGCTTCGTACTCATCCTTTGCCCGTTCGTATGATTCTTTCTTAACAGCCTCAAGTTCCTGCTTGTTAACCTTGGCGGCAATTTTCAAGTCTGATTCAAGCTTCTGGAGTCGATCATTCAAGATAGGAATGATGTTCTCGCCACGCTTTACAAACTCTTCTGCCGGCCTCCATTGCTTGGGATCGCCTCGCCATTGATCCTTTGGCACCCAACCCATCTCAGAAGCCTTGGCATCGTAATCTTCTTCAGCTTCAACGGCTTCTTCAACAACTTCAGTAACTTCTTCAACTTCTTCCTTTTCTAACTCTTTTGCGCTCATATTTATTCCTCTTCGATAGCTACGATTTCTCTATCGTTAATAAGGCGATATTCTTCGCCGTCTTTTCCTTTTACTAATGACCCTGCGTACTTATCAAACAAGACCTTATCTCCAGACTTCGGCTTAACAGGCCAATCTGGTTCTGTGAATGCCAAGCTTCCTACTGAAATAATAACGCCTTCAGTATTGGCAAACTTTTCCTTTTCAGCGCTTGAAGGAGCAATATAGATACCACCTTCAGTCTTTTCGCTGAACTCTTTTGGTAAAATTAAAACCTTGTATTCAACAGGTACATATCCAGAATTATTCATAGCCAATCACACTTTCAAAAGCATCATAAAGTCCTTTTTGATAGGCTAACCCTGCTGACTCATTGCCTGATAAGGCAAGTTCAAGTGCGTTCTTCTCGCATTCTCTTTGAAGTGCTTTAAGGTCTGTGAATACAGCTTTTGTAAGCGGATGACTCCGCCATTCCATTGTCTCTTCCTCAGTCACGTTTGCTCCATTTTCCTTTAGTTAAAACTTAAACATTCATCATGATTGCCATGATTACCATTTCCTCTTCCTGACTCTGTTGGTCAAGAAACTGCTTTTCTAAATCTATTTCGCTCTTTATTCTTGAAATCTCAAGGCTTGTTGCGGAGATTTCATCCTTTAGCTTACTAATTCGTTTAACTTGATTATCAAGCCTTCTAAACGGCGTTTCTATTGCCGTTGTAAGTCTTATCTCCTGTTCAACCTGCTTCTTTTCGAGGGTTTTCAGTTCTATTTGTTCGAGACTTTCTTTCTTCGCCTTTTCTTCATCAATCTGGCGACGGAGAGATTCAAGTTGCCTTCGTTGTTTAATCTTCCTTAGATGAAGAAACTTCTTCTTGTCAAATTCCGGTTCAGTAGAATACCAGCGCCTTACTCCAGAGCTTGACCCTTCTTCTACTGCTTCCCCGTGAAAGAAGCCCCTTGTGACGACAAGTGGAATTGACGCACTAGGGCCAAACCCCCTTGTTACGACATTAAGGGCCATTTAGGTCGCTCTTGTTATAGACGTTGGTGCAGTTGCACTATCCAGAGTAAATGTAGCAGCCGTGGTTGAACCATCGACTTTTTTGACCGTTAAGGTCGTTCCTGCGATAGCAAAGTCTCCGAGGGTCTGCTGAATAAGCATTAGAGACTGAGTTATTGTAGGCGCAGCGCCATCAGCGGAATATGCTTCTGTCATCTGCGTGGTTAGAATGTCGGCAACTGAAATATCATTCAGTGCTGCAAGATTAGCCGCAGACGCCAAAGCCGTAAGCCCAGCTCCGGCAGCTCCAATCTCAGCAGTATCGACAAGTGTTGCGGCAGTGTCTACCTTCACGGCTGCAATATCAGCCGCCAGATCAGCCGCAGGCGAGCCAAGTTTTGGCTGCATATCGGCAGTATCGACAAGTATTGAATCAACAACCGTGTCAATAGCTACAAACCCTGCCGCGCCATTTGCCAGGGCGT